>Ga0182024_10005312_pt1 | contig 28978 bp, 27 predicted proteins | sample P32metaG_FD_120480 | JGI IMG/M metagenome (GOLD analysis project Ga0182024, IMG submission 120480) | Permafrost microbial communities from Stordalen Mire, Sweden - P3-2 metaG (Illumina Assembly) | ecosystem: Environmental > Terrestrial > Soil > Wetlands > Permafrost | place: Sweden: Stordalen...
GTCCATGACGTGGTTGTTGGCGAAGCTCACGATCTTGACTCCGCTGGCCTTGAGGGACTGGATGAGGGCGATGGGGGCGTCGAACATGAAGGGCTTTGATCCGTGGGAGTGGGCGGGGGCTACCGGGGTTTCGAGGTTGACGAAGCCGTAGTCGGCGGATTGGAAGAGGTCGGCGGTGGGGGCGAAGAGGGTGTCCCAGCCGTCATGGTTGGTGTCGGTTTTGTGGGCGGTGGCGGATTGGACTACGGCTTGGTGGGGGATTACGTCTCCGGCGGCTACGAAGGTGACGCGGGCGGTTTCTCGGGGGTAGGGGGTGGCGATGGCGTGAATTTCGCCGTGGGTCGTGCAGGAGGTGACGGAGAGGGCGCCTAGGATTGCGCCGAGGAGGATGGCGGCGGGGCGATGCGTCCGGAAGATGAACGCGGGACGGAAGATGTTGACGTTGCTCGGTTTCATAGTGGCGTGGGGCCCTTTTGCCGACTTTATCAGGGAATGAGGCTTCACAGGGTTCGTCCTCTGCACGAATTAGGCCCAGGTCTCAAAAGCGAGACCTGGGGCACCCTCAGCTCCTGTTCATTCAGATCGAGTGGCGGGATTTCGCTTCTGGTTTAGGATCTGGGGATCTAAATCTGATGTGAGCGCACGGTGGCTGGCGGGCGTCTATCCGTACAGTGCAATCGCGGAAACTGGTACCCTTTGAGGGTGCGGGTTGAGATGTGTCGCAGCACGGTGTGTGGCTAAGGGACGGAAATGGCTGAGTTTGTCATCAAGCTGGCGGATGAGCGGGGGCGGGTGCAGGAGCAGACGCATACGGCTGCTACTGCGGATGAGTTGCGCCATCGGTTTGTGCAGGCTGGCTACCATGTCTTCTCTGTAAAGTCGCGGGGCGGGTTTGGCGGGCGGAAGAAGAAGACCAAGCTGGAGCCGTTTCTGATCTTCAATCAGCAGTTTCTGACGCTGGTCAGGGCTGGTCTGCCGATTCATGGGTCGCTGGAGATGCTGGCGAAGAACCAGCGGAATCCGCACTTTGCCGCGCAGTTGATGGATGTTACGGAGCGGGTGAAGTCGGGCGAGAGCCTGTCGCTGGCGTTTGAGGCGCAGGGTGGGTTCCCGGCGATGTATACGACGACGCTGCTGGCAGGAGAGCGGTCGGGCAATCTGCAGGAGGTGCTGGAGCGGTTTGTCAGCTTTCAGCGGATCTCGTTGACCTTCCGCAAGAAGCTTATCGCTTCGCTGATCTATCCTACGGTGCTGATCTCGCTTGTCATGTTGCTTTTTGTCTTTCTTATCACGTTTGTGGTGCCAAGTTTTGCGTCGCTCTATGAGCAGATGGGGTCGAAGCTGCCGGCGCTTACGACGTACCTGCTGGAGTTCGGCAAGGGCGCGCAGCACTACGGGCTTTATTTTCTGGTGGCGTTTGGACTGATCTTCTATGCGGGCAAGCGGTATACGAGAACTCCGCGGGGCAAGGACATTCTGGATGGCTTTCGGATCGGGCTGCCGGTCTTTGGAAAGATCTGGATCAAGTATCAGGTGGCGCTGTTTGGGCGAACGCTTTCGACGCTGCTGACGGGCGGCTTGCCGCTGGTGCCTTCGCTGGAGACGGCGGCGCGTTCGATCTCGTCGAATCGGATTGCGAAGGCTGTTTTTTCTTCGGTGGTTTCGGTGCGTGAGGGCAAGAGTCTGGCTGATTCGCTACAGGCGACGAAGGTATTTCCGGGGGTTTCGATCGAGATGATTGCGGTGGGCGAGCAGACAGGTGCGCTGCCGCAGATGCTGAATTCGGTTTCGGAGTTTTTTGAAGAGGATGTCGAGACTGCGCTTACGGCGGCTATGGCGCTGATTGAGCCGGCGATTCTGCTGGTGATGGGTGTGTTTGTAGTGATCATTTTGATCGCGCTTTACTTGCCGATTTTCTCTCTCGGACAAGTGCAGCAAGTGCACTGAAGCAAGTGTGAGTGTGGAGTGTGAGTGTGAAAAGCATAGTCGTGAAAATGGGAATGGGGGTTCGGTGGTTAAGTCTTATCGTGATCTGTTGATTTGGCAAAAAGGGATTCAATTGACCGTGTTGATTTACCGAATTTCAAAGGCTTTCCCTCGCGAGGAGATTTACGGATTGACGAGTCAGATGCGGCGCTGTGCTGTCTCTATTCCAAGCAATATCGCTGAAGGTGCGGGACGGCTGAATACTCCCGAGTACAAACAGTTCCTCGGGATTGCGCGAGGATCGAGTTTTGAGTTGCAGACGCAGTTGGTTATCGCGAAAGAACTGGGCTATGGAGATGGTGAACAGATTGCTCTAGCAGACGGTCTATGTAACGAAGTTGGAAAGATGCTTTTTGCGACGATTGCTGCTTTGAAGGAGAAATGACGGTGTGAGTGTGAAGTGTGAGTGGGATAGGTACTTTTCCCACACTCACACTTCACACTCACACTCGTTGAGGAACAGTTATGGCTGATGCGGTGATTACGGCTCCACAGAATGGACTTCCCTCCCCTACGCCTGCTTTTGGGCAGGTGGATGAGCGGGCGCAGGCGGAACAGTTGGCGCGGCGGTATCGGGCGGAATTTGCTGACTTGAAGAACTTCAAGATTCAGCATGATCTTTTGCGGACGGTGCCGGTTGAGTTGATGTTCCGGTTCAATTTTGTGCCGCTTGAGTTGAAGGACGATCTGCTGGTGATTGCGGTCAGCGATCCTTCGAAGCTGATGGTGCTGGATGAGATTGCGGGGTTGCTGGGGCATCGTATTGAGCCTCGGGTGGCGACGCTCTCGCAGATTACCGATCTGCTGAAAAAGACCGAGCAGTCTCAACGTGTGCTGGATGAGGCGAGCGAAGGGCTGACCTTCGACGTGCTTTCGGGCGATGAGAATACTGACGAGAATATTTCGATTGAGAAGCTGGCGGCGGATGAAGATCTCAGCCCCATCATCCGGCTGGTCGACACGACAATCTTTACCGCGCTGGAGCGGCGCGCTTCGGACGTGCATATTGAAACTTACGACGATTCGCTGCTGGTGAAGTACCGTATTGACGGTGTGCTGCAGCCGGCGATGGCTCCGATTGCGAGGGAGCATCATCAGACGATTCTCTCGCGTATCAAGATCATGTCGGAGCTGGATATTGCTGAACGGCGCGTGCCGCAGGACGGACGTTTCCGGGTGCGGTACAAGGGGCGCCTGATCGATTTCCGTGTCTCGATCATGCCGACGGTGCATGGCGAAAACGCTGTGCTGCGCGTGCTGGATAAGGAGTCGATGAGCGAGAAGTTTCGCAACCTGACGCTTGAGGTTGTGGGCTTTCACGAGGACGATCTGCGACGCTTTCGGCGGTATATTCGCGAGCCTTACGGGATGGTGCTGGTGACGGGACCGACGGGCTCGGGCAAGACGACTACTCTTTATGCTGCGCTGAACGAGATCAAGAGCGACGAAGAGAAGATCATCACGATCGAGGACCCGGTCGAGTACCAGATTCGCGGCATTACGCAGATTCCGGTGAATGAAAAGAAGGGGCTTACGTTTGCGCGCGGATTGCGGTCGATTCTGCGTCATGACCCGGACAAGATCCTGGTCGGCGAGATCCGCGATGCGGAGACGGCGCAGATTGCGATCAACTCGGCGCTGACCGGGCATCTGGTGTTTACCACGGTCCACGCGAACAACGTGGTTGACGTGCTCGGGCGCTTTCTGAACATGGGCGTTGAGGCTTACAACTTTGTTTCGGCGCTCAACTGCATTCTTGCGCAGCGGTTGGTGCGTACAATCTGCGAGCATTGCGCTTATACGACGAAGCATCCGGAGGAGCTGCTGGTGATGAGCGGGCTTGATCCGGCGGAGTGGCGCGACTTCGAGTTTCGCGAGGGGGCGGGTTGCATCGAGTGCGGGGGGACGGGGTATCGCGGACGAACGGCGATTCACGAGCTACTGGATTTGACGGACCCGATTCGCGAGCTGATTCTGGACAAGAAGCCGACTTCGGAGGTGCGCAAAGAGGCGCAGCGGGAAGGCATGACGTTTTTGCGTGAGTCGGCGCTGGATCGCGTGCGGCGCGGGTTTACTACGCTGAAGGAAATTAACAAGGTTACGTTTATTGAGGCTTCACGGTAAAGACAGTGTGGAGTGTGAGTGTGAGGGTGGAGTGTGAGTGTGAGTGTGAGTGTGGAGTGTGAGTGTGGAGTGTGGAGTGTGGAGTGTGAGTGTGACTTGAGTTTGAGGAATGGACTATAGTGGCGCGTTTTCGAATGCAGGTTCCGTTGGGGATTGCTACGGGTGGTCGGCCTGCCGCTGCCTGTGAGATTACCCATGAGGGTGTGATGGCTGCGGCTACGCCTGCGGCCGGGCAGCCGCCGGTTTATGCGGCTGAGGCACTGCCGGCGAGTTCCGTGGCTCCGAGCCTGACTGAGGGGAATTTGATCAATGCGCCTGCGGTTTCGGCTGCCATCCGCTCCGCGTTGGGCCAGGTGCAGCCGCGGGTGAAGGCGGTCACGCTGGTGGTGCCCGACTCGGCGGTGCGGGTATTTGTGCTGGACTTTGACACGATGCCCTCGAAGATGGAGGAGGCGTTGCCGGTTTTGCGGTTTCGGCTGCGCAAATCGGTGCCGTTTGATGTGGAAGAGGCGGGGATCACGTTTCAGGTGTTGAGCGAGGGTTCTTCGCGGCTGGAGACGCAGTGGAAGGTGCTGGCGGCGATTATGCCGGGGCCGGTGCTGGCGGAGTATGAGGGCGCGGTGCGGGCGGCGGGGTTTGAGCCTGGGGTGGTGATGCCTTCGAGTCTTGCGGCGCTGGCGGCGATTGACAGCCAGGAGGCGGTGCTGACGGTGAATCTGAGTTCGCAATCGCTGACGACGACGATTGTTTCGGGGAACGATATTCTGCTGTATCGGACGGTGGAGCTGCCGGTGGATGCTGAGGCGCAGCAGGCTGAGGTTCAGCGGGCGATTGCGGTGGCGGCGGCGTTTTATGAGGACCGGTTGCAGGTTCGCCCGACCCGGCTGCTTTACTCGGGTGTGCTTTCGGTACAGGACTTTGCTTTGATGCTGGAGGATGCGGAGCTGGCGATTGGCGAGGTGACGCCGCGCCCGGAGACGGGGATGGTTTCGGCTATTGGGGAGCATTCGGTGGCTGGTGTTACGGGCGCGCTGGTGGGGACGAACTAAGTGAAGATCACACTCAATCTCGCGACTCGCCCCTACTCCGACCACGGGCCGGCGGTGAAGCGGCTGCGGATCGGCATGGCCGCACTGGTGGTGGTTCTGATCGGACTGGGATTTGGATGGCTGCACTTTCACAAGGCGGCGCTGCAGGTGAAGGCACAGGAAGAGGTGCTGGACCGCTCCATCAGCCAGATTCGGCAGGAGGAGCAGGGTTATCAGAGGCAGATGCAGCAGCCTGACAATGCCCGGGTGCTGACCCAGGCTGGTTTTTTGAATTCGCTGTTCGATGAGAAGTCTTTCTCCTGGACGGCGGCGATGGAGGATCTGGAGCGGGTACTGCCGGCCGGGGTGCAGGTGACAGCGATTGAGCCGGTGCGCGCGAAGGACGGGAGGCTGACGCTGCGGCTGCGTATCTCCGGCTTGCGCGAGCGCTCTGTGGAGATGGTGCGGAATATGGAGCATTCGCCACGGTTTGCCTCGCCGAGGATTTCGGGAGAGAACGAGGAGAGCAGCAATAACCGGGCAAATCTGCAGCAGGCGAGCGAGCCTAACCGGGTGAGCTTCGATTTGTTGGCGGAGTATAACCCGGCGACGCTGGAAGAACGGCGCGCGGAGATCGATGCGCTGAAGCGCAAGCGCGGAGGGGCGAAGCCGGCGGCGTTGGCTGTGCCGATTTCGCGTGTGCCGCCGCAGTATGTGCCGCCGAATCCGCAACCTGTCCAGCGCGGCAGGGCGGGACCTGGCATGCGCCGGATGCCGGGGCAGAATGGGCCTCCAATTCGAGGTCAGCAGCCGAGCTCTGGGCAACAAAATCAGGGTCCGCCGACGGGGTTTGATCCCAACGGATTGCAGAATCATGACCGGAACCGGATTCCTCCGCCTGACTTTCCTCAAAATCAGCAGCCAAATCAGCCACAGGAGCAGCCACAATGAGCCGCTTTACTCAGATACGTGAGCGACTGCTCTCTCCGGTTGGATTGCATACTGTGGGCTTTGGTGTGCTGGCGATTGCTGCGCTGGTGCTTGGTATTCGCGTGGGCCTGGATTGGCGGGAGACCAGCGGAAGCAATATGGATGCGGTGGCCGGGCGGCGGGCGGAGCTGAAGACGCTGCAGTTGCAGACGGTTCCACTGCGCGGGCTGGACAAGAAGGTGGCGCTGTCGCGGGAGCAGATTGACGAGTTCTACGCGAAGCGGATTCCACCCAGTTATTCGGCGATTCTGGAGCGGCTGGGGCAGCTTCAGTCGAAGGGACAAGTTCGGCTGACGCGGGTGGCATACGTGCCGTTGCCGGGAGCGGGAGATCTGACGGAGATTCGCATGGAGGCTGGGCTTAATGGGGATTATCCGTCGATCATGCGGTTCGTCAACGGGCTAGAGCGGAGCCAGACTTTTTTTGTGATCCGCGCGATGTCGATTACGGGACAGCAAAGCGGCGGGGTCAATCTGCGGATGCAGTTTTCGACGTGGCTGCGGCCGGGGGATGTGCCGACGGATTTGATTCCGAGCGATGCAACCCAAACTCCGAAGACGGAACCCGATAAGGATGGCTCTGGAGTCTCGACGCCGAACACGGCTGGGGAGGGACAGTAGCCATGGCGCTCAAGGTTGGGACGGAAAACAGGCGCAATGTGATTATTGCCGGGGCACTCTTCAGTGTGCTGGCGTACCTGGTGATCAGCCAGTTGTTTGGCGGACCATCGACGCCTCCTCCGGCGCCTGCGCGGCCGGTTGCTGTGCGGCCTGCGACGGGGACGGCGGCCACGGCAGCGGCCACAGCGGCGTCTGCTGCCGCGACATCGGGACCGTCGGCGCATAAGATTGCTGCTTCTGGACTGGACCCGGCGCTGCATATGGAGAAGCTGGCTGCGGTTGAGTCGATTGAGTATGAGGGGAGCGGGCGGAATATTTTCTCCGGAGAGTCGGCGCCGGTGGTGATTCCGGAGCCGGTCAAGACGGCGCGGAATGTCGATCCTGGGCCGGTTGCTCCGCCGGTTTATGTGGCTCCTCAGCCTCCGGCGATTGATTTGAAGTATTTTGGGTACTCGGCTACGAAGGATGGGGCGCGGCAGGCATTTCTGCTGCACGGCGACGACATCTTTGAGGCATCGGCTGGGGAGATTGTGAATCATCGCTACAAGGTGGTGGCGGTGGATGCGCACTCGGTGCAGGTGACGGACCTTAGCTACAACAACACCCAGACGTTGCAGCTGGTGGCGAATTGAGCGATGTGATGAGAACTCAGAACAAAGCGCGCAGAATCCGCGAAGGTGAAGAGGGTTACATCCTGATTGGTGTGCTGTTTCTGGTGGTTATGGTTCTGATCGTGCTCTCGATCGCTGCGCCGAAGGTGGCCGCGGATATTGAGCGGGACCGCGAGGTTGAGTTGATGCATCGCGGGAAGCAGTATCAGCGGGCGATCCAGCTCTACTACCGCAAGTTCAATGCCTACCCGCCGAATATGGATGCGCTGGAGAAGACGAATGAGATTAGGTTCCTGCGCAAGCGGTACAAGGATCCGGTGACGGGCAAGGATGAGTGGCACCTGATCCACTTTGGCGAGGCGAAGACGCCGACGGTGATGGGATTTTTTGGGCAGCCGCTGGGCGGCGGGATGGGCAGCCAGACGCTGGCGGGAACGGGGCCGGGTGGAGTAGGCCAGAATATCGGCAGTCCGATTGGGGGAAGCAGCTCTGGCATCAGTCCGATTGGCGGCGGGACGACTGATCCGAATGCCGGCGGGGCGACGACGCCGAATCCGGGCGGGGTGCAGACGCCTGCCGATCCCAATTCACCTGCTACTGGTACTACGCCTGCGACTGGAACCACGCCCGGAACAACGGATGGCAGCGGTACTGGGGGTAGTTCGTCGTCGAGTCTTGGCAACAGCACTACGACCGGGAATGGGCAGACCTTTGGCGGGGGCGGGATTATTGGCGTGGAGAGTACGAGCCCGAAGCTGGCGATTCTGGAATACAAAAAGAAGAAGCACTTTAACGAGTGGGAGTTTGTGTACGATCCGGCGCAGGAGCGGGTGATGCTCAGCAACAACACCGGGTCGGTTGGTCAGCCGATCGGTGGCGCGGGGAATAGCGGCAGCCAGCCTACGGTGAATTCGCCGAGTCTGAATAATGGGCCGGTCAACTCGCCTACGCCCACGCCGACGCCTAGTCCGAATCAGCCTCAGCAGTAGGGGTTGTGTGATTTCGAAGAAAACATGCCTCAGGGGCCAAAGCCATCGTTGATTTTATTGGCTTTAGCGGCACGACTGAAGTCGTGCCCTTTTACAAAGCGCCAGCTATGAGAGTTTTTCCGCAGCCTGTAAAGCCCCATTGATTCGATTGACCTTATCGGCACAACTGAAGTTGTGCCCATTTACAAAACCCTGATGCTGTACCGTTTACAAAACCTTGATGCTCGACCTTTTGCAAAGCCTTCTTGACAGGGGTTCTTCGTCAAGCTGTTGATGCCGAGGTTGAGACCCCGGCATACCTTAAAACGAGTTTTCTCCAGCAAAGCGAGTTCCCAGCCGATGAGGCCCCTACCCTTCCGCTCAGACACAACAAAGCCCGTCCTCTCGAGGACGGGCTTTGTTGTGAGGGAACCTGGCCGGACGGCGCTGTGGAGGCGCCAAGAAGTGCAGGTTTAGTGCTTAAACGCTGAACGAGGATCCGCAACCGCAGGTGCTCTTGACGTTGGGATTCTCGAACTTGAAGCCAGCGGCTTCGAAGGTTTCGACATAGTCGACGACGCAGTTGTTCAGGTACATCAACGAGGTGGCGTCAATGAAGACCTTGAGGCCGTCGTAGGTGAAGACCTTGTCCATCATGCCGCTGGCATTCTCGAAAGCCATGGAGTACTGGAAGCCGGAGCAGCCGCCGCCGACGACGCCGACGCGGAGCCCGGCGGGGATGGGGTCCTGCGTGGCCATGATTTCGCGGACTTTGGCGATGGCGGAGGGGGTCATGTTCAGCGGAGTTGCCTTGGTTTCCGTAATCGGTGCGCTTGGAATCTCGCTGGTGATGGGTGCGGTTGCGGTAGCCATGTCTGTTATCTCCCTGAAACTGATTCGATTTTGATGTCGAACGCTATGTTTACTTTACTGCTACTGGGGGCTTAGAAACAAGAGCGTTTTGGTCCGACTTAAAAGATTCGATGCCTGAGGGATGTGAATGGTCGCATTACAAGCAGCAGGTTAGCGGCGCTGCGCGCCTGTTGGCGGGTTAGCGGGAATCCCACCCACCCTAGCCACAAAAACTAAAGCGTGGCGAGGGTGGGGCACCCGAAGTTGTGTTTTACGCCTTTATTCCACTTCCTGGCGGGCTCGGTAGCCGTTGCGGAAGATCAGCTCGTACTTGAGTGGTTTGTGCTTTTCGTCCTGAATCTGCAGGGGATGGCCTTCGTCGTCGACCAGTTGAACCTGAAGTTTGCGGAAGGAGCCGTCCTGTTTGGAGTTGGTGGGGTGGTAGATCAGCTCGTACTTGGAGCGGATTGCCTGGTTGATGGCGTTGAAGTCGTCGGGGTATTCGCCGGTGAAGCGCGGTTGGAAGGACATGCCGCCGGTCAGGTTGGCCATGGTTTTCATTTCGTTGTCGGCCTGGAGGTAGTCCATATCGCGCAACTGCCCATTGAATCCGCCGCGTCCTTCGGTCATGGCCCTCGCAAAGCCGCCGGTGGAGATGGTGAAGATGGTCACATCGGGGGTCTTCTTGATCTTGTCCATCATCTTGTCCCAGGTGATCTTGGAGAAGGTATCGCGGCCTGAGGCGATGACGATGATGTATTTCTGGCCGTCGATGCGGCTGACGCGATCGAGGCCTTCGTAGAGAGCGTCGAAGAGGTTGCGCTCAGAGAAGCCGGGGATGCGCAGGGAGTTGATGGCTTCGAGGAGCTGGCGCTTGTCCTGGGTGAAGTCGGTGACGATCTGGGTGCGCATATCGAAGGTCATCATGGCGACGTAATCCTGGGGCCTGAGCTGCTGGGTGAAGGACCAGGCGGCGTTGCGCATGTCGTAGATGAACTGATAGCTGGTGGAGGCGAATTCGCAGATGAGGAGGGCGGTGATCGGCGCCTCGACGCGCTTGAAGCCTATTACTTTCTGCTCTTTACCATCTTCGAAGACTTTGAAGTTGGCGGGTTTGAGATTGGGAACGAACTGGTGGGTCTTTTCGAGGAGAACGCCTACGTCGACGGTGACTTCGGGGACCTCGATGCGCAGGGAGACGGGCGGTAGGCCGGCGGGGTTCTTGATAGTGGGCGCGACTGGGGCCGGTGGCGGCGGTGTGTCGTCGGGCTGGGTTTTCTTTTTGGGGACGACGATGGGGCCGGAGTCGGAACCGGGGCCTCCGGAGTCGGTGGTGGAGCTGTCGGGCTGCTGCGGTTTGGGCGTCGGGGCGGGCGGTGTGGACTGGGCGCGCAGACTCGGAGTGAGGGTGGCCGCGCCGCCGCAGAGTAAAAACGCCAGCAAGGCTGCCGATATCCGCGAGTGAGAGCGTGCGGAGAAGAAAGTAATTTGGGACGAGAGACGCTGACGATTCATCCTGTGCATCCTGGGCATTACAACCTCACTGACAAGCAGCATACGGGCAAAGAAGCGTCCGTGGCGAACCGAAGGCCCTGGGCGGGGGCTGTGTGACGCGGTCTGCGGGGCGCCCCCAGCGACGTTCGGGCGATGTTTCTGAAGATGCCTGAACAATCTTCTGCGTGCGGCCGAGCTGCAACGTCTAATCTGGTAGACGTGTGGAACTCTCAGAAGAAACACATTCGGATTGAAGTTTTCGCTGCCTTGTTGACCGTATCGCTGCTGCCGATGGCTGGCGGCTTGCTGCCGGAAAGGGCTTTGGGGCAGAGTTCGCCTGCTGTTGCCACTCCTGTTTCCGCGCTTGCGGCGAAAGTTGCGGCTGGCCCGCCGCCTTCAAGCGTGGGTTTCTTTCCGCTCAGCGAGTTGAAGCGGGGGATGCGGGGCACAGCCTGGACGGTTTTTGAAGGGACGGCGCCGGAGCCGATGGATGTGGAGATTCTGGGGCTGTTGCGCGGGGCGCGCGGACCGGGGCGGGACCTGATTCTGGCGCGGCTGCATGGCGAAAAGGCTGAGTACACGGGCGTGGTTGCGGGGATGAGCGGCAGCCCGGTCTATGTGGACGGGAAGCTGCTGGGTGCGCTCTCTTACCGCATTGGGCAGTTCAGCAAGGAGCCGATTGCGGGCATTACTCCGATTGGGCAGATGCTGGAGGTTCGCGATATTCAGCTCAGGGATGATCCTGAGATCCCACTGCTTAGGACGGATGCTGGGACGGGACCGCAAACTACGGGGCAGATGGGCGAGGGGCAGACGTTTTCTGCGATGGAGACGCCGCTACTGATGAGCGGATTTGAGCCTGAGGCGATCCGGTTGTGGAAAGAGCGCGTGGCTGGGACCGGGCTGGAAGTGGTTTCGGCGGGCGGTAGCGCGAGTTCGGCTGAGGCAGATGCGGCTGGCGAATCGAGTCCGATTGTGCCGGGGTCGGCGGTGAGTCTGCAGCTGGTCCGCGGGGATCTTGAGATTGCGGCGACGTGCACGGTGACTTACGTGGACCCGAAGCAGTTGCTGGCTTGCGGGCATCCGGTGCTACAGGCGGGACCGGTTTCGCTGCCGATGACTTCTGCGGAGGTGGTGGCGACGCTGGCGTCTCCGCTGAATGCTTTCAAGATCATCAATACCGGGCGGACGATTGGCGCATTCACCGAGGATCGCGATGCTGCGATTCGAGGGCAGCTTGGGGCGACGGCGCGGATGATTCCGGTCTCGATCAAGGTGTCGGGAATTGGCGCGCCGGTGGAGCGAAAGGTTGAGATTCTGGATCTGCCTTCGCTGACTCCTTCGGCGATGCTGGTGTCGATTTACCAGACGCTGCTGGAGTCGAATCAGAGTGCGGCCAATGTGAGCTACCACGTGACGGGAGAGATCAAGCTGAAGGGGCAGACGCCGGTTCCGGTGGAGTCGTGGGGCGCTCCGGGCGAGACGATGGCGGCGCAACTGGCGGCGGCGCTTGGGGTATTCGATGGGTTTAACCGGCTGTATGCGAATGCGGGCAGGCAGGAGCCGATCGAGAGCGTGCGGCTGCATGTGGAGACTATTCCGCGAGATTTGCGGGTGGAGCTTGAAAGCGTAAGGCTGGTGTCTTCGAGCATTGTGCATGCGGGAGATACGGCGGTGGTGGAGGCGACGCTTCGTCCCTGGAGGCAGGCGCCCAGGAATGTGCGCCTGCCGTTTGTGGTTCCGGCGCGGCTGGGGCCGGGGAATCTTCGCTTGCTGATTGGGAGTTCCGTGGCGCTGGACCGGACGCTGGAGGCGGCTGGGATGACGACGAAGCCGGCGAACGTGGCGGCGGTTTCGGCGCGGCTGCGGGGGCTGCACGCGGCGGACCGGCTGTATGTGAGCCTGTTGATGCCGGAATCGCAGGCCTCGCTCGAGGGGACCACGCTGGAAGGCCTGCCGCCGTCGATGGCCAACACGATGGAATCGGAGCGGAGCGGGCAGGATGTCAGCCTTCACGGGGAATCTGTGTTCGTGGCCGCGCAGGTGCAGGCTGGAGGGGTGCTGAGCGGACAACAGATTCTTACGCTGCGTGTGGAGGGCGGGGGCGGGTTAAAATAAGTTCACACTGGGAGAATAAAGCGTTCTCGCCCATACTCTGGATTCAAGACTGGCTGGCTGTTCGCTTCGGGGTAAACAGACCGGCTTTCCCTACCTTTTCTGCGAGGCAATCAAGACTTATATGGCTCAGATTCATGGACTAGCAGCCCACGCGGCTGGTGCGGAAGTTCTCCCGTTCAAGTACGAGCCGGGCACTTTGCGGGCCCAGGAAGTGGAGATTTCGATCTCCCATTGCGGCATTTGCCACAGCGACCTGCACCTGATTTCGAACGACTGGGGCATCAGCAAGTTCCCGTTCATTCCCGGCCATGAGATTGTTGGCAAAATCTCGGCTTTGGGTGCGGGGGTGAAAAACCTTGAGATCGGTCAGCGGGTGGGAGTGGGCTGGCAATCGAACTCCTGCGGGCTGTGCGAGTGGTGCACGCGAGGGATGGAGAATCTTTGCCCCAAGGCGGAGGCAACCTGCGTGCATCGGCATGGCGGGTATGCGGAGGCGGTTCGGGTGAATGCCCGGTTTGCGATTCCGATTCCGGAGGCGATGCCGAGCGAAGGGGCTGCGCCGCTGCTTTGCGGCGGGATTACGGTCTATAACCCGCTGCGATCGCATGGGGTCAATCCTTCTTCGCGGGTGGGCATTGTGGGGATTGGCGGGCTGGGGCATATCGCGCTGCAGTTTGCGCGGGTTTTTGGGGCCGAGGTGACGGCCTTCTCTACTTCGGAAGCGAAGGAGAAGGAAGCCATGGAGCTGGGCGCGCACCACTTCATCAATACGCGCGAGTCGAAGCTGATGCGCGAGGTGGCGGGCAAGTTCGACTTCATTTTGACGACAATCAATGCCGACCAGGACTGGAATGCCTATATTCAGGCGCTGCGACCGACCGGGACGCTGTGCTTTGTGGGTGTACCGCCTTCGCCGGTTTCGGTGCAGGCTTTTCCGCTCATCGCCGGTATAAAGACGATTACTGGCAGCCCTATCGGCAGTCCGCACATGCTGCGGGAGATGCTGGATGTGGCGGCGCGGCATGGGGTGAAGGCGCAGACGGAGGCTTTCCCGATGGCCAAGGCGAATGAGGCGATCGAGAAGGTGAAGAAGAACAAGGTGCGGTATCGGGCTGTGCTGGCGAACTGACCGCGTTCCGTCCTAGGCTGCCTGACGTGGGGTAACTTTCTCAATTCCCTTGCTGGCCCTTGCCAGACGGAGATCATAGTCCGTTTGCAGATTCATCCAGAACTGCGCCGGAAGACCGAAATATATTCCGAGGCGGATTGCGGTATCGGCGGTTATGGCGCGCTGTCCGCGTACGATGTCGTTGATGCGCGGAACGGGCACGTGAATCTCTTTGGCTAGCCGGTAGGCGGTGAGGGAGAGCGGCTCCATAAACTCTTCCTTCAGTATCTCCCCGGGATGAATTGCAAATGTCTTGGCCATATTTGGCATCCCCTCAGTGGTAGTCCACAATCTCAACCTGACGCGCGTTACCAGCTTCCCAGACGATCATATTCGAATCATGGCCCGAAGGCGACGGCCATCAGGATACGTTTAGGAAAGCGCAAACTCTAGTAAACTCAGCGACAGCATGCATCTGTCCACCAGTCTCCGCACCAGCCGAATCCGATTTTCGACTTCCAGCAGGCAATCGCCGATCTTGCGCGCTGCCCTTCTCCCGGTTCTTCTGCTGACGGCGTCCGCGCCGCTCGTTGCGCAGGGGACGAAGCTTTGGACGCAGTCGCGGTTTGAGGAGTTTGAGAAGGGGACACCGCAGGGTGTCGAGATTACCAGCGACGGCAAGCTGCGCAGCGGGCCGGTGGCGGGCGAGGTGGTGACTACGCCTTCGAGCTTTGTGTGGTCGGTGGCGGCGGACCTCAAGACGGGGGCGGTGTATCTGGCAACGGGGTCGCCTTCGACTGTGCTCAAAGTGGGGCTGGAAAACGGGCTGGACAAGACGGCGAATCCGCGATTCCAGACTCTGTTTGAGACCAAGGCGCTGGCGGTGCAGGTGCTGAGGCTGGGGCCGGATGGGGCGCTGTATGCGGCGACTATTCCGGATGGGAAGGTGTATCGGATCAAGCCGGGTTCGGTGGAGGCGGGCAAGCCGCTCAATGAGAGTTCGGCGGAGGTGGTCTTCGATCTGGCTAACGCTGAGGAGACTTCTTCAGATAAGAAGCCCGAGGCGAAGGCTTCGGGTGGTGATGCGGACGACAGCAAGAAGGCGGAGAACAAGTCGCGCTACATCTGGGATATGACGTTTGATTCGGCTGGGAAGCTGTATGTGGCGACGGGTGGGCCGGGGGTGATTTACCGGCTGAATGTGGCTGAGGCGCATCCCAGGGCAGAGGTGTTTTTCAAGACGGACGAGCAGCATATTCGCGTGTTGGCGTGGGATAAGGCTGGGAATCTGCTGGCGGGTTCGGATGGGTCGGGGCTGGTGTATCGCGTCGACAAGGGCGGCAAGGGGTATGTGCTTTTCAGCGCTCCTCGGCGCGAGGTGACGGCGCTGGCGGTGGGCGAGGACGGTACGGTCTATGCGGCGGATGTGGGGGACAAGAGCCACAATCCCCTGCCCCCGCTGCCGATTCAGAATGCCGGCAGCAGCATCACGATCAGCTTTGTGCAGCCGGGGTCGGTGCAGGCGGCGAATGCGAGTACGAGTTTGCCGGAGGGGACGGAGATTTATGCTCTGAAGCCGGACGAGGCTCCGCGCAAACTGTGGTCTGGCAAGGATGACATTGTTTATCAGCTGGCTATGACAGCGGATGGGCTGACGGCGCTTACCGGGAATCGGGGGCGGATTCTCAGGATCAATACTGCGGATGGCCGGTTCAGCGATATTGCTCATCTGGAGGCACAGCAGGCAGTGAGCATGGTGGAGACGCCCGCCGGCTGGCTGGTGGCGACGGCGAATACGGGGAAGCTTTATAAGGTTTCGGTCGCACCTAAAGACACAAAGGGGGCCGAAACGCACAGCTATGCGAGTGATGTGCTGGATGCCGGGGCTACAGCGCGTTGGGGCCGCGTAGAGGCTGAGCCGGGTTCACGGGGCTACGAGATATGGACGCGGTCGGGGAATGTCGAGCAGCCGGTGCGGTCGGCTAAGGACTGGGGATGGAGCCCGTGGCAGAAGACGGTCGATGACAAGGTGGTGTCGCCGGTGGGGCGGTATCTGCAGTGGAAAACGGTGCTGACCGATGGCGGCGAAGTGGCCGGCGTGGGGATCAATTATCTGGCGGTGAACGCGGCTCCGATGGTGGATGATGTGCTGGTGGTGCCGGGGGCGAGGGTGACTCCGCAGCCGCAGCAGATGAACCAGCCGACGATTCAGATCGCTTTTCCGAATCCGGCGCAGGGTGCTGGCTTCGATCCAAACGCTGCAAACGCTGCGAATCCAATTCAGGCGCAGAAGGAGCGCGGCTCCGTAACCGTAAGATGGGCGGCGCATGATGACAATGGCGACGATCTGATTTATGACCTCGACCTGCGCGGCGATGGGGAGCATGTGTGGCGTCCGCTGAAGAAGGGGCTGACGGAGAAGGTGTACAGCTTTGACGCTGGTTCGCTGCCGGATGGCGGGTACCAGATCAGAGTTGTGGCGAGCGATGCTCCTTCGCATACGCCAGGCGATGTGCTTACGGGCGAGCTGGTGAGCGAGCGCTTTGAGCTCGATACGACTGCGCCGGTGATTTCAGATCTGAAGGCTGGCGCGCCGACTCCAATTCAATGCATTAAGACGCCTTGTCCGCAGAAGATGGCGATTGCGGTGAGCTTTGAGGCTAAGGATGCCGCGTCGCCGATCAGCAAGGCGGAGTATTCGCTGGATGTCGGGCCGTGGCAGTATATCGAGCCGGTGGGCGGCCTTTCGGATTCGAAGGAAGAGCACTATTCGTTTGGGGTTCCGCTGCCGGGCGGGATAGAGGTTACGCCGCAGGGTAGTCCAAAAGCCGGGGTTGAGGTGGAACATCTGATCGCGGTGCGCGCTTACGACCGGCATGAGAATGTGGCGACGGCTAAGGTTGTGGTTCCGGGCGGCGATGGAAAGGCTGAGAAGTAAGGACTCGCCAGGTTCAAACAAAAGGCAGAAGCAGATTCCCTGCGGGAATGACAGACAGAAAAGCAACGGCAACAACAAAAGCTGATTCCCTGCTGGAATGACAGACAGAAAAGCAAGGGCAACGACAAAAGCAGATTCCTGCGGGAATGACGGACAGAAAAGCAAAAGCGATGCGATTTGAGTTATACATTGCGGCGCGGTATCTGCGGGCCAAGCGGCGGCAGGCGGTGGTGGGGCTGGTGACGCTGATTTCAGTGGCTGGTGTCGCCGCGGGCGTCGCTGCGTTGATTGTCGCGCTGGCAATTACCAATGGGATGGAGCGGGACCTGCAGGACCGGCTGCTGGGCTCTTCGGCACACGTTGAACTGATGCGGGTGAAGAACGATGGCATTCGCGACTGGCAGCCGCTGGTGCAGCGGCTGAGGGGGCTTCCGCATGTGGTGGCGGCTGCGCCGGCTCTCTACGAACAGGTACTGGTGGCGCGCGGCCCTCGCGATGGCGGCGCGATGCTTAAAGGAATACTGCCGGGCGAGGAGCGGAAGGTGAGCGATCTGCTGGACAAGGCGACGCCAGGCGACGCCTTTCACCGGTTAGACCCGGTGAGCGCGGAGTTCGATCCGGCGACTGCGGAGATTCCTCCGCTGATTCTGGGGAAGGACCTGGCGGAGAATATCGGGGCGAGCGTTGGCGATTCGGTGATGGTGATCAGTCCGCAGGGTGGGCTGACGCCTCTGGGGATCATTCCCAAATATGTTCGATTTCAACTCGCGGGGACCTTCCACTCGGGCTTTTACCAGTACGACGCGCAGATGGGCTTTTTGCGGCTGGCGGATGCGCAGCGGCTTTTCAGCGAGCCGGATCTGATCTCGGTGGTGAACTTCAAGGTAGACGATTTGTACAAGGCTGCTGAGCGCGGGCGGGAGATTGAGCAGGCGGCGGGCAAGGGCTTTCAGGCTTCGAACTGGATGGAGCAGAACCGCGAGCTTTTTCATGCGCTGGCGCTGGAAAGAGTGGTGACCTTCATCATCATTGGGCTGATTGTGCTGGTGGCTGCGCTGAATATTCTGATCGCGCTGACGATGATGGTGATGGAGAAGACCAGGGACATTGCCGTGCTGATGAGCTTTGGCGTACTGCCGGGCCAGGTGCGGCGGATCTTCCTCATGCAGGGGCTGTTGATCAGCCTGCTGGGGACGGCGGCCGGGCTGGTGATCGGATATGTGACTTCGTGGGCCGGGTCGCACTACCACTTCATTCATCTGTCGGCGGAGGTCTATAACATCGACACGCTGCCGTTTGCTTCTTCGTGGAAAGATGGCGTGCTGGTGGCTGTGGTTTCGATTGGGGTTTCGCTGCTGGCTACGCTTTATCCTTCGTCGACGGCGGCGCGGATTTTGCCGGCTGAGGCGCTGCGGTATGAGTAGGCTTACAACGTGGCTGAAGCCACTCCCTTTCAAAGCAACGACTATTCGGCATACTCTCCGTCTTCTCCCTCCTCATTTACGGGCTTAATTGCGGCTGAGGGCTGGCATGATTCGCTGAACCAATGTGGTCATGTCCACAAAGTTTTGGGCGGTGCTACAATTGCGCCCGAAATCCAATCAGCTGACAGATGCCCCTCCGGGATTTGCTTCTCGGACACCTGCAACTGAGGAGGCTCGCAATGTTGAAGTCTTTGCTGCTCCTTTCCGTGGTGATGATGTTCGAGGCAGGTCCTGTATCCACTGCCGCGTGGATGAACCAGGACGCCGCTGCACCGGCCTCCGCATCGGCCACACCTCCGGACACGAAGAATCCGATCAAGCCGACGCCTGAACTGCAGGCCAAGGCCAAGAAGGTCTATGGCTACGAGTGCGAGATGTGCCACGGCGCGAACGGCGACGGCAAGACAGATCTCGCGAAAGATATGAAGATGACGCTTACCGATCTCACTGACCCGAAGACGCTGGCCGACAAGACGGATGCCCAGCTCTTTGACCTGATCAAGAACGGCAAGGGTCAGATGACTCCTGAGGGCGACAGGATGAAGACTGACGATATCTGGAACCTGGTCCTCTACATCCGGGGCTTTTCGAAGGGGAAGTAGGCGGTGCTCAGATCGCCGCTTTATCCGATTTGTCCGATTTATCGGGGAGTGATGACGCCGCCGACGGCGTGACGGGGAGGCAGGACTATTCCGCGGCGATCGATCTGGCGCGGCGGAGAGTTGGAGGGATCGAGACTCGGCTGACTGGGGCTGGGATCGTTCACGAGGAGGCCACCGCAGGCCGGGCATGCGGCGGAGGCCGTGGGGCCGGCGACGCGGGCATGACATTCGCGGCAAACTTTATCCGTATTCCCTGCGCCGATATCTTGCACCATGCAATCAGGTTACACCGGCGCTCCGTCCGATTTCATCGGAAGAATGGTGGCTTTCATCTGACAGAAATCGCGATGCAGGTAAACTAGAAGATATGGCTACTCCCCTGCTTGCTGAGTCTGACGGCCTTAGCGCCGCTACGTTGAGACCGATTCGTCTGGTGGCGATTGATATGGATGGAACGCTGCTGCCTGATTTTTCAAAGGAGATCAGCCGGCGAAACCAGAAGGCTTTGCTTGAGGCGCAGCAGGCGGGGATCACTGTGGCTATTGCTACGGGCCGCCGGCAGGCGTTCACTGCGCCGCTGCTTGAGGGCGTGGGGCTGCGAGCGGATACGCCTCTGATTACGTCCAATGGTGCAGTGACTCGGAGTTTTTCGGGCGAGCGGATCGATTTTCAGCACCTGAGCCCGGCAATTGCGCGCGGACTTTGCGGAGTGCTGCGCGGGGTGGGGATGCTGGTCTTTACGCTGGATAAGGCTGCGCCTCCGGACCTGATTGTGGAGGATATGGCTGTGGCTCGTGGGCGGCTGGCGAAATGGGTGGAGTCAAACAAGCACGCGATCAAGGCGGTACGGCCGATTGAGAGTGCGCTGGGCGACGATGTCGACCTGATTCAGGGCATGGCTGCGGGGACGATCCGGGAGATGCGGGAGGCCGAGCGGCTGCTGGCGGAATGTGAGTGGGCCGGGCAGTTTGAGTGTGTGCGGACGGCGTATCCTGGGAACGATTTGTCGATTCTGGATCTGCTGCCGAAGGGTGTTTCGAAGAGTTCTGCATTGGAGCGGCTGGCTTTGCGGCTGGGCATTGAGCAGAGCGAGACGATGGCCATTGGCGATAACTGGAATGACGAGACGATGCTGGACTGGGCAGGAACCGGTGTGTTGATGGGGAATGCGACTGAGGAACTGCGGGCGCTGGCTGCGGTGCGGGGCTGGGAGATTGGCCCGACGAACGACGAAGATGGCGTAGCGGTAATGCTGGAAAGGGCTGTGGCATTGGCTGGAGCAATGAGCTCGCCGGTCGCCTCTGGTAGAGTGTGAACGTGCTAGCGAGGTTGAGGCGCAATTCGGGCATCTTGCGGGTGGCTGCGACGCTGCCTGCTTTGCTGTGCCTGGCTGCCTCTGCACGTGCTGCGGAGCGCATTGCGCTGACCAATGGCTTTGACCTGGTGTGCAATCACCATACGGTCGTCGAGGGGCGGGTCAGGGCCTATATGAAGACGGCTGATACCGACTACGTCGAGCTGAGCCCGGAGGCGATTGCGGGGGTGGAGACTGTGCCCGATCCGCCGGTGGAGGTTAAGCCTGAGGTTAGTGCCGCGAATCCAATTCTTAGCCAGCCGACGGCTGTTATCGGCGCGCAGGTTGGTTCGAAGGCGGTGGATGCGCATCTGTCGGCTTCGGATCTGCACCAACTGCTTTCGAAGGCGGGTTCTGAGCACAACGTCGATGAGGATTTGCTGGCCAGTGTGGTGAAGATGGAGAGCGGCGGCTACGTTCGCGCGACCAGCCATGCCGGTGCGCGCGGGCTGATGCAGCTGATGCCGGGGACGGCGCAGCAGCTTGGCGTGACCGACAGCTTCGCTCCAGAGCAGAATGTGCGCGGCGGCACTGTTTATCTTGACGGATTGCTCACGCGCTACCACGACAACATTGCGTTGGCGCTGGCGGCCTACAATGCGGGGCCTGCGGCGGTGGACCGTTATCATGGGATTCCCCCGTATCATGAGACGCGGGTGTATGTGGCGCAGGTGGTTCATGAGTTCAACCGGCGTGTGGCGGCTCGCGAAAAGATCGGACATCAGGAATTGGCGGCCATGAACAAGGGCACCCGCTAGAGCACGGAGAAAGATTGAAAAAGAATCAACTGATTCTGGGTGCAATTGTACTGGCTGCTTTGATAGCGCTGGGCTTTTACGGACAGCATAAGCATCCGTTCGATTTTCATGCCTTTGGGGAGCAGTTCAAACGAGCTGACTGGCAGCGTATTGGCATTGGCGTGCTTTGTATCTACGTCGGCTATCTTTGCCGGGCGGCTCGATGGGCATTGCTGATCAAGCCAAACAAGAAAGTCGGGATCTTCTCACTGACGGACACACAGGTAATCGGATTTACCGGTGTAGCCCTGATTGGCAGAGTCGCGGATCTGACCCGTCCTTACCTGATTTCGAAGAAGACTGGGCTACCGTTGAGCACGCAGCTTGCGGTCTGGATCGTGGAGCGGCTGTTTGATGCCGGCGCGATGGCGCTTATCTTTTCTTCCGTGATACTGCTGTCGCCGCCGGGGGCTTTGCCGCATCCGGAAGTATTCAGGAAAGTCGCTTTCTGGGGATTGGCCGGGACGGTGGCCGGAGCGCTGTTTCTGGCGGCGATCCGACTGGCGGGCGGAGCGGTTGCTACCTTCTTTGAGAAGACACTTGGGGTGCTCTCGAAGAAGCTGGCTGCGGCTGTGGGCGAGAAGATTCGCGGCTTCAGGGCGGGGTTGAACACGCTGCGGACGCTGACCGACTTTGTGCTGACGCTGGGGATTTCGCTGGCGATGTGGGGTTTGATCACGGTGGCTTACGTGGAGACGGTGCGGGCGTTTGTTGCTTCTCCGCCGCTGGCCTCGGTGACTTTGCCCCAGGTGATGGTGCTGCTGGGCTCGAGTGGGGTTGCCAGCACGATTCAGTTACCGGTGGTGGGCTGGTTTACTCAGATTGGTATCGTGGCAAGTGTGCTGGTGCAACTGTTGGGTGTCGATCCCGAATCGGCGACGGCGTGTGCGGCGACAATTCTGGGAGTTACGTTTCTGAGCATTGTGCCGGTGGGGTTGATCTGGGCGTGGGCGGGGAATATCAGCTTGCGGAAGGTGGCTGCGGAGAGCGAGCAGGCTGGGGAAAGTGCTAAGCCGGACATTGAGGAACCGAGTCGAGCGTAGGCGCGGGTCGGAGGAGCAGGAACTCTCCCGATCGATACGGCGACCGTTTCATCCCACATTGGCCGGAGCTATTCCGACCAGGTAACCTTCCCGAACTCTTGTGGGTAGACCGATACATATGTGAACAGTAACTCGGTCAGGTTGTCCGGATATGCATAAAACTCCGCGTCCAGCATTTCGAGTTTCTGGAGTACCTCATCTGAAAAGTCGGCCGCCATCTCGGATATTGCCTCGCGATTTTGGGGTAACCCCATCGGAAACGCAGAAACGATAGCGCGCGTACAGATATTGGCAGTGTTCAATGCGCCTATTGAGTGCAGGGCTTCTACGATGAATGACGCGGTTTCAGCGCTGTGATTAAAGAAATATTGGGAAAAACCGCCGTTATTGACCTCAGATTCGAGAGCCCAAACGCTTGAGAATACTTTTTGAGGAATGGATTGTGTTGCAAAATTGTCTTTCCCAAATTCCGTCCGATCAGATTGAGAGAGAGCTACCAAGATGCCGTTCTTATCCATATTAGATCCCCAAGAAAAACTTTGTAGGTGAGTGAGGAAATCATAACCTCAGGGGCTGAAGCCCACAGCTTCAGAGCGCTTAATGTACGGGCTAAAGCCCGTACCCTTCATAAGCGAATGTTCTGTTGCGGCCTGTAGAATTGGTGTGAGATGAAGTGTCCGTTTTGTGGGTTTGCCCAGGATCGTGTTGTTGACAGCCGTGAGAGTAAAGAGGCGGATTCGATTCGCCGGCGGCGCGAGTGCGAGAAGTGCGAGAGACGCTTTACGACTTATGAGCGCATCGACGAAATCCCCTACATGGTGGTGAAGAAGGATGGCCGCCGGGAGAAGTTTGAGCGGCACAAGGTGCTGAGCGGGCTGCTGCGTGCCTGCGAGAAGCGGCCGGTTTCGGCGGGCAAGCTTGAGACGATCGTGGATGCGACGGAGAGCTACCTGATGGATGCTCCGGAGCGCGAGCGGACGACGAGTGAGATCGGCGAGCTGATCATGGAGAATCTCAAGACGCTGGATACGGTTGCCTATATTCGATTTGCCAGCGTTTATCGGGACTTCAAGGATGTGCGCGAGTTCAAGGAAGAGCTGGAGCAGTTGTTGCAGACTCGGGAACCGCACCGCGAGGGGCAACGCAAGAAATAGTTTCCGCATCGAGTTATTCATGATGGGCCGGCCGCCTTGTCATTTGAGCATCATGGCGCGAAAATGAAGTTGAAGGTCACTCTTATGGATCAACCGACGAGTCAGGAACAAGTTCTGTCCCGCCTGCGCGCGCATCAGCAGGAGCTTAGAGTTGCGGGCATTGAGCATCTGGCTCTTTTCGGTTCCGTCGCCCGGCAGGAGAACACGCCGAGTTCCGATGTTGACCTGATGGGAGATTTCGATCATACGGCGCGTTTGAACCTATTCGATATGGTGGGTTTGGAATCGCGTCTATCTGAGATTGTCGGAGCGCGCGTGGAGCTGTCGGACCGCAAGATGCTGAAGCAACCGGTGAAACTCCGGGCCGAGCGCGAGGCCATTTTTGCCTTTTAGCGACTCTATCCTTCCCTTTACCGACATCCTTGAAAGTGTGCAGTCGATTGAAGATTTCACACGCGGCTTTACTTTCGAGACTTTCGAACAGGATGCCAGGACCATCGCTGCCGTGGAACGCAAGTTACAAATCATCAGCGAAGCCGCGATACGATTGGGCGACAGGGCCGAGGCTTTATGTCCTGGCCTGCCCTGGCACAATATTCGCGGGTTGGGCAATGGGTTGCGTCACGAATACCATCGCATCGACATGGCTACCATCTGGAACACGGTGACAGAGGGATTACCGCCGCTGAAGGCTGCGATTGTCAAAATACTGGGGCAATCGCGAGGGCCATCCGAGGAGTGACGCGAGAGCAGGCTGATAACTTTCACGATGCTGGAACTGCCTGGGGCGATGATTCCTGACGCGGCTCTCCTGTACACTGGAGAGTCTACCATTATGCAAAACAAGCACTCGATTGGCATATTAGGCGCGACCGGCATGGTCGGGCAGCGGTTCATTCAATTGCTGGAAAAACATCCGTGGTTCCAGATCACCTGGCTTGCGGCCAGTGACCGCTCGAGCGGGAAGCGTTATGAGGACGCTGCGAAATGGCGTCTGGACACTCCCTGCCCTGAGCGCATTGCGAAGATGACGATTTCGCCAGCGGACCCTGAAGGCGCTCCGAAGATTATTTTTGCCGCGCTGGACGCGGATATTGCCCGCGAATTGGAGCCTCGGTTTGCTGCTGCCGGTTGCGCTGTGGTTTCCAATTCGAGCGCGTTCCGGATGCATCCCAATGTGCCGCTGGTGATTCCCGAGGTGAATGCCGACCATCTGCACCTGATCGAGGATCAGGAGTGGCGCAAGGAGTCGGGCGGGTACATTGTGACCAATCCGAACTGCTCGGCGATTGGGCTGGTCATGGCGCTCAAGCCGATAGAGGAGCGCTTTGGCATCGAGCAGATCTTTGTGACTACGATGCAGGCGGTAAGCGGCGCGGGATATCCGGGCGTGCCTTCGATGGACATTCTTGGGAATGTCGTTCCGTTCATCAAGAACGAAGAAGAGAAGATGCAGGAAGAGACGCTGAAGCTGCTGGGCCGGTTGGACGGTGAGCATGGCCATCACGGGATTCGGCCTCTTGCAGCGCGGATGAGTGCGCACTGCAATCGCGTGGCGGTTGAGGATGGGCATACCGAATCTGTCTCGATCAAATTGAGGCGGCCGGCGACGAAGGAAGAGATGCTGGCGGCGTGGGCTGAGTTCAAGCCGCTGGCAGGTCAGGATTTGCCTACGGCTCCTAAGCAGCCGGTGGAGTGGATTGCGGCGGAGGATCGTCCGCAGCCGAGACTGGACAAGAATCGCGGGAATGGCATGACTGCTTCGGTGGGGCGGCTGCGGCCTTGCGGGTTGCTGGACTGGAAGTTCACCGTGTTGTCGCACAACACGATTCGCGGGGCGGCCGGGGCGGCGATTGTGAATGCCGAGTTGCTGCTGAGTTTGGGGAAGCTGGAACCGGTGGCTGTGGTGGCGGGTCGGGCGTAGCGGTGCCCCATCCTTCTCACAAAAGAGTGAGAAGGATGGGGCACCCGGATTGGTTTAGGTTTCCGAAGCCCACATCTCAGAATCGAGATGTGGGGCACCCAGAGTGGTGATTTTGGTGGACGGTTGAGACAGGGATTCGAATGAGTCTGGTGGTCATGAAGTTTGGCGGTACGTCGGTCGAGGATCCGACGGCCATTGCGCGTACCGCGGGGATTGTTGCAGGGCGGGTTGCGGCGGGCAAGAGGCCGGTGGTGGTGGTTTCGGCGATGTCAAAGGTGACGGACCAGTTGCTGGCCTGCGCTGCCGCGGCCAGCCGGGGAGATCGCACTGGCGCGCTCGCCATCAGCCAGCGGCTGCGCTGCCGGCACCGCGATACGGCTGGGGCGCTCATTACGAACCCCTCGAACCGTGCGGCTGTGCAGACTATGGTCGAGCACGAGTTTGACGCTCTGGACGAGATATTGCGCGGGCTGGCGGCGATTCTGGAACTGACGCCGCGCATCTCCGACCTGATTGTCAGCTACGGCGAGCGCCTCTCGAGCGCCGTGATCGCACAGGCTTTTCGCGAGCGCGGAATTGCCGGAGTGCACGTCGATGCGCGTGAAGTGATCATCACAGATTCGCAGTATCAGAAGGCTATTCCGCAGGATGCGCTGATCGAGGAGCGATGCGCGACGCATGTGCGGCCGCACCTGGACGCCGGGCTCGTGCCGGTGATGGGCGGATTCATCGGTTCGAATGAAGCGGGGATTACGACTACGCTGGGCCGTGGCGGCTCCGACTTTACCGGAGCGCTGATCGGCGGCGCGCTGCATGCCGAGGCGATCGAAATCTGGACGGACGTCAACGGCATTATGACCACCGATCCGCGCATTTGCCCTGATGCGCTGCGGGTGAAGGTGATCAGCTTTGAAGAGGCGGCGGAGCTGGCTTACTTTGGGGCGAAGGTGCTGCATCCGGCGACGATTTTGCCTGCGGTTCGGCGGAATATTCCGGTGCTGGTGCTGAACTCGCGCAATCCTGCGAATGAGGGGACGCGCATCACCTCGCTGGCGCCGCATTGCAGGAGTCCCTTCAAGTGCATCGCGGTCAAGAAGAAGCTGACCATCATCGACGTGGTGGCCAGCCGCATGTTGATGACGCATGGCTATCTGAAGTCGATCTTCGACATCTTCGACAAGTACCAGTGTCCGGTGGATATGGTTTCTACCAGTGAAGTCAGCGTGTCGCTTACTGTCGATTCGAATGCGAAGCTGCCGGAGATCGCCGATGAGTTGAGCAAGATCGCGGACGTGAAGTATGAAGGGCAGAAGGCGCTGATCTGCATGGTAGGCGAGGATATTCGCGGGCAGATGGGCATCTCGGCGCAGGTTTTCACTGCCATCAAGCATGTGAATGTGCGCATGATTTCGCAGGGCGCGAGCGAGATCAACATGAGCTTTATGATCGAGGAGAGCGATGCGGAGGAGGCGGTGCGTTCGCTCCATGCGGCTTTCTTCAAAGATCCGGATCCGGCTATTTTTGATGTTGAGGCGCGGGTGGCAACTGTCGCCGCGAAGGCGTGAGCCTCAGGGGCTAAAGCCCCGCTCATTTTGCAGTTTTCATGTACGGGCTGAAGCCCGTACCCTTCAGTTCTGCAAGGGTTTTTCAGGAGAAAGACATCATGCTGCTGCTGGTGCTCGGTAAGGGTAAGACAGGAAGCCAGGTTGCCGCGGTGGCGCGGGAACGCGGGCACTCGGTGCGGGTGTTGGATTTGCGCGAAAACTCGGGTGCGAGCGCGCTGACGGCTCCTACGCTGGCCCAGATCGATGTGGTGCTGGACTTTACCAATCCTGAGGCGGCGGTAGAAAATATGCGCGCCTGCCTTGCTCTGGGTGCGCGCATCGTAGTCGGCACGACGGGCTGGTACGACAGGCTCAACGAGATGAAGGCGCTGGCGCTCCGCAAGGGCGGCGCGCTGCTCTATGGGACTAATTTTTCGTTGAGCGTGCAGGAGTTGTTCAAGCTTACGGCGGAGGTGGCGAAGCTGAAAGGGTACAGCTTCAAGATCGACGAGACGCATCACACGACCAAGCTCGATGCTCCTTCCGGCACGGCGATTACGATGAAGGAAATTTTGAAGGCGGCGCAGCCGGAGGCGGCGGTTGAGGTCGCTTCGCATCGCGAGGGCGACCATAGCGGTCTGCATGTGCTGACCGTGAAGGGCCCGAGTGACCTGATCGAGTTGCGGCATGAGTCCTTTGACCGGCGCGGCTTTGCCGAAGGCGCGGTGCGGGCGGCGGAGTGGCTGCAGGGCAAGAGCGGCGTGTGGGAGTTCCGGGATATTTTTGAACAGGTCTAAAGCTCTTTTTGCCGGGTGAGTGCGATGGGACGCAAGCGGCTTTTGCCCGGGTTGACGGTCAAGGATGGATTCATGCGCCATCCTTTCGACGTCGAACATGGCGTTCTGACGAGCGGCCTTGTGCGCGGGCAGCATCTTGCGACGGGCCATCCGCACGACAAACATTCGACTGCGTACTACGGCATTGCGCCGTCGGTGCTGGAGGGGCTGATTGCGCGGTGGCGGGCAACGGAGCTGATCGCTCCTCCTGAAGATTACAGCTTTATCGACCTTGGAGCGGGGATGGGCCGGGCGATGCTGATTGCCGCGCGGATGCCGTTTCGCGAGGTGATCGGCGTGGAGCTGCATGGCGATCTGGCCGAGATCGCGCAGAAGAATATCGACAAGTGGGAGAAGGCTGGCCGGGCGCGGTGTCCGATGAAGATCGTGCGGGCGGATGTGGCGGAGTTTGCGTTTCCGCGCGACCCTTGCGTGGCGTATCTCTTCAATCCCTTTCGCGAGCCGGTGCTGAAGGCGCTGCTGCGGCATATCGAGGCGAGCTTTGCCAGGCGGCCCGGGCAGATTGATCTGCTGTATGCGAATGATGAGTTCGATGCGGTGCTGGCCAGGCGGCCGGGCTGGGTGCAGCTCTGGCGGGGGCTGATTCCGCTGTCGAAAGAGGATGAGGCAGCGGATCGGGCGATTCTGAATCATCAGCCGGATGGCGAGTATACGTGGAGTACCGAGGAGCCTTGCGCCATCTATCGGTGGGTGGGGAAGGACAAAAGGCCGGCTGGCGAGTGATGCTTAGATCCTGGTCGGCTTCTAGCTTGGTTCTTGATTGTCTGCGACTAGCTCTCCAGGCCATCGCACCATCGTGGCGGCGCCGGCAAATTCAATGCCGGAAGCTAAGGTCGGAGGACATGTGTCAGTGCGAGCCTGGACTGTTGCCGGCCAGCGCGAGCGACTCAGTCACCAGGGCGGACAATCGCCACAAGTCGGCGGACAATTCTTGCCCCAGCGTTTTCGAATTGTCATAGCCCTGGCCTTCCGCTGCGAGATAAGCAACCTGAATGAGGCTCTGCAGCGGGTTGTTGATCTTATGCGCCAGTTTGTTTGCCATCTCAGCGGAGGCAGCGGCTTTCGCCTGCTGCAACAGCGCGTGCTGTTGTCGCTGATGACGAACGGCCATGGCTGCGAAGTCTGCCAGGACTCGCATCATCTGGCCGTCGTCCTTGTCAAATGCCGCGGTACGTCCATGAGCCATGATGAAGATGGTTCCCCGCGTCTCCTCCACCTGCCACGGAAGGAGAATGCCGTCGGTCACGAGCGGGGCCTCAATCCCCATGATGTCGAAGAAACGCTGCCTGACTCGAAAGAGTTGTGGCTTGCCGCGCTCCAGACAGATGCCGCAGGCGCTGGGATAGCGTGGAAGCACCGCGTTCAGGAACCCGTTGTATTGA
>Ga0182024_10005313_pt1 | contig 28976 bp, 25 predicted proteins | sample P32metaG_FD_120480 | JGI IMG/M metagenome (GOLD analysis project Ga0182024, IMG submission 120480) | Permafrost microbial communities from Stordalen Mire, Sweden - P3-2 metaG (Illumina Assembly) | ecosystem: Environmental > Terrestrial > Soil > Wetlands > Permafrost | place: Sweden: Stordalen...
CACAGGCAGCGGCCACCAGAATGTTAAGCCGGATATTTCGCATAGGTCACTTCTCCTGACGGGTTTGACTGCTTGAAACTCAATCCGCAAGATTAATGACCCGCAGTCACGAGCCATCAAGAATGAAGACGGCTAATCATTTAATAAAGATCGGATAAATGTCAAGCAGAGAAGCGCTGGCACGGTCAGGCGCAGCCGTGCAGAGGCCGCCATTAGGCGGGGATGACACCGCGCCCATAATGAACAGGAAGCCTTGAATTGTAAAGGATATGCAAGTTTGCATCCAAAACGCGCGGAATCGCCGTTTTTCGGGCGGCGCGGGCATCGACCGCGTCACCCACTCGCGCGCCATTATTACGGATTTACTCGTGAACGTAGGCCAGATTATCGAATCGCATCCCTTCTCCATTTCTTAGTTGGAAGGTGACGCTCGTGCTTGTGTCGCGCCACCCGGTGCGGAGGCGTTGCATTGTTCCCGGCTTGATGATGAAGGAGATTTCGCGGATTTCCGGGGAGCTAATGGTGACGGTCGCGTCGGATGAGGCGCCGTTATAAGCATCGACGCCGACAAAGATGCGGGGCGAATAGAAACGAAAGTCAGCCGCCGGAGCCCCGGGATCGGCGATTGCCAGATTGAAGGTGCCGAATCGGCCTTCCGGGACGTTCACTCGCCAAGTATTTGAACCCCAGTCAATCACACCTGAAGGGTATTGATCCTGCAGCATTGTTCCGGCAGGGAGATGGGGATCATCGAAGGTGACATATTGCAACGGCGCGGCGCCGTCCAAACCTTGAATGTCTATATCACGCGCGTCATCGTGCCGAATGCGCAGGACGCGGGTCGCATCATCGAATGTATAGCCCGGCCCATCGAGGTCCTGGCGTTGAGTTAGCGGCCGGCCATTCGCCATGATGAAATCGGGCCTAAAATCCAAGCGCAGGACGTCGGTGGATTGGGGGTCGAACGTTGAATAGGTTACCGAACCTTTGCCGTAGCCGATTTTGGTGACGACGGAACTGGAACCAAGTAAATGGGACTCATCCGCAGGCGCCCATTCCGGCACGCCCCAGAAAGCGTCCATCATCCGACGCGGGCCATCAGCAAATTCGTCGGTGAACCACCATTGGCCGGAAAAAGGGGCATGAGCATCGCGCGAGAGCCCCTGAAAATAAGTGACCCAGTTATAGGAACGAAAGGCCGCATCCTTGTAGGCGACATCGCCGGTCTTGGCGTAATAGAGCGCCTCGACGGCGGCGAGCCGGGCAGTATGACTATCGCAGCATTGGTTCGGGGAGTTACAACAGAAATTAGTTCCATTTCCCTGCTCCGTGGTGATCAAGGCGCCATGCACAATATACTTGGGCCATTTGGGAGTTGTTTTTACCCAGTCGATGAGCCGCGCGGCGTGCTCTTTCCAGAGTGGATCCTTGTCCGGATGAAGCAAGGCGTAGCGGGCAAATTCCAGAGGGATGACCTGGTTCATGTTGGCCATGCTGGCGATAGTGTCCTCGAAATAACCGACCCAGACGTTATTGGCCAAAGGGTATTCCTGAAACCAACCCCAGGCGGCCTCGCGCACGGCTTTGTAGTTGGCGACATCGCCTTGGGCCAGTCGGATAAGTTCATCGAAAAGCATGATAGGCTCGATGGCGTTGGCAGAGTAGGGGGTCATGGCGCCACCGCCGGCATGGCCATCGCGCGCATGGCAGCGCGCCGGCCAAGGTGAGTTTTGTTCGTCCCCGGGTTTGAAGTTCTTGACCAAGGCATCGGCGCAGCGGATGGCGGCGCGCAAGTATTTTGTGTTGCCCGTCATTTCGTAAAGGCGCAGGTAGCCATAGCCATCTTCGCCGACCACGTGAGGCTCAATATAATCTTCGCCAAGGTTGCTCCAACCGGAGTAGCGAGTGGCGCCCGGGTTAGCGCACGAATAAGGCACTTGCGACCAGGTGTAGCCTTCGGGGGTAAGCCCGTTCTCCAATTCGTAGTCAACAAAATTTTGCAAGAAGACAAGCGTTCGTGGGTCGCCCGTGAAGGGATAAAGGCGTTCGATGAAACCTTCCGACATGGCGCGAAGGTATCCGGTGGAGTTGACCCAGTGTTTATCAGGGGTCATCTCGAAGGTGGTGCGGTCAAAATCGAAACAGCAGTAAAAGTAATTCAGGCGCTGGCGGTTGAACTGGTCCCACAGAATGGTCCATTGAGTGAGAACATGGGACGAATAGGAGTAGCCAATGTTATCGGGCATTGGCCAGGGCAGGAGTTTGCCTTGGGCATCAAGTTGCACAGGGCGGCCGGCGATGGTGGGGTCGTCGAGCGTGGAAGTCACCGGGAAGGGCTCCTGCTGGGCAGATAGATTCGTCGCGATAAGGACGGCAGCCCAAGCAATGGGCGCGATCTTGACGGTTGAATTCATAGTGAACGGCGGCCTGGTCGTTGGCATCCAAGCCGGGCTGGGCATCCGGCTTCCGAGGGAAGCCCAAATTGGCGTTGGTTCACGACCCTATTTAACCGCCGGGCGTGGCAAATCATCGCGGCAATGCGACGGGTTTGCAACCATTCTGCTGAGGGAAACTAGCAGGGATGTCCTATTCCGAGGTTGCGCCAGGCGTTTCCACACCCTTGCCGCGTCCGTGGTCCATGTTGACCAATTGCTTCGTCTCAGCCACGTAGCCGACGATATTGAATTTTCCAATGGCCTCTTTTTTAGCGGCGGCAAATGCGATGTGAGTGCTGGGAAACGTCATGGCTTCGATGGCGTTGCTGGTCCATTCGCTTTTGCTGTTCAGGTATTTAAAACTCTCGGCGTTTTCGATCAATATAATCATAAATGGTCAGATGAGCAGGCGATTGTCCCTTGATGGGGTTGATTGTCGCCATGAATCACTGTTGGAGTGTAGGGGAATCATCCCGGTAGCGGTATCAGGTGTTTTCCCCATACGCGGCAGGCTCAGTTCGATTGGTTAATTCCATTTTCAAGGCGCTGAGGGAGAGGCGAATATCCATGATGAAGGTGATGAGCGATCCGACCAGCGTGAGCAAACAGCAGACGAAGAACATGCTGATGGCGGCTGATGACTCCCACTTCAACAATGCAGTGAAAAAAAGGGTCAAAATGAGGATCGCGGCAAAAAGGGCGCTGAGGGCGCCCAGGATAATCGCGATCTGGATCAGGCGCGCCCGTCGGTAAATGACCTCTACTTGGTAGGCCAAGCGCGAACGGCCGGTGGTTGCCAATGACATTTCGCGGTGCAACTGGCGCGTGCGATCGACCGCGCGTCCAAATCGATTGGTCAGAGAGAGTAGGAACAATCCCACGCCGGAAATTAAAATGACCGGGGCAATGGCGATTTGCAGGACCGGTATCAATTCGCTCACGGAGGCAAAAGTTGTAGTCATAGGAGCCAACGTCACGGCGTTTTTATTGGATCGCTGTAATTGACGATCATGCGGGGGACTCTGAGGAAACTCAACATCGATAAAAAAGCTTCCACTCGAGCCACAGTCGGGCGGGTGCCGAATAATGAATCTGGCCGTGACAATTCGAGTCCAAAGGAGCAACAACTCATTATGCACAAATCATCGCGCGTCTCGCGACGCCAGTTTCTGGGTAAAGCAGCCCTTTTCGGCGCCGCTCCTTTAATTCTGCGATCCAGCTTGTGGGCGGCAGAAACACCGCCCAACGACCAGATCACGCTGGGCTTTATTGGGATGGGAACGCAGAATCGCGGGCTTTTGAATGGCTTTATTGGTCGTTCGGACACGCGTGTCCTCGCGGTGTGTGACGTGGACACGACGCGTCGCGAGAACGCCAAACGGATCGTGGAGGAACATTACGGCCAAAACTCACCGGGCGGCACTTACAAGGGTTGCGCCTCGTATCCTGATTTTCGCGAGTTGCTGGCGCGAGGGGACATTGACGGAGTGGTGATCGCCACACCCGATCATTGGCATGCGCTCGTTTCGATTGCGACTGCCAAAGCGAAGAAGGACATCTACTGCGAAAAGCCGATGGCCCATACGATCCTGGAAGGCAGCGCCATGGTGGAGGCAGTTCGGTCCAATCAACGCGTGTTGCAAGTGGGCAGCATGCAGCGTTCGTCGGCGGAATTCCGGGCGGCTTGCGAGTTGGTGCGAAACGGAGTTATCGGCACGGTGAAAGCGGCGGATGTGAACGTGAGTGGACCGCCCCGGTTTTGCGATTTGCCCGGCGAACCGGCGGAGCCGGGGCTGGACTGGAGCTTGTGGCTGGGGCCGGCTCCGTGGCGTGCTTATAACTCGATTCTCAGCCCGCGCGGAGTTCATCAACACTTTCCAGCATGGCGCGACTATCGGGAATACGGCGGAGGCGGCGTGTGTGATTGGGGCGCGCATCACTTTGACATTGTCCAATGGGCGTTTGGTTTTGACCGGACGGGCCCGGTGGAAATCGTCGCCGCGGAGAAGCCGGACGCGGTGAGCGGCGCGCGGGTGCGTTATGCCAACGGGCTGGAAGTGACGCACCAGGCGGGGAACGGGATTACATTTTATGGCGACAATGGGAAGATTTATGTGAACCGCGGAAAATTGTCGCTCTGGCTGGGCGAGAAACTTAAAACGGACGATCCCAAGGAATGCGAGGCCATGCTACCTGAATTATTGCCGGCCAATGCAGTCAGGCTTTACGAGAGCAGCAATCATCTTGGAAACTGGCTTGATTGCATGCGCTCGCGCAAGGCGCCGATCTGCGACGTGGAGACGGGTCAGCGCACCGCCACCGTTTGTAATCTCGTCAATATTTCCTGTTTCCATCATCAGAACCTCAAGTGGAATCCAAACAACGAAAGTTTTGTAGATGGCACAGGTCAGAGGGCGTGGTTGGGCCGCGAGTATCGCCAGCCTTGGAAACTTTAGGGCGCGGTCCATTCCTCGATTCCGGCGGACCAGCCAGGGCGCATCTTTACATCCAGACGGAGGCCGGTCGTCGTCACCGGTGTGAACGCGATTTTATTGTACTTGTCTCGCGCCACGCCGTACTTGTCCGTGGTTGCCACCGGCTTCCAATTGTCGCCGTCCTTATACAAAATCCGCCAGGACCGCGGGGTGCGGCATTCACCCGTGCCAGTGTCGTCGAACCAATAGACGGAAGTGGATGCGACCGTGGCGGGTCTGGCAAACGCATATTCCACCCAGGCGTTCGTGCCCTTCGCCGGCCACCAGTGGAAGAACGTGTTGTCTCCATCATGCGATGATGCGGGTTGCGCCAAATCGTTGATTGCGCTCGGATTCGCGCCGTTGGGAAACACGGTAACCACACTGGTGGACGCGATAGTCGCCTGTTGCTGGAGGTGGGCGGATTGTTGGACGTTTGGAATCCACACCATCATTTCTGACCGGCCGCGATTAGCCCACGCATAATAGGGGATGGCCGTGAAATTCTCCGGTTTCTTTGCGACTTGCTGTTGATCATCGCTTTCCATGCAATACGCCTGCCCGCGAACGACCTCCACCCCATTCAGCAAGTCCGGTTCAAACGAGGCCGACAGCGGCGCGTCATCCGAAAGCATGTAACTTCGGATATGACCGTCCGCGTTATCGGGCGACTCCAGGCAATAGACAATCGGGCCGCGTTGCAATGCGACACGTCCCCGGTCGGCCTTCACCGCCTGGTTCGCCGCGATTCGGCGCACTGGCATGGGCAGATTCAATTCCACGGTGTCACCGTCTTTCCATTCTCTTGACAACGTGGCGTAACCCAATTGCAGTTGCGCCGGCGTCTCGGCGCCGTTGACCTTGAGTGTGACGGGGTCGCTCGGATGATCGATGAAGCGATACAAATCGCTCGGAACGGGTTCCTCCCGCGCCCAGGCGGGCACGCGCACATTTAAAGTAAATTTTCCGAGCTGATCAGGATGCAGCGTGATCTTCACGTTTCCATCCCAGGGATAACGCGTCTCCTGGACCACTCGAATCGTGCGTCCGTTGTTCATTTTAATTTCAGCCTTGTTGGCCGCGAACAGATTTACATAGAGCGCATCACCCGCCTGCGCGTAAAAATACCCCGGCATAGACGGCATGAACCGTGTGATGTTCCCAGGAAAACAGGCGCACCCAAACCACGGGCTGCGTTCCTGCTGCCGGTTTGATTCCAAGGGATTGGGATAGAAAAACGTTTCGCCGTCGAGCGAAACACCGCTCAAAAGCCCGTTGTAGAGCGTGCGCTCCAGGACATCGACATACTTGGCGTCGCCATGCAACAAAAACAGGCGCTCGTTCCAAAAATCATTCACCACCGCCGCGCACGTTTCGCAGTAGGCGTTCATGTTCGGCAGGAAGTAATTCGGCCCAAACGCCTCGCCGCCCGGAACGGCGCCAATGCCACCCGTGATGTAAACTTTTTTGCCCACGACATTTTCCCAAATCGCGTCAATCGCGCGGACATATTGTTCGTCGCCCGTGAGAGCGGCGACATCCGCCATGCCGCTGTAAAGGTAGTCGGCCCGCACCGCGTGACCGACGGCTTCTGTTTGATTGACAGGCTTGATGCGTGATTGATGATAATCGTCGCCCCCCGGCCCGCGCACATCGATGAAGAATTTCGCCAGATTCAAATAACGTTCGTCGCCGGTGGCGCGATAGAGTTTCGCCAGCCCCATCTCGACGATTTCGTGCCCAGGCCACGTATGATTGAGCTTGTTCGTTTCCGGGCCGAACGTGTCGCAGAGCAAGTTCGCTTCCTTGATGGCGATGTTGAGCAACGCTCGATCCCCTGTCGCCTGGTAATTGGCCACCGCGGCTTCAAACAAATGGCCGGCGTCATACAACTCATGGCTTTGATCGGACTCGTTGACCCAGCGCTTGTGCCCCGACCACGAATGCGGATGCTCGGGATCAATGGTCCGCGCCGTATAAAGGTAGCCGTCCGGCTCCTGCGCGGCGCCAATCTTCGCGATCAAATCATCCAGATATGCCTTCTCCTTGGGATCGGGTTGTACCGCCAATCCAAACGATGCGCCCTCCAAAACCTTGTATGGATCGGTGTCATCAAACGGGTATCCCGGTGGCTTTCGATTCGCGACGTTTTCTCCGCGCAAGACCTCGGCGGCGCGAATAAAGTTATCCATCCGACCGGATTCCTCACATTTCTCGAAGGCGAACGGGATTGTCACCAATCGGTTCGTTTCCAGGCGTGGCGCCCAAAACTGATCGTCCAATTGCACCGCCGTAAAAGGGACCGGTTTGAAGGGATAATCTCGCGCCAGCCCGGCGGCCCATGATTTCCCCGCAAACACGCAAAAAGCCAATGTCAAACATCGGAAAATTTTTTGTTTCATGTCGCCTGAGGAAACTTCACCCTCCAAAATGCCGAAGTCACCCGCTGGATTGAAGAAAATTCGCTGCGATTTTCGATTCGCAAAATGGCTTGTGCTTCGCGAAATTTAGCCGTCCAAAAAAAAAGTTAAAAAAATGCTTGCAATATCCGGGCAAAAGCTTACAAGGGTGCAAGGGTATCCACTGGGATAAAAGATTGTTCAACGGGTTTTGGGTCTATGGGAATGGGAACAAACAACAAATCGAACCGGAGCGCTGGTATTATGGCGTTCCGCCGGGTTCACTGCTTCTCTATTCGCTGCGACGGCTTCAGCACAGTTTGACGCGCCAGACACGTAAAGTCTGGTAACTCATTGTCTGTTGTGGGGCTTGGTATAGTTGGGGATTATTGACATGGATGAGGTCAAAAGGCCGTTCGGGGCTTCCGTGAGGGCATGGCGCCACCGGATGGGAATATCGCAAGAGGAATTGGCAGGCCGCGCGGGATTGCACCGGACGTACGTGTGCGACGTCGAGCGCGGAACGCGAAATGTCTCTCTGGAAAGCATCGAAAAACTCGCGCGCGCCCTGGAAATTTCGATGCCAACGCTTTTTTCCTATGGCGCGGTGCCTCCGGCAGAACGACAGGAACGCATCGCGGCAAAAGGAATGATTGACATCCTTTATGTGGAAGACTCGCCGGAAGATATTGAAATGGCGATGCAAACACTTAAGGACGCCGGCATCGCCAACCGCATCCGTGTGGCTCGCGATGGCGCCGAAGCGCTGCACTTGCTCCTGGAAGAGGAAAAACCTCTCGCCCCTGCAACACCTGGGCAAATAGCCGCGCGGAGGGAGAGATATGTCCCGCAGGTGATCCTTCTGGATCTTAGCCTCCCGAAAATAAATGGCTTGGAAGTATTGCGCCGCATCAAGAATCACCCTCACACCGCCTCCATACCAGTCGTCGTTTTGACTGCATCCTCCCGCGAGTTCGATTGGCAGGCCAGCAAACGCCTTGGCGCCGCAGCCTATATCGTCAAGCCGCTCAACTTTGAAAACCTCACCCAGGTGACACCCAGTTTAAGCATGCAATGGGCGTTGCTCAGTCCAGCCGCCGTGGTCTGACCGGTGCGGAGCCAATTCTTATACAGGAATTAATTTGCTTGATTTGCCAGGCGTTTTCGGAAACATAAACGCGTGCCAAGTCGCTCTGCGCGCCGAGTCCTTTGCGTCTTCCCGGTTTACGCCTGGTCGTTCGGCACCTTCAATTACGCTTTTCCACTCATGGGTTCGGTCAAGGCTTTCATGCCGCCGCAAGGCATCCTGTTAATCGCCGCACTGGCTCCGTCTCACTGGGAAATCAGGTTCATCGACGAAAATATCCGGCCCGCCGCCGAAGACGACATGGCTTGGGCCGACGTCGTTTTCACTACGGGCATGCACATCCAAAAGGATCGCATCCTCGACATCATCGAGCGCGCGCATCAAGCCGACAAACCCGTCGTGCTGGGCGGCCCCTCGGCCTCCTCCGCTCCAGAGTGGTATCCCGATGCCGACATTATCCATTGCGGCGAGGCCGGCGACGCCACTCGCCAGCTTTTCCAACTCGTGGAGGACGGTCTCGAACGCCTTCCGCAGCAGACCATCCTCCGAACCGTGGAGCGGCTGCCCATGACCGAGATGCCGATGCCCGCCTATCATCTTATCAACGTCAGCAAATATCTTCTTTGCACAGTGCAGTTCTCCAGCGGTTGCCCGCTGACCTGCGAATACTGCGACATCCCCGCTCTCTACGGGCGGCGTCCACGCCAAAAAACTCCCGCGCAAGTCGTCCGCGAACTTGATTTTCTCGCCGCCGCCGGCGCCGCATCCGTTTATTTTGTGGATGACAATTTCATTGGCGATCCTCAAGCCGCGCGCGAATTGCTAAGGCGCCTCGTGCCCTGGCAGGACAAATGGGATTGCGCGGTGCGCCTCTCTTGCGAAGCCACGCTCGCCCTCGCCAAGTATCCGGACATTTTGCAGCAAATGCGCGATGCCTTCTTCACCAATGTCTTTTGCGGCATCGAAACCCCGGAGCCGGACGCCCTGCGCGCCATCAAAAAACCCGTCAACCTCCAAAAGCCAATCCTCGAAGTCATTGACACTCTCAACAGTTACGGCATGGAGGTAGCCGCAGGACTCATCATGGGATTTGACACCGACACCGACCAAACCCCGTCGGTCATCGCCGAGTTCATCCGCGTTTCGCAAATTCCCATCCACACCGTAAACATTCTTTACGCGCTGCCCAAGACCCGTCTTTACGACCGCATGGTAGCTTCCGGGCGCATCGTGTCCTCGGAGAACCGCGATTCCAACATTGAATTCCTTCGTCCCTACGAAGAAGTGGTGGGCAATTGGAAACGCGTCATCGGCGAAGCGTTCGAGCCGAAAGCCCTTTACGAACGTTACGCCACCCAGGCCAGGAAAACCTATCCCAACCGTCGCAATCCCAAAAATCCCATCCGCCAGGCCACACCGCGCAATCTGGCGCGCGCCGCATCGATTTTTGGCCGATTAGTCTGGCAAGTCGGAATTAAATCCGATTATCGCGGCGAATTTTGGTCCATGTTCTGGACGCAGTTGCGCGCCGGGCGCATCGAAAACATCTTCCAGATCGCCATGGTTGCGCACCACCTCATCAACTACTCGCGTGATTGCGTCGCCGGCCGCACCCAGGCCTCCAATTACACCCACCGCAACCGTCCGCCGCCAACGACCCGCACCCATCACATGCGCGAGCCGATGCCTGGTCTGGTCGAAAAGATCTGATCAAAAAGCTTCCGACTAACTGAATCGCACCATATTGCTGCCATCGAGGCGTTTGGACAGATCAATGGGATCGCCGACGGATATCTGGAGCGGATTCACTTGATACGCCCAGACTTCAAAATGGGTCAGCGCCGCCTCGCCATAGATCGTCGCGAAGGCCCCGTCCACCGCGTCCAGACCGTGGGCGACCTTGACGCGGCCAATACGGGGCACGTTGTAACGCGGATCAAACGTCAGCCACTCCTGCCCAAGATACACTTCGCAATAGGCGTGAAAGTCCATCGGCGTCCCCGGATCAACATAGCCAATGTCCGGCAAATGGCCCGTCACGTAGCGGGCGGGCAGATTAAAAGCACGGCACAGAGCGATGCCCGCATGGGCGAAGTCGCGGCAGACGCCGTAGCGGCGTTGGAGCACTTCGGAGGCAGACAGGTCGGAGCGGCCAGACATGAACCGGTACTCGATATTGTTGTGAATCCAATCGCAAATCGCTTGGACACGCGGCAGACCGTGGGGAACCTGCCCGAACTGATTCCAGGCGAAATTCATCAGCTTGTCCGAATCGCAATAACGGCTCGGCAGCGTGTAGCGCAGGATCTCACACGGAAGCTGTCCCACGGGCTGAAGTTGGCCCAGGATTTCCCGGCTATCAGGCAAGGAAGAAACGGCCACCAGCGCATCGTGACGAACCTCATTGCGCCCCGGCATGAGCGTCGAGCGATAGGTTATGTTGCCGTGGCTGTCCTGGAACTCATACGACGGCTGGCCGATGCCAAATGAAAGTTTCTCCTGCAACACCAACACCCGTCCTTCCAGCCGTGGTCGCAGCACGAAGAGGACCGACGTCGGCACCGTCGTCTCGTAGGCGAGGCTGCAGCCCACCCGAACCGTAAGATTAAGCGGAGTCCAACTCATAAGTCATCGCCGCGCTCAATGTGTCGCCGAATGGCAATGCCGTCAAATGATACCGCCACCACGCCCGGCCATAAAAACCAATTTGACAACCCCGTCGAACGCCTTACTTTAGTCTTATGGTAAAGACACTCATTTCAAGTAAAGGGCAAACGACAATTCCTTCGGAAATTCGTAAGAGATGGAAAACCTCGAGAATTCTTTGGCAGAGCAACCCGGACGGCTCGGCTCTGGTCCAACCGGCGCCAACCGTCAAAAGTCTTCTCGGAATCGCCCGCAATGGAAAACCGCGCCACCCGCGGGAAATGGAAAAGGCGCGAAAGGCGATGGCGGATGACACCGGGCAAAAAGGATCGGCGGCGTGAGTCAGCGCGTTCATCTCGACGCGAACGTCATTCTTCGTTTTCTTCGCAACGACGATCCGGTGCAGTCGCCCATCGCCGCCGCTCTTTTTACCCACGCCCAGAGCGGCAACGTGGAGCTTATGCTTTCACCGGTAACGCTGGCTGAAGTCTTTTACGTCCTTGCCTCGGCCTATGGCCTTCCCCGCCCCGAAGTGGCGAAAATCCTGCAAACCTTCTTATCATCCGGACTCGCCAGTTGCGAGGACAGGGGCGTCGCTGAGGAAGCTCTGCAACGCATTACCACCAAGAAGGACTCCTTTGGCGATGCGTATCTCGTGGCCACAGCCGCCCAAGCCCATGAGAATCTCGCCACCTTCGACAAAGGCATCACCAGTCGCAAAGACCTTCGAGTTTATCCCCTCGCTTCTCTGATCAAGACGCGCAGCCAATAGCGCGCCCGCCAGCTTCGCGCGCAACGACGCGCGTCGTGACCCGTGAGCGAATCCCCTCAAGTTCCCCATTGCCAAATATGCTGGTTTTCTGTAAAAACGAGCGCCGGAGTTAAACCATATGAAAACTTTCCTTCTGCGAATTTTATTATTTTGCGCCGCACTGTTGCCCATGGCGATCCGCGCCGAGATTTACACCGACCTCCACAGCTTTTCTCTCGCCGCCGGCTTCCCGTCCAGCAACGCGGATGGATCCGTTCCCGAGAGCGCCTTGGTTTTGTCCAGCAACGTGCTCTACGGCACGACGTGGCAAGGCGGCGTGAACGGTAATGGCGTGGTGTTCAGCATCAACACCGATGGCACGCAGTTCACGAACCTGCATTCTTTCTCCCCGCTTTCCAGCGGTTTCATCGGTTATAACACCGACGGAGCGGCGCCTTATTCCACCCTGATATTGTCCAGCAACGTGCTCTATGGCACGGCGTCGCAAGGCGGCGAAGGAAGCGGCGGCTCAATCTTCAGAATGAATACGGACGGCTCAGATTTCACGAACTTGTATAGCTTCCCAAATTACGCTGGAACTCCCAAAGCCGGAGTGATTCTTTCGAGCAATGTCCTTTATGGGACATCGTCCACCGGCGGTTTAAACTACGGCTCGGTCTTCCGCATAAACACCGACGGCTCGCATTTCACAAACCTCATCAGCTTTTACCCCAGCGCCACCAATGCCGCGTTCGCCCCGACTGGCGGTGTCATTTTGTCCGGCAACAAACTTTACGGCACGACCGCCGGCAGCTCCGGTCAAGAGGGCGGAACGATTTTCTCGATCGGAATTAACGGTCGGGGTTACACCAATTTGTTTTATTTTCAAAACGTTGGCGGAGAAAGCCAAAGTTCCACCAACACCACCGGAGGGACTCCCTCTGACAGCTTGACCCTCGTGGGTGACATGCTCTTCGGCGTCACACCGCACGGCGGGACCAATGGCAACGGCGTCATCTTCGCCATCAATACCAACGGCTCCGGGTTCACCAACCTCCACACCTTCTCGCAGATCGATAACACCACCGGCACCAATGCCGAAGGTTATGATCCACAATGTCAATTGCTCGTGATTGGCAATGCCTTATATGGAACAGCCGGGAGCGGCGGGCCAACCGGTTATGGCACGATTTTCTCCATTAACACCGATGGCTCGGACTTTACCGTCGTCTATACCTTTCCTGACCTTCTCGGAACCGATTATCTTGACTTGGATGGCGCCGGCCCTGTGGGGGGAGTGATTGTATCAGGAACGACCTTGTACGGAACCTCGACGCACGGCGGCGGATACGGTGGCAATGTTTACTCCTACGATCTTTCCCCAGTGGTCCCTCCTCCCGTTTTGACCGTCCTTTCCGCCGCCTTCGCAGTGGTTTCCTGGGATTTTTCCAAGTTTTCGCTGCAATCTTCGACTGATCTCAACGCTGGATTTACCGCTCTCAGCGCCTCCAGCCCCTACTATTTGATCGGTGGTGGGTCACAGCAATTCTTCCGTCTAAAACATAATTAAACGACCCAATCCTGCCGGGCCTTGCCTTTGCGCATTGAGGCCATTACTTTCGCCCCGTGGCTGAAATCAAACCCTTTGCCGCCTTGCGGCCCGATCCCAAACGCGCGGATAAAATCTGCGAATTGCCCTACGACGTCATGTCCTCCGCCGAGGCGCGGACGCTGGCCAAGGACAATCCCCTCAGCTTCCTCCACGTCAGCAAACCGGAAATTGATCTTCCCGAATCCACGGATGTCCATTCCCCGACTGTTTACGAAAAGGGCCGGGAGAATTTTAAAAGGCTGATTTCGCAGGGTGCCCTTCGCCAGGATGCAAAACCGTGCTTTTATTTTTACCGCCAAATCATGGGAAAACAGTCCCAAACCGGCCTGGTCGCAGTGGCCAGTTGCCGGGAATATTCCGATGGCGTGATCAAAAAACACGAGCTGACGCGCCCGGACAAGGAGGACGACCGTGTCAAACATATCGAATATCTCGACGCCCAAACCGGCAACGTCTTCCTCGCCTATCGCGCTCTCAATCGAATGGACGATCTCGCCGCCCGCGTCACCACCGCGCCGCCCGAGATCGATTTCACCGCCCCGGACGGCGTCCGCCATTCCTCGTGGACGGTGGCTGATCCGCCGACGATTCAAGCAATCCAAAACATATTTGCCGGCGTGCCAAATTTATACATTGCCGACGGACATCATCGCACCGCCGCCGCGGGCCGTGTCTTCGCCGCGCGCAACGGCGCCGGCAACGCCGCTTACTTTCTTGGCGTGATTTTTCCACACGACCAGTTGCAGATTCTTCCTTACAATCGCGTGCTCAAAGACCTCAATGGACTGACCAGCGCGCAACTCATCCAAAAACTGGAATCCATCTTCACGATCACGCCGGCGCCCTCGCCCCGGCCTTCGCGCAAGCACGACCTAGCCCTGTATCTGGATGGAACCTGGCGCGGCCTCACCTTCCTCCCGGACATCACCGCCAACGCGCGGGGCATCGATGGACTCGACGTCTCACTCCTGCAAAAACACGTCTTGCAGCCGATTTTTGGCATCGACGACCCGCGCACCAGCAAGCGCATCAACTTCATTGGCGGCATTCGCGGCACAGCCGAACTCGAAAAAGTCGTCAACTCTCGAGAATACGCCTGCGCCTTTTCCCTGTTCCCCACCAGCATGGAAGACCTCATGGCCATTGCCGATCAAGGCGGCATCATGCCTCCCAAGAGCACCTGGTTTGAGCCCAAATTGCGCGACGCCATGTTCTGCCATTTGATTTGACAGTTCTGCTGCGTTACCGTGCCAACGATGAAGGTCTTGGTGATCGACGTGGGCGGGACAACGGTCAAATTTCGCGCCCAAGGCAAACGCGCGCGGCGCGAATTCCTTTCGGGCAAACAAATGACTCCCGAGAAAATGGTCACCGCCGTGCTCGACATGACCGGCGACTGGAAATACAACGCCGTCTCCATCGGTCTTCCCGGGCCAGTCATTCATGGGAAGGCGGCGTCCGATCCGCCCAACCTTGCTCCCGGCTGGGTGGGCTTCGACTTCGAAAAACGATTCAAGAAACCTGTCAAAATAATGAATGACGCCGCCATGCAGGCCTTGGGCAGCTATCGCGGCGGACGCATGTTGTTCATTGGTTTGGGGACCGGCCTGGGTTCGACGATGATTTTGGACGGCGTCATCGTTCCGTTGGAACTTGGCGAATTGATGCACCAGCGCTCAAAGGTCAGCGAGGTCCTGGGGAAAAAAGCCGCCGATCACAATCGTCGCGCCTGGCGCAAAGCGGTGGGCGATGTCGTGCGAAGTCTGGCCGCCGCCTTCCGCACCGATTACCTCGTGGTGGGCGGCGGCAACGTCCGGCTTCTGGGTCGCTTGCCCGTTGCGGCTCGACGCGGTTCCAACGATAACGCCTTTATCGGCGGCGCTCGATTATGGGATGGCGGCGCCATTACAGCCCAGCCGCGAAAACACACGTGGGTGATCACCTGACCCGCGGCAGATCAGGCGTAATTTCACGCCGGGTCAATCGTCCGCCAAGCCACAAATCAATCAACTCGGCCACGCCCGCGCCGTGCGATGCGCCAGTCACCAAATCAGCGCGGGCTTTCAATTCCGGAACCGCGTTGCTCACCGCCACGCCAAATCCCGCCGCCGCCAGCAGATCGTGATCGTTCTCGGCGTCTCCGATCGCAATGGTCCGTTCCGCCGTCCACCCGTTTTCGCGCAAAACCGCGCGCAGTCCGCTGGCTTTATTGACGCCGCGGGGCAGGGCCATCACGGAGCCTTTGTTCAGGATGATTTCCAGCGGCAATTTCAAGGTCTCGATGATTTCAGCCACTACCCCTTCATTGGGCTCTTGCGTGGCCACAATGGCCCGGCCGATAAACAACGGCGTCACTCCGCGCGCGCGCAGCATGTCGGCGAACTCACGCGACGCCGGCTCGCAAAGCAATTTGATTTTCTGGCTGGAAGGCTCATACAGAAGCGCGCCGTTTTCGCCGACGATTATGTCAAACAGATCGAATCTCGGAAAAATCTGGGCCAGTTCGTGCAATTCGCGCCCGGTGACGAGCAGCCTTCGTTTGCCCGCCGCGCGCAATCGCTCCAACGCCGCAATCGTTGTATCGTCCACCACCGCATGCCGCGCCAGCGTGCCGTCGTAATCCGTGGCCAGTATGTCAAAATCCATCATCCTCTCCGCCAGCAGAACATCCGCCGGGTCGGAGGAATTTTCAAGAGGCTCCTATTTCCCTGGATTGGCAATGCCAATGACGCCGCACGCTATCCGCCCTCCGGCTTGGACACGGCGAAGCGTTTTGCCCTTGACATGTTGATTTTACAAACATATCTTTGGGTTAAAAACAAACCTGATTATATGCTCGCCTCTTTCTTATTTTTTTGATACTCTCCCCTCCCCCCCCGGCCATGGCCCCGGTCATCCAAGCCAATCCGAGCTAATCGCACCCAATCCAACCAACAGGCAAAATATGCCGCCTATCAAACTCCGCAGACTCTCATTCCAATCCACACCGGCGAAACTCCATTTTCCACTTGGAGTTGCGTTGCGCTCAGCGCTTAATGCCGCCGATGAAAATTGTGCTGGCATATTCGGGCGGACTCGACACTTCGGTCCTGCTTTTGTGGATCAAGGAGAAATACAACGCCGAAATGATCGCCTTCTGCGCCGACATTGGCCAGGAGGAGGAGTTGAAGGGTCTCGACAAGAAAGCCCGCAAAACCGGCGCCTCCAAAATCTATATCGACGATCTCCAGGAGGAATTCGCGCGCGATTTTATTTTCCCGATGATGCAGGCCGGCGCGATTTACGAGAACCAATATTTTCTCGGCACCAGCATCGCGCGTCCCCTCATCGCCAAGCGCATGATCGAAATCGCCCGCCAGGAAAAGGCAGATGCCATCGCCCACGGCGCCACCGGCAAGGGTAACGACCAGGTGCGTTTCGAGCTGACCGCCGCCGCCCTCGCCCCGGAATTGCAAATCATCGCTCCCTGGCGCGACGCCTCGTTTCGCGCGCAATTTCCCGGTCGCTCCGAGATGATCAAGTATTGCGAACAGAAAAACATCCCGGTGGAGGCGTCCGCCAAAAAGCCGTATTCGATGGATCGCAATCTCCTCCATATCTCCTTCGAGGCGGGCATTCTCGAAGATCCGTGGCTCGATGCTTCCGCGCCCGAGCATAAGGACATGTATAAGTTAAGCGTCTCGCCGGAAGACGCGCCGGACAAATCGGAATACGTCACGCTTGATTTCGAGCGCGGCGATTGCGTCGCCGTCAATAACAAGAAACTTTCGCCGCTTGGCGTCATGAAAACATTGAACAAACTCGGCGGCAAACACGGCGTCGGCCGCGTGGATCTTGTCGAAAACCGTTTCGTCGGCATGAAATCGCGCGGCGTGTATGAAACCCCCGGCGGCGCCATCCTCCATTTTGGTCATCGCCAGATCGAAAGCCTCACCATGGACCGCGAAGTGATGCACCTGCGGGATTCGCTCATTCCCAAATACGCCGAGCTGGTCTATTACGGATTTTGGTTTGCGCCTGAGCGCCTCGCGTTGCAGGCCCTGGTCACCGAAAGCCAGAAAAATGTCACCGGCCAGGTGCGCCTCAAACTTTACAGGGGCAACATCATCACCGCGGGCCGCAAATCGCCCGTCAGCCTTTACAATCCGCATATCGCCACCATGGAGGCCGATCCCACCAAGGCCTACAATCAAGACGACGCCACCGGCTTCATCCGCCTCAACGGACTGCGGCTCAGAGTCAATGCGCGCGTGCATCATGGAAAACGGAAATGAGTGAAGGCAAATCCTAAAGTATTAGTGACTGCAATTGCATTGGCGGCCGCGTGCGTCGGCTGTTTCACCCGCTCCGGGCGTCATAATGCGCCGCAATTTCATTCCTTCACGTTGCAGGCCGACCAAACCTGGCAGATGAACCTGCCGGAGGGCCAGCGCTTCGACGCTTCCGGCCTTTTCCTCGAGAAATCCGGCGATTTGTTGACCGAGAGCGACCAGCGTATCGGCGTCTATCGCATTCATTTTATTGACAATCAGCCGAGCGTGGACTTGGAGCGCATCCCGGATTGTTTCACCCCGGCGCAGCTCGTCCCCTTCGATGCCACAAAACATGGACGCTATGACTGCGAAGGCGTCACCGAGGATGATCAGGGACGGATTTATCTGTGCGAAGAAGGCGACCGATTGATTCTGCGCTGGGATCCGCGCGATCACAAAGTCACGCGCCTGAATATTGATTGGACGCCCGTTGAAAAATATTTCTCCAGCGACCGCAATGCCGCCTGGGAAGGCATTGCCATTCACGGCTCCACGCTTTACGTGGCCAACGAACGAAAGTGGGGCCGCCTCATTGCGGTGGACATGAACACCTGGAAGGTCACCGACAGCTTCGCCCTGCGCGCCAGTCAGAGCATGTGGTATGAGCCCCACTATTCGGACTTGTGCTGGCACGATGAAGCTCTTTACGCCTTGATGCGGGAAGACCATGTCATCTTAAAAATCGACCCGGTGCGCCACCTTGTCCTCGCGGAATACAACTTCGGAGAAATAGAATACGCGCCCGACAATGCCTACCACACGGTTGTTCCTTTGGTCGTCGGCGTCATGGAAGGTTTGGCTGTCAGTGATAAATATTTCTGGCTCTGCACCGATAACAACGGTCTCGCCCGCAAGCGCCATCCCGGCGATACCCGTCCCTCCCTGTTTAAGTGCCGGCGCCCGGACGTTCCTTAATGGGCCTGCCTATAAAAATGATTGACACTGTCCGCAAAGGTGTGGTCTGCCGCGCCCGGCCACTGCGCTGGCTCAAAACTTGGCGCCGATGCCAGGTCGCTCTTGGCGACCTTCACGACAAAGCTGCCACCGGCCGCGCTGGGCTGAAGCGCCCCGGGCGCAATGGCAATATATTGATGCCCGAGGCCGTCAATCCCGCTCGCGTCCAACACCGCGTAAAGCATGTGGCCCTTTGCCCAATCGATCACGGCGTCCCGAATGTCGCCGACCGGATGTCTGTCCTTGTCCTCGACCGCGTTTCCCGCCAGATCACTCCACCGCACGAAGGAACTTGCCTTCGCCATTGGCGTCGCACTCGCCGAATCAACCGCCGATTTTGCGGGCGCGGTAAACTGCGAAAGCTCCGCTCCGGCCGCTTCCACAATCACCGGCCCGTCGGCTGTTGCCATTTGCTGCTCCGGTTGGGGCAACCCAAAATACGCATGCGTTGCGCCTTCCCACGACGGGTCGCGCAGGTCATTTCTCGCAAAATCCGATGAAGCGCGAAAATGTTGCTCGCTGCATCCCATCGCAAGGGAGTGGCTTTCCGGTTTCACCTGCAACAGCGCCGCAGGCACGGCAATTTTTCGTTCATCCTCCAGGGTCGTGATCACTCCAAAGGCCACCCGGCCGTCCCGCATGTCAAATACTATATCCGAGAGAGTCCCGACGTTTTGCCCTTCACGGCCTGCAACCGATTCACCGATTAAATCCGTCGCTTTGTCGTCGGCGGCCGCTGTCGGCCTCAACGGACCCGTCGGCGGTGGTGGCGCGGCAGGAAATGGATTCGCTTTCGCCATCACTGGTAGAATGACGCCGGCCAGAGCCAACGAAACAATGAGGCCCTTCGTGTTCATGCAGAAAATGTGCGGCGCGGCCCTCCATCCGGCAACTAGGGTTGCGCCCGGTTTCGGCATGGGAAATTCCTCGTCTGGTGGCCGAATCGCTCACTTGGAATATCACGCCGCGCAACCTATACTGGCAGCTATTCAAATTATGAATAAAATTAAGAGCAATAAAATGGAATTGTCACCAAAACAACGTGAAGACCTGCTCGATGTGTTGAAAGCACGTTTTGAGAAAAACATGAACCGCCATAAAGGTCTTGCATGGCCCAAAGTCCAGGCAAGGCTGGAAGCCAACACTGAAAAACTATGGTCGCTCTATGAAATGGAACGAACTGGCGGTGAACCGGATGTTATTGGACACGATAAAAAGACAGGCGAATTCGCTTTTTATGATTGTTCCGCGGAAACTCCCAAAGACCGCAGGAACCTTTGTTACGATGGTCAAGCGCTGGAGGCGAGAAAAGAACATAAACCCCGAAACAGCGCTCTTGATATGGCAGCGGCCATGGGCATCGAGCTTTTGACGGAAGAACAATATCGAGAACTTCAGGAACTCGGAGAATTCGATACCAAGACCTCGAGCTGGCTCAAAACACCTGCCGATATCAGAAAACTCGGTGGCGCTATATTTGGTGATCGCCGTTTCAGCCGTGTCTTCGTCTATCACAACGGCGCCGAGTCTTACTACAGCGGCAGGGCGTTCCGCGGCTCCCTCAAGGTCTAAATCGGGATTTTGTGTAAACGCATGTTGCCCGTTCTTTACTCCGCTACCACCGCGCGAAAGCTAATCCTGCTCGCGCTCATTTTCCCTATGTTGACGCACGCGGGCGCCAGTGGTTTTCAGATTGTAGGCCCAATATTAAACGGCGAAGTCTCCTGGACCAACGCCTTCAACAGTGGCGTTTGCACCGTGGAAGTGGCATCGCAACTTCGGGGCGCGGGTGGCACGACCTGGACACCGCTGCAAAATTATTTTACAACCAATTCCGCGGGTTCAGGTTTTTTTTCGCCGCTTCCTAGCGACAGCTTTTACCGTCTTCGAGCCGTGGATATACCTTCCAACACGCCTCTGGCTTTTACCAATTTGGTTCAGTCTTATGGCTTTCTTCATACCATCGCCGGCAACGGCCTTGACTCCGGAAAGGATGATGTGAATTTTTGGAATTCGGCTTTTGAAGGAATATACGCCACAAATGTCACCCTCTCCCGTCCACACTTTGCGATGGCGGATGATGCCGGCAATGTCTTCATTGCGGATAAGAATAGCGAGTCGGTACTGAAAGTCACAACCGATGGCCGCTTGCATACGGTTGCCGGAACACATGCCGCCGGCAACGGCATTGACACGCCGGCGCTGGGGACGTCAATCGCGCTAAGTGTCCCCAATGGACTGTGGGTGCGCGGCGACGGCACAGTTTACATACTTGACACTGGCAACAGCAAAGTGCGCCGTCTCGGCGCCAATGGCATGATCACGACCCTCTTTACCGATCCCAATGGCATCAGCAATGGTCGTGGCTTATGGGTCAAAGATGACGAGTCTCTGATTTATTACTCTTCTGAACATAATCTGATGCAATGGACCCCCGGCGCCGGCGCTTCCGTTTTAAATAGCCAGTTCAATGATCTGGGCAATTTGATTGTAAGTGGAAATTCGATCGTTGCCACAGACCGCGACGATAACACGGTTTGGACGGTGACAACGAACAAAGGTAAGCGAACGCTCATGTTTGGCGATGGAGGAACAAACCTTGTTGCGGACGACACCTTCGCGGCAACCAATAGTCTTTATGACGTCCGTGGCGTTTGGCAACCGCCCATTGGCGGCTATTTTCTGGCGACGGATGCCGGCGCCCAGTTACTTTATGTGGACACCAGTGGCATCATTCACGTCCTAGTCAATGGCAACGGCAACGACCACAGCGGAGATGGCCAATGGTTTTATACTCCGGGTTATAAATTTGGCCAATTGCGCTCTGTTTCGATGGACAATAAAGGCAACCTCTTAATTGTAGAGAATGATCTTGGTTTCGTGCGCCGAATCGACTTTCAGCGACTGCATCCATAGCGAACACCGCGCCACGACTCGCCGCTATAATTCGACTGTGGTGCGTTGCAGCAGGAGATTCGGCTCTGTCACTTCAGGCACTTTGCTTAATTGCTGGACGATGTCCACCTGATAGGAAGGATCAAGGAGCCTGATCTGGTAACAGCATTCGACGAGATCGCCTTGCCCGACTTCCCGAATGGCGATCAGCGAGAACGATGCACACGTTGACCGTAAGATATCCTTTACCTTCTCGTCGGAGGCGAATTCGGCGGGAACAATATACCTGAGAAGAGCCTCGTGAGCTCGTCTTGACGCGAATGGCGACCAATGCAGCAGCAGAACCGCCATGCTAATGGCAACGGTGCTGACGATTGCCACTCCAAAAGCGGCGGCTCCGCAGGCGATACCCAGCCCCATGCAGGCATACAGAAACACCATATCCCGGGGATCCCGGACCGGAGTTCTAAAACGGACTATGGCCAACGATCCGAGAATACCCAAGCCTCGCGCAAAGCTATCGCCAACCGACATAATCACCATGCTGACAACCATGCTGCTCAACACCATGGTATGAATGAAGGAGCGGGAGTACGAGACGCTTTGAAAAGTCCAGCGATAAACGGAGGCCAGGACGCTGGACAGAAGAAATGGAACCAGCAGTGCGAGGAAGACTTGCTCCGCATCCAGCCATCGCGTGCTGCCATATACTGAAAGAAAATCATCCATGAAAAATGTTTGTTCTATAAATAACGGAGGTAGTCAATTTCGTATTCCGGCGTCCACGGAGTGCCCCGAAAAATGGATTCCGCCCAGATCGCGTTGCTGAATTTGCAATGGCCCTGCCGAGTAAGGCTGAGATCCTGAATAAGATTACGCATCCATTTTGGCACATCGGAGAGCGTTTTCAGTTCGACGATCACGCCCGAAAAATCATATTCCTGGTCGTGTCGCCGTGTTTGATCAAGTGTTTTATCCAGGCTGCGCCATCGTCCATTTTGTCCCCAGCCATCCCAGGAATAAGTTTGCTGGTATTGGAGCTTCCGATCGAAGGTAACGCGCGAATAGTTGTCATTTTTTCCGAAGTAACTTTCTCGATTGTAGCGAATGAGCATCACGGGACGCGCGCCGATTTGCTTGGTCAACCGCAAAAATTGGAAAAAATTCCCGGCCTCCGTGCTGTCCTTAAAGTGGATGCCCTTTATCACTTCATCGCGAAAAAGATGGCCGCCCCAACTCTCAAAAGGAATCTGCGAACGATATTTGACAACCGTCGTGCGAAACTTGCCCTTCACCTCCATGAACACGGGCGAACTCCCGATTGGATCATACGTTCGGACGCGAAGCTTAAAGCGATCAATAAAGTCCCAGAGCTTGGCGTAATGGAGCGCCAGCATGGGTGAGTCCAATTGGAGGGTCGTGATAGAGTATCCATCAACAGAACCGCGGCAATTCTCGTCCAACCCGCAAAAAGGCCGGATGTAGTCTCGGATTTGGGGAATCAACGTCGGATGAACAACGAATTTAACTTCATAGCGGCCGTCATAAAAACCCTTCAATTCCTTTTTGTCTTCCAGGATGGACGGGGCAGGGGCGTATATTGGAAGAGAGGAGAAAGATAATGATTCCTCTGCTTCTTTGGGCCAAGCTGATGCTTGAGGTTTCCGTTCGTTTGTTTGGTCCAATTCTTCTATCATAACTTCCCTAATTCCCATTCAACGCGGTGGAGAGAGGCGCCCCGACGGCCCGTTCAAGGTTCAGTCCGGCGTGTTGATAGAGCCAGTCGGATTCCAATTTGAGACGCAACGATTCGTCAATTTGCGCTTCCGTCTCCGCAATCTGGCTGGGCATCACGTTGGTCGTGCGTTTGAGCAACTCCAGGGTCTGCTCCATTTCCGAGAGCAGCGGAGTAACGTCTTTTTCATTGCGTTCCTGCTGGCGCCGCTGCACTTCAAATTCGTCCACCGCATCGCGAATCTGGCGCCGCATCGCTTGCCTGCCGTTGAATTCATTTGCCTCCGCCAGGCTGAGTTCGGCCCTTTGCACGCCATCGGCGTTGTTTATCGTCCATGAAAACAGAGGCACATTGATCCCGATTCCCAACCACCACTCCGCATCGGATTCGCGCCGCGTAAATTCCACATCCTTCACCCACGGAACGCGCACGTTGCGCGCTTCCACATAGACGGATTTGGCCGCCAGCGTCCTCCAATGGAGCGCCACCAGATCGTTGCGATGCTGCAACGCGATTTGCTCCATCTGGTCCGAAACGATGGCCGATCCCGAATGGGGATGGAAACCATGATTATTCGTCGCGAGTTGCAGGGACGTCGCTGTCAAGTCAAGGTCAAGCATGCCTGCCAGTTCCCGTTGCGCGGTCTGCCAACGGAAGTGGGCCTGGTCCAAATCGTTTTGCGCCTGAAGCTCGCGATGGACCGCGCTGACAATTTCGGAAGCGGTCGTCGCCCCCTGCCCTTCGCGCGCGCGTTCATCCTGAAGAATCAAATCATACTGATGGGCCAATTCCACCGTGAGACCTACGTCTTCGGCCAAATAACTAATCTCGGCGTATAACCGGCGCACTTCGCTTTCAACCAGCCATTTGGCGGCCTGGAGCGACGCCATCTCGGCGTGATAATCGGCCGACCCGGCGTTGACTTTGGGCATCATTAGAAACGGGTTGGGAATATAAAAGCGCGCGCCCATTCGGAACCCGTCGTTGCCCTTCCCCTCATCTCCCAAGTCCTCAAAATCGTTCTGTACTTTACCCCAAGTCATGATTCCTTCCGGATCGGGAATATCGGACGCAGCCGACTTGCGCTGTTTGGCAACTTCCACGGCGGCTCGCAATGCGATGACCTCGGGACTACACCGTGTTGCGCGCTCGATCGCGGCTTCCACCGATATGGGGCCAGCCAGTTCATTTGACTGCGTCGCAGGTTGAAGGATCACTGTGGCAGCGAGCGAAACCGTCGGGGCTTGCGCGTGTTTTGGCGACTGCACTGATGGCGAGGCTTCTGTCGCGCAACTCGCCAACAGAAATACAGCGGCCGCGCACACTCCGCCCAACCGCAACGTTTGTCGTGCGTTCCGAGACGAGATGCGTTGTCGATTGGCCATCGCTGGAATCAAAAGCTCAAAGCACGTTTCATTTTCGTCCACCAACTATTTTCCATCCGGATTTCTACTTTCTCGCCCGCCGTGATATCGGAAGCTTCTTCGGTCTGGAACACGATTTTTTGCGACCGCATGGTAGCCCCAAGCGGCGCGGATATCGGGCTGAGTTGTGCGGGTATGGGGTTAATCTCTGGAACAATGCTCGCCACCCGCACTTTGACCGGCGGGCGCCCGGCTCGAAACGCGAATCCGTGATCATTAGTCCTCAAACGCCCCAACCTGATTTCGGGCAGGTATCCGATGATCAAGTCGCTCCCGGAGACAATGGTCAGCACAGGATCACCCGCTTTGGCCACAACCCCCGGAAAAAGCTTGATATCGGACACCACACCGTCCCTTTCCGCGCGCAACGTGTAGGTGTCCTTTTCGAGTTTGCGCAGTTCGGCGACTGTTTCCAAGAGCTTGGTTTCCGCCGCCGTTTTATCCGCTATCGCTTTTGTGATGTCCCCTTCGGGTCCAAGACGGAGCGTTGCTTGAAGATCGTTGCGATGCTTTCGCTGATCGGCCAGGGCTTGTTCGTCTTTGGCAATCTGGGAAGGATAAGCGCCCACTTCCTTTTCCACATCGGCGATTTCGGGGCGCAAAGCGTCAGCCAATTGTTCTGCGATGAGATTCTGGCTAAATTGCTTGTCCCGCTCGGCTTGAATGGTATGCAACTGGTTGAGCTTGGCCACGGCGCGCACCATCTCATTTGTTTCCAGTTCGATCTCGCGCTGGACCCTGATGATTTCATCTTCCACTGTCCTCACCTGCCCAAGCATTTCGCCCTGGTAACCCGCCATCGTGTTTTCCGCCGTCGCCAGGGTCGCTTCCGCCTCGGCAATCTGAACGTCAATCAGCGTGGTATCTAACTGCGCCAATTCCTGCCCTTTGGTGACATGGCTCCCAATCTCGACGTATATCGCTTTGACACGCGCCGTTTCCAGAGGCGCCTCTTCCTGTTGAATCACTTGCGCGGCGGCCGTGACGATGCCGAATTGAATGGTCCGGACATAGAGAACGACGCAGAGGGCAGCGAGCCCTATCCACGAAAAAAGCGGCCAGTTAAGGGCCAATCGCCGCAAATGCCACTGATAAACCCGCCTTGATCCTTTTTGGCGGGGGTTCTCCTCGCTGGCTTTCGTCATGATTAGTCAAACTTCGCGAGAGCGCGGCGAATCAAGCAGCCCAAGCGAGGGAGATGCATTGTTGGAGGGATTTTTGACGCGAAAATGGATGTATCGATCTCAAAATGAATTCACAAAGCCTTCTTTACCAAAGGCTTGTTCCTCTCCCGAGCGCCGAAATTGCCCAATCCTTTATATTTTCTTAATTTCACGCAGAAACGATCATTGCGGGCTTCGACACAAATTTATTACAAGATTGTAACAAACACAATCCAAATCTTGTGAGGGATGGAAGCGCTTCCATCAAGCGACCAGCCCTTCATTACTTTTCGGAGCTGAAATCGTCGGGCTTGAGATTCTCCTCGATGCGTTTTGCTTCGAGTAATTGCCCATTCGCGTCATAACGCAATTGGATCATCCAGCCAAACACATAGTCCGGCCATTTGCCTCCCGGCATCAGCTTTTCCGGATCACCCTGCAAAGCATGTATCAGTTCCGGGATTTTTCCTTGGTGCCAGCAAATGAGAACGCGTTGCCCGTGGGGCGTCAAACACAGGGCGTCTGCCAGCTCTTTGAATTGCTTGTTCTTGAACTGGGTGTCGATGGTAAGGCCCGTTGCTTTGCCCAGCGGTTCCACCGTCAGCCTTGGGCGATGGCTCTCTTTGGAATCAGCAGCCGCAAAAATGTAGTCGAGCTTGAAATTACGGAAATAACCCACATGCGCCTTCGCCCGTTCCTGTCCCTCTGGCGATAATTCCCGGCCAACCTCGGACTTCTCCGCATGACGAATGATAAAAATCGTGGCGCTTCGAAGGCCCGGTGAATCGGTCGCGAAAACTGACGCCGCCGATGTCAGCCAGAGCGCGAAGAACAACAATTTGCGTCTCACATTGCCCATCATAGCGACCTTATCGAGTTTCGGTCAAGACTACTTTGCTTGCCCCCGCTCCAATCCGAGCGCCATTCGAATGTTAAATGTTGCAACCTGTTCTACAGACTCCTCGCTAACTGGAATATCAACCACTCACGATGCGGGGAAAAGAGCGGCGGAACAAATATTATTGAAATCCGTTTGTGTGTATAACAGGACACGGGTCAACCCGTACTTTTGCACATTTCGGGTGACAGCTTCATTTATGAGTATTTGTTTTAGCCAAAAGATATGTTGCTAAAAACAACGTGTCGAGGGCGCCACGTTCGGATGCGTCTGCCATGCGCGCTTGAAATGCGGATGGGACGTGGTTGAATCAGGCATTCACATGGCGAAGGCGAAGCTATTTTTGGGATGCGGCGAAGTTTTATGGGACTTGCTGCCGGGAGGGAAGCAACTGGGCGGAGCGCCGATCAATGCGGCGGTTCATGCGCGGGCGCTGGGGGCGGATGCGTTTCCAGTAGGCCGGGTGGGCAAGGACGCGCTGGGCGACGGGATTTTGGAACGCCTGCGAGCGATGGGGATGCCGACGGAACACGTTGCCGTGGATGTCGAGGCGCCAACGGGGACGGTGTCGGTGGAATTGGCGGAGGGCCAGCCGAAATTTGTGATTCACGAGAATGTGGCGTGGGACCGGATGACGGCGGACGAAGCAGCGCTGGCGCTGGCGCGCCGGGCGGATGCAGTTTGTTTCGGCACGCTGGCGCAGCGCGGCGAAATCACGCGCGTGTGCATTCACGCCTTGGTGTCGGCGGCTCCAATTTCCGCTTTGCGGATTTTTGACGTGAATTTGCGGCAGCATTTTTATTCGCGCGACGTGATGGAGAAGTCGTTGCGGCTGGCCAACGTGGTGAAGTTGAACGACCAGGAATTGCCGGCGCTCGCGGATATGTTCAAGTGGGGCGGATCGGAGGAGGCGCAATTGGTGGGATTGGCCCTGCAATATGATTTGCGCGCGGCGGCGTTGACGCGAGGAGCGCGAGGGAGCGCGCTTTGGTTTGGAGACGGCAGTTTAAGCGAACATCCAGGAATACAAAGCACGGTGGTGGATGCCGTCGGCGCGGGCGACGCTTTTACGGCGGCGCTGGCGATGGGGCTTCTGTCAGGGTGGGACGGGGACAAAATCAACCAGCACGCGAACGAAATTGCAGCGTACGTTGTGACGCAAAACGGCGCCACGCCGAAGCTGCCGAAAACTTTGGTGGAGCATTTTTTCATGATCGACGTCTAACAGTCCAATGAAGACAAAACGCCATCGCGCCTTTTTGGCGACGCTTACTGCCGCGGCCCTTCTCTTCGTGGCTGCGGGGGAGGCGCCGGACAATTCGCTCGTTATCAGCTCCATCGAATCGCAAGGTCCAAACCTCGTATTGACTGGCATTATGCCCGCCGGTTTGGCCAGTGTTGCCTTGGAGACTCGGCCCAGCCTCGAAGATCCCTGGACGCAAGTGATTGTGACCAACGCCCCATCGGCTGGCGGTCCAATTACTTTTGTCGTGCCAGGAATCGGCGATAACGGATTTATGCGGTTGACAGGCTCTGCGGCTGTTGCTGCAACTCGATCGACGCCGGTGACCGCGATTTCCACGACCCTCGGCCTTGCCACCGTTAGTCTCGTAAAATCAAACGCCATAACAGCCAACACTGCGGCTGTTTCTGACCCCGTGGCAATCCTCCATTTCAAAGGCGTGATTGATGGTGCCGATAAAATCAGCATTCACCGCAACGGAGCTTTATGGGAGCACGCCAAATATCAATGGCCCGATACGGTGGAAGTCAACGGCGTCACCTGGCGGCCGAGCGAGAAAAACTATTTGACGGCCCCGGGCGATGCTCCACTGCTCCCGGAAGGCTATACCTTTGATAACGCTGATCTTCAGGTGATCTCCGGACGGGACATCGTCGCGCTGGAAAAATCCAGTGATGGCGTTGTTGTTTATATTTACGACACGCCATGGGGCGCAGACACGTATGAGTTTAACGTTCTCTTCCACCTCAAAACCGTCGCCACATCCAATGCGCATCCGGGCGCCTGCGCGGCGCTCCATATCGACGCAAACATAGATGGCAGTGACACCCTTGTGATCACTTCTGGCGCTGCGACCTGGAAGCATCACAGTTGGTCGCCCGCCAGCGGGGTCAAGATCAATGGCGTGCCGTGGGATACGAGTTCCCAAACTGTCCTTACTAATTCCG
>Ga0182024_10005314_pt1 | contig 28973 bp, 28 predicted proteins | sample P32metaG_FD_120480 | JGI IMG/M metagenome (GOLD analysis project Ga0182024, IMG submission 120480) | Permafrost microbial communities from Stordalen Mire, Sweden - P3-2 metaG (Illumina Assembly) | ecosystem: Environmental > Terrestrial > Soil > Wetlands > Permafrost | place: Sweden: Stordalen...
GCCCGTCTAGAGCCTCAATTCTCGCAATGGTCGGATAGGGGACGGCCGAACGGCTGGCGAGGTCTTCTTGCGACCATGCGAGAAGCGAGCGTGCCGCTTTGATTTGCCGAGTCGTTATCATTTCGCGCTCAGGGTCTTCCTCAACCGCACACCGTTGTCTTCGAGAATCTCGATCCCAGCGGCTTCCAACGCGGCCTGTATCGCTGCGAGCGTCGAGCGTCGCGCGTCGTTGCCATTCTCGACGTGATTCAGTCCGGTTTTCGACAACCCTGCGAGCTTGGCAAGTTCGACTTGGCCGATTTGCAACATGGCGCGTGCGCCCCTGATTTGAGCGGCTGTAAGCATTCCAGGTCCTATATTTGGAGTCCAAAGGACAACTTTAGTTGACTCTATCCTGATTCTAGGCGAGCTTCAATGCGGGGCGCCATTTCGGCGAGGCCATAGCTGGGGTTTTCATGACACATACCGTTCACGCCACCGTTGCGATTGCTGAGGGGGGCCAAACTCTCAGCCAAATCACCTACCGCGACATCAACGAAATCACCGACGTGAGAGACGCCGTTCATCAGGTTGGCGATTTGATTGGCGCTATGCTCGCCCTTACCGAAGCCACAAAAGGATATGCAATGGAGAACCTGAAGAAAAACATGAATTCACTCGTTCTGGCGGCCAGTGAAAAGCTCGAAAGCATTGAAGATTCGCTGAGGGAATGGCCATCGCGCGGAATGGTGCTGATCGAAAACTAGCGGCCCAAGGCCGCGCTCGCCGCCGTGAGCGATGCGGCGTCGATTGCTGTGCAAGAACCGCGCGCCATGCTTGCCTAAATTTCTTGCTCGATCATTCAATCCAACGGCCCGCCAGAGTCATTTGGCGGCCGTTTCGTTTGAGCCGCTTGCCCTTCGGCGCCGACTCAATAGATCGTTTCAGTCACACCACGACCAAGGGGACCGCATGGCGGCAAGAACAACTTCAAACGGGTCCGTTCTGACGGTGCACCGCAATGAGCGCGTTTCAGCGCCGGCCGCCGCCGCCATTCTTGGCACGCCGCTTAGGACCGTGCAGGCGATGGCCAAGCGTGGGGCCTTTCCCGGCGCGGCGCTGATATTTGGACGATGGACATTCAATGAAGCCGCGCTACGCGCTTGGCTGCTCGAACAGGAGAAAGCAACATGCCGAAGCGCAGAGCCCCTAAGGGCTGTTACTGGCGGGGCGATACGCTATGGGGCCGCGCTCTCGTTGCGGGGCGGGAGCATCGATGGAGCTTACGAACGGGGGATTCGAAAATTGCGGAACCTCGTTACAACGCCGAAAAAGCGCGCCTGATTGCGCGGAGTCGGTTTGGCGATGATCGTAAGACATGGGGCGCGGCGATAGAGGCTTGGAGCGATCATATCGCCGCCAACGTCCGCCCGAACACGATCAAGCGATATTTGGTTTCGCTTGGTCAGGTGCGGCCCATGCTTGATGGCTGCTACCTAGACGAAATCGACCGGGCTCTGATAGCTGGGATCGTAAGCGACCGGCGAGCCAAGGGCGCATCAAACGCCACGATTCGGCGCGACCTTGGCGCCATATCGAGCGTGCTGGGATTTTGCGAAGATGAACTTTGGATCGACGCAAATCCTGCGCTCGCACAACTCAAACGCATCAACGAGAAGCGCGACCCGATCGTTCTTCCAGAGCCGGCCGACATTGAATGGGTCGCCAGCCGGGCTCCGGGGCTCTTTGGAGCCATGATAAGGGCCGCGTGGCGCACAGGATGCCGCCAAGAGGAACTTGCCAGCCTTGAGCGCCTGCGCGTCGATCTAAAGCGCCGGCAGGCAACCGTCGTGGGCAAGGGCAATAAGTTGCGAACGATCGACCTTCATGGATCGTATGAAATCTTCCGACCCGCCGTCGCGACCTTGCGCTCAAAATATGCGTTTTGGCACGGTGCCGGCGATCCCTACGCCAACGTGGCGAGCCGCTTCGCAGAAATAACCGCTTCGGCACAGAAAGCGGCACAAGCGGAAGGGCGCGAATTCCGCCGCTTCCGGTTCCACGATTTGCGCCACCGCTTCGCCGTCGACTTTCTCAAGGATCGCCTAGGAAGCATTCATGATTTGCAGATGCACTTGGGCCATTCGAGCGTCAAGACGACCGAAATGTATCTCAAATATCTAACGCCCGATGAAGCCCGTTCCGCCAAGAGCGCGTCGGCACAAAATCCGGCACATCTGCAACGGTTTGGCGCCGATGAAAGGTAGGATTGCGCCCGTTTATCTAGGCTTAGCGGGCGTCTCGGCGAAGGCGCAATTTCGGTTTAGCAAACCGCCGCCTTCAGCCTCTCGGCCACATCTCCGCGTCTGTTTCCCCTGGAAAATATGGTTTCCAGCGGAACGCAGCATGCGCATATAGCGCGGGCGATGGCGGTTCGTCCAGACACAAAAGCCGGCGCATTCTGCTCTCGCCGCGTTCCTGCTGGACGAGCGAACGATCCCTAGCGGCATTGCCCGGCGCCCCCTTCGCGCCTAAGTCTTTGCCGATATCGCCGAACCGGCCCGTGGCCGCCTCGCAAGGAGAGAAGATTGCTCGAACGCGCCTCCCTTTCCACTTCGATGCGCGCGCCGGCCGGCGCGCCGCCGGTTGAATGGATCGCAGCGTCCGCGCTCGTCGACTATGCCCAGGCGGGTGCCGAAATGGAGGCGCGCGTCGCCGCCATCGCGGAGGGGAGCGCGCCCGAACGGGTCTGGCTCGTCGAGCATCCCGCGCTCTATACGGCCGGAACGAGCGCCAAGGAAGGCGATCTTCTCGACGCGCGCTTTCCCGTGCACCGCACCGGGCGCGGCGGACAATTCACCTATCACGGGCCGGGCCAGCGGGTCGCTTATGTCATGCTCGATCTCAAGCGGCGGCGGCCGGACGTGCGCGCCTTCGTGGCGGCGCTGGAGGCCTGGCTGATCGAAACGCTGGCCGCGTTCGACATAATGGGCGAGCGGCGCGAGGACCGCGTCGGCGTCTGGGTTCGCCGCCCCGGCAAGCCGGCCGGCATCGACGGCTCGCCGGCCGAAGACAAGATCGCCGCTTTAGGGATTCGCGTGCGCCGCTGGGTGTCGTTCCACGGCGTCGCGCTCAATGTCGCCCCTGCCCTGTCGCATTTTTCCGGCATCGTGCCTTGCGGCATCGCGCAGGCCCATTACGGCGTGACGTCGCTGCGCGATCTCGGGCTTGCGACGACGATGAGCGAGGCCGACCGCGCGTTGCGGGCGGCCTTCGAGGCGCGGTTCGGAGAGACGGTGGGATGAAGCGAGAAAGCGGCCCTCGCTTCCGCCTCAACCCAGGAAACCGGCCGCCGGCGTATAGGCGAGCCCATGCGCCTCCGCCACCGGCTTGCAGGTGATCTTGCCGTCGTGAACGTTGAGCCCGGCGCGCAGGTGAAGGTCGTCCTTCAGCGCCTGTTTCCAGCCCTTGTCGGCGAGAGCCAGCGCGAAGGGCAAGGTCGCGTTGTTGAGGGCGAAAGTGGAGGTGCGCGCCACCGCGCCGGGCATGTTGGCGACGCAATAATGGACGATGCCGTCGACGACATAGGTCGGATTGGAATGGGTCGTCGCCTTCGACGCCTCGCAGCAGCCGCCCTGGTCGATCGCGACATCGACGATCACCGCGCCAGGCTTCATCGTGGCGAGCATCGCCCTTGTCACCAGCTTGGGTGCCGCGGCGCCCGGCACCAGCACGGTGCCGATCAGCAGGTCGGCGCGTTTGACCAATTCCTCGATCGCCGCGCGCGTCGAGAAAATCGTGCGAACGCCGGTGCCGAACTGCGCGGAGAGCCGGCGCAAGGCTTCGGCGGACCGGTCGACGACGACGACATTGGCGCCCATGCCGAGCGCGATCGTCGCCGCATGGGTGCCTGAGACGCCGCCGCCCAGGATGATCACTTCGGCGGCCGGCACGCCGGGCACGCCGCCCAGCAAGATACCGCGCCCGCCGGACGCCTTTTCGAGCGCATGCGCGCCGCCCTGCGGGGCGAGGCGCCCCGCCACTTCCGACATCGGCGTCAGCAGCGGCAGGCCGCCATAGGGGGACGTAACGGTCTCATAGGCGATGCAGGTCGCGCCCGAGGCGACGAGATCCTGCGTCTGCGCGAGATCGGGGGCAAGATGCAGATAGGTGAACAGGATCTGGCCAGGGCGCAACTGCTTGCGCTCGGCGGCAAGCGGCTCCTTGACCTTCACCACCATCTCCGCACGGGAGAATATTTCGGAAGGGGTCTCGACGATCGTCGCGCCGGCCTGGACATATTCGGCGTCCGACAGGCCCGAGCCGATTCCCGCCGACTTTTCGACGAGCGCCTGATGGCCGTGGTGAACGAGTTCGGCGACCGACGACGGCGTCAGACCGACGCGAAACTCATTGTCCTTGATTTCCTTGGGAACTCCGACCAGCATTTTCGCCTCCCGCGACAGAACAGCGCGATATTCTCCTCTTTCGCGCGCAATGTCTCACGATTTTCGGGACAACAATCAAATTCAATGGCAGATTATGCGGTGAATAGGATAAAATTGGAAATTTTATGCGAATAGAGGAAATCGACGACCGCGACCGCGCCATCCTGCGCGAATTGATGCGCGAGGGACGGCTCACCAATTCGGACCTTGCCGAGCGCGTGCATCTATCGCCTTCGGCCTGTCTGCGCCGCGTTCGCCTGCTCGAGGAGAGCGGCATCATCGCGGGCTATGTGATGGTGCTGGATCCGGCCGCCGCTGGTCTGCCGGGCGCAGCTTTCGTCTTCGTGACGCTCGACCAGCAGGGCCGCGCCATGCTCGACCGCTTCGAGGCCGCGGTAGGACGGCACGCCGAGATCATCGAATGCTACCTGCTGGCCGGCTCGGCCGATTATCTCCTGCGCATCGCCTATCGCGACGCGCGCGATTTCGAGCGCATCCACACCGATATCTTGACTCAATTGCCCGGCGTTTCGCGCGTTCAATCGACGCTCGCGCTGCGGACCGTAAAGAAGACAACCGAATTGCCGGTGTGAAACGGCGCCCGGGCGATTGCGCATGTTGCGCGGTAAGCGCTTAATTGAGCTAAGCTTTTGAGATTGGGAGCACGAGACGAAGATGGACGACGGGTTTTTTGTTTTGCTCGGCCTCGCCGCCCTCGCCGCTTTCCTGCTCGGCCCGATCGGCTTCTTCCTGACGCTTGGCGCTCGCGGACGATTGCGCAAGGCGGAAGCTTTGCTGGCCGCGCTGGCCGCGCAGGCGCATATCGAGCCGCCGAGTCCCGGCGATTGGCGATTGCCGCGCGATCTCCCAGCCGCCGCGCCATTTGCGCCGCCGACGCAGCCCCATTTCGATAGCGCGGCCGAAGTCATCGACGAAGCGCCGTCCGCGCCGCTGGTCGCCGAGCCGCCGCCAGATGCCGGAGCGCGGAGCGAACCGGACGAAGCGGCCGCTCCCCCGCCGGCGGCTGCCGCGCCAGCCAGCGACCCCCCGCGCATCCCCGTCGCCAGGGCGCCGAGAATCGGCCTCGAGGAAAGGCTCGGCGCGCATTGGGCGGTGATCGTCGGCGGCGTCGCGCTGGCGTTTGGCGCGCTGCTGCTGGTCAAATATTCGATCGACCAGGGACTGTTCGGCCCCGGCCTGCGCATCGCTGGCGGGCTCGCGCTGGGCGCCGCGCTGGTGGCGGCGGGCGAATATCTGCGCCGCAAGGAGCGATCGAACGCAACGTCGGATCAGGTTGCGCCGATTCCCGCCGTACTGACCGGCGCCGGCACGGTCGCCGCCTTCGGCTCGCTCTACGCCGCCCACGCGCTCTATGGCTTCATTGGCCCCGGCGCCGCCTTCTTCCTGATGGGCGCGCTCGGCGTCGCGACCATGCTGGCGGCGGCGCTGCACGGGCCGGCGCTCGCCGGCCTCGGACTGATCGGCGCGCTAGGCGCGCCTTTGCTGGTGAATTCCGCCGAGCCGAATCCATGGCCCGTCGTGCCCTATGTCGCGGTCGTTTGCGCGGCCGCCTATGGCCTGGCGCGGTTGCGGCGCTGGCTGTGGCTGGCGATCGCCGCCGCCGCCGGCGCGGCCCTCTGGCAGGGCCTGTTCCTGCTCAGTCTCACGGGGCGCAACAGCATCGATTTCGGCCTCGCCAGTTTCGCCCATCTCGTCATCGAGACGGCGATGGTCGTCGTCGTCTTCGCCATCGCGCCCAATCTGGCGGCGCCGCAGGCCGCGCAACGCACCGACGCGACCGGCTCCATCGCCATGCTGGCCTGCGCGGCGGTTGCGAGCCTCGTGCTTTTCGTGACGTCCCTCCAGGACGCGTTCGGCCCGGCCTGGATACTCGCCGCCGCGCTTGTTCCCCTCATCCTCGCCTTGACCGGAACGCGCCTGCCGGCCGTCGCCGGCGCGAGCGCCGCCGCCGGCCTCGTCATCCTTGCCGCCTTGGCGAGTTGGGGCACGGGCGACGGGCTGATCGGCGACCCCCTCTCTTTCTTCCCGCTATGGCCGACGCCCGACAGCGAGCGCCTCTTTGCCGGTTTCGGCCTTGCGGCTTCGCTGGCCCTCGGCGCATTGAGCTTTTGGCGGCTGCTCGACCCCGCGCCGCTCTCCCAGGCGAAATCGGCGGTCTATGCCGGCGCCGGCGTGCTGACGCCGCTCGGCGCCTTGTCGATCCTCTATCTCAGGCTCACCCATTTTGAGGTCAGCACGACAATGGCGGCGACCGCCGGCGGCGTCGCCATGGCCATGGCGGTCGGCGCGGCGATTTTTCATCAACGCAGAGCACCCGGCGCGACGCCGGCGATCGATCTCGGCCTCGGCGCCCTGGCGGCCGGCGCGATCGCCGCGCTGTCGCTCGGCCTCGTCTTCGAACTATCGGAGGGATCGCTGACCGTCGCGCTGGCGCTCGCCGCATTCGGTTCGGCTCTGGTTGGCGAAAGGCTCGCCATTCCTGCCTTGCGCTGGTGCGTGCTGGGGCTCGGCCTGGCGGTCGCCGGCCGCTTCCTCTACGAGCCGCGCATCGTCGGCGAGGCGCTCGGCAAGACGATAATCTTCAACTGGCTGCTGTTCGGCTATGGCGTTCCCGCGCTCGCCTTCGGATTGGCCGCGCGCCTGATGCGGCGCTCGGGCGAGGACGCGCCGATGCGCGTCGCGCAGGCCTTGGCGATCCTGTGCAGCGCGCTGCTGGCTTTGTTCGAAATCCGCCATGCGATGAACGGCGGCGATCCCTTCGCGCCCGCAAGCGGCATGATCGAACAGGGTCTGCTGGCGGTCGTCGGCATCCTGTTTTCGCTGGTGCTGATGGAGCTCAATGCGCTGCGCGCCGATCCGCTCTATCGGCTGGCCTCGCTCGGCTTTGGCGCGTTGACGCTGGCCCAGGCGCTCGCCGGCCTGCTGCTGTGGGAGAACCCCTATATTTCGGGCGAGCCGATCGAGGGCGGCGGCCTATTCAATGCCCTCCTCCTCGGCTATTGCCTGCCCGCGCTCGCCGCTCTGATCCTCGCGCGCCGCTCGCGCGGCCGGCCGCCCGAATGGCGGCGGGCGGCGGCCGCCGCGGTGGCGATCGCGCTGCTGTTCGCCTATCTCAATCTCGAGCCGCGCCGGCTGTTCCAGGGCGCCGCCGAAATCGGCTATCAGGCGCCGACCGGGGACGGCGAGTTCTACGCCTATTCGGCCTTGTGGCTCAGCCTTGGCATCCTGCTGCTGGCCTATGGCGTGCTGGCGGCCTCCAAGTCCGCGCGGCTCGCCTCGGCGGCGCTGGTGTCGATGACGGTCCTCAAAGTGTTCGTGCTCGACCTGTCCGGCCTCGAAGGCGTGCTGCGGGCGCTCTCCTTCCTCGGCCTCGGCGCGGCGCTGATCGGCATCGGCCTTGTGTATCAGAAGCTGGTGTTCGCGCGGCCGGCTGAGAGCAAGGAAATGCAAGTGAAGACCTGATGGGGAAAATCTGACGCTTGGGTCTTGCGATAAAGGTCCGGTCTCGAGCCGCAGCGGTGGTTCGCAGGGCGGCCCAACGGCCGAGATTGGCCGTGAACGGAATGGCGGCTATCGGGTCCGCAGTGAACGGAAGCAGACATTGATTGGCGGCACTCGACCAGCCGCTTCCGATGCGTTGCTGTACTATTCCTTGCTTTAAGACATGCCTCGCGGTGGACCATTTCAATGGGGTTGGGTCAGTCCAGCTACGGCACAACGACGCAGCCTAAACGGACTCTTACTCCCGCTCGGATCGAAGCTTTTAGTCACCAGTCGCACTTCTGCAAAAGAGGGCGGCGGTCAGCAACGAAACTCTCACATTTCCGTGGGGGCCGGCGCCTCAACAGAGACCTAAAGCCAAATCCCCGGGCGCCGCGCACACCGATTCGAAAACGCCAGCCTGAACGGCCTCCGCGCGTTCTCGCGATTATGCCCCAACTCACGGCGGATCGATTTTGATCGAAGTATCGGCCTCGCAACCGCTCGTCAATTTAGCGAGGGCCATCGCCATGCTGGGCGCGATTCTCACCTTCAGTTTCTGATAGGCCGCGTCGTTGGCGTAAAGTTGATGAACGATGGATCGGACGTCGTCGCTGTGTTTCACATACCAAACTTCACGATTACCATTCCCGGCGATCCTGGAGAAATTTTCGCTTTCCGACAGCCCCGCTGCGCGGTTGCGGACGGCGAGCACATAGACAACGGAGTCGTGAAAGCACATTTCTATTTTCGCCGCGCATTCGCTCGACGGTTTCGGCCCGACGTTGGAGCAGTCGGGAGAGGCAAGAGGGGGCGATGAAACCGTCGCCAATATCATCGCGATAGCAAAGCGCATGGACACACCTTCAAGAAGCGCAATGTCGGCGAAATTCGTATCTGTCCTCCAGCATCCGTCAAGCGCGCGAATGTTTTCGATGAAAGTGGCGGCTCCTCGCGTTGCGGTCGTCACCATCGCGCGGCCACCGCAATAATCGGAGCGGTTGAAGAATTCGTAGCGCACGAGAAAGCGGTGAGGCCCCTGAGGAAGCACGAACTCGAGTTTGAGGCGCTTCCGCAGCGAGCCGTAGAAGCGGGTCAGCGCCTCCGGCGCGAAGGCGCCCCGACGGTTTTCCGGTGCGATCAAGGCCGCCGCTTTGTCGCCGCGGCCGGCCGAGAGCGCCTGATAAAACGCGCGCGTGACCGCCGCGCCGGGGCCCGCTTCCGGGCCGGCGTCCGCGACGGCGGCGATGCTCACGACGGCAGCGACCATCGGGCGATGTTCGTGCACCGTCATTGCCCCGTAGGGCGCGCTCAGCTCCACGTGGACCCGCGAGCCATCGAGCTTGCGCATCGCGAGCAATGTCGCGTCGTATCCGCGGAGCTCGACTTCGAGGAATGGTGTGGCGGGATCAGCGAAGTCCGCGCCGGTCACGCAGACGGGGGCGTCGAGCTTGAGGATGTAGCCCGGCGCCGAGGCGCGCCCGTCGACGACGTCCGCCATCGAATCGGGAAAAATACGGCCCTCGAGGACGCCGTCCAGGCTGCGCGGCTCGCCCTTGGAAAGATCGTAGCAATTCGCCGCGCGGGCGTGGCTGGACGACACGAGCAGCGCGAGGACCAAAGCCGCTGGAATATTCGCGGCTATGCGGCCGAGTAGTTGAAGAGCGCCAACTTTGCTCATTTCAATCTCCGCTTCGTCGTCCATGCGCGCTTGTACCCGATTTTCGCTATATAGCCGTCGGTTCCAACTCAAGTCTGCAACGACTTCGTTTTCTTGGTAATCCCGAGCCGTCGCCGCATGTCTGCGACGCGCGTTCGGACGTGCCGAGGTCAATCCGCGCGCTGAAAATGCTGAGCTTTATGTCATCGAGACGCACCTCTCCCGGGGTTTTTGATCGAACTCGTGACAACCGAACGCTTTACGCCATCGACATGAGCGGCGGCGGCCGCCGTTCGGCGATCAGCTGCAGGATGTCGGCAAAGAGATGTCTCGAAACTGCGACTTCGGCTATCTGGAAGGCGACGTAGCGGCCGTGACCGACGACCTTCGCGCGACCGTCTGCTTTGGTGAGGCATCAGCTTTAGGCTGAATGACGAGGTTGGGCGCGGATCTGCCTTCGTCAGGGGTTGTGCAGAAACACCACATATCCCCGAAAGTAGGGATTGAGCGGCAGCGTCGGCGGCGCCTGCCACTCCCCGCCCTGCAGCAGCCCAATGCGAAACGGCACGGTCAGCCGGCTCAATTTGCCGAAGGCCGCATATCCGGGAATCACGCTCCTCCCCTGATATGTCTGCAGCACCAATTCGTCGACCGTTCCCGCCAGCGCGTCGAGGCCGGCGGGATCGCCGTTGGCGCTCCAGTCGAGCAGCCCGGTGACGCCCAGCCGGCAATCGGTCGGCAGCCGCTGGCGCAAATCCTGGAGAAACCGGGCGTATTGGTCGAGACGGCGCGTGCGCGCGTCGAAATCGATCTGCAGGCCCATGACGTCGTTGCCCGCCGCCCGCCATCTCGCGAGTTCGAGCAGCAGCGCCGCATACACTTCAGGCGGCCACGCCAGCGTTTCAACGCGGACCACGAGCCACACCTGCGAGCCCCGCACATGCGGCGTGGCCGGCCGTAAATTGACGAGGCGCGCCGGCTCGCCGACCTTCACTTCTCCTTGCAGCAAGTAGAGGCGCCTGGCGGCGGCGAGCGCCGGTTGCGAACGAACGCCGGCCCACAGCCAGAAAGAATCATAATCGCGCGCGTCGACGGTCTGCGGCGCCGGCAAAGCCGGCCTTGCGCCCATGGCCAATAGCAGGGCGCCGCAATCCAGCAACCGCGCCGGGCCTACCACCAGTAAATCAGTTCTTTGGCCCAACGCGACGAAGAATAGTCCCGCTTCAGGCGAGAGAACCAGGCCTTGCGCTGCGCCAACGGCGCCGTTGGGCCGCCGCATTGATTGACGCCGACCGGCGCGTAGCAATTGACGGCGCGGTACAAGGCGAAGGCCCGGTCCGCGGCGGGCGCGCCCGCGTCGGCGATGATCGACTGGTAGGTTGCGGCGCGCGCGTAGGGGTTGCCTTGGAACAGCGAAGGCGTCCCGCCCAATTGGTCCTTAGGCGGTGGGATGTCGACCGTCTCTTCGTCAAAGCCTTTGACGCGCACGAATTCGGCAAGGCAAAGGCGCGCGCGTGTGGACTGGGGATCGCGCGCGAGCTGCGCTGCGGTCGTCCGCACCGGCGGACAATCGAAGTCCTCAAGCGTCTCGGTCGCGGTGAACACTCTAAGCGGCGGATGCGCCCCTTCGCCAGAGCCGCCATCGCCCTGGGCAGGCGCCTCAGGGGGAGCCCCGGCGACGTCGGCGAGGAAGTCGGCGTAGCGGGCGCGCGTCAGCTCCTTGAAGAGGAGGGCGAACAACGCGATCTCCCGTTCGTGTGCGGGCGCCGCGGGATCATGCGCCTGTTGGCGCAGCAGTGCCGCGTCAGCCACATTGTCGAGGAGGATCTCGCGGATCGCTGGGCTCTCCACCAGCGAACCGGCCGCGAAGACGTCCTTCAGCCTGCCATGACTTTCGTCGTGCATCGCCAGGCCAAGTTCGATTGCGGCGCGCTCCAGCGGACGCGTCGCGCCGGGATAGAACTCGGTCCAGAAACCGCCCGCATTACGGTCGCCCACCGCCTCCAGCGCCATGCCCCGCAGCAATTGGCGGCTGAACCACAGATAGTCGCCGTCGCGCTTGCCCGTAGCGTCGGGGAGCAGTTGCAGCACGGTGGCGTTCGCGTGATCGATGTAGAAGGCGTGAACCGCGAGCAGGTAGTCGAAGAGCGGCGATGCGGCCGCAAAGGCCGGGCGCTGCGCCTCCAGCTCGTCGAGCCCGATGGGCGCGCCGCGATCGTGATCGGATTGACGCATCCGCTTGAGGTCGACGACGGCGAGCAAGGTCGGATCGCTGGTCATCTGCGGCGTCAGTTGCGGCGTCAGTTGCGGCAGCAGCTTGTTGTCGATCTCTTCGGCCAGCACCGCGTCGCCGAGGCCGGGCGCCGCCGGCGGCGTCGCGAGAAGCGCGGCGTATTGGGCGGCGAGCTTGTCGGTTCTCCCGGCCAGCCAGTCGACGCGGCGCAGAAGGCCGCGTGCGGAGGCTGCGTATTGTCCGCCCGGATGGTCGCGCAGATAGGCCTCGAGGCTTGCTTCGGCGCGGGTTGCGACCTGCTGATCGACATCGGCGCTGCCCTTGAACAATCCGTATTCGTCGAAGGCGCCGACCTGCAGACGGTTCACCTCCACGCGGGCGACCATGTAGGCGGCGGCATCGGCGAGCCAGGGCTGCCCATTGCCCTGGAGCGCGGCGAAAGCGGCGGCGGCCTCGTCGAACCGCCCGTCGTAAAAAGCCGCCGCGCCGCGCAGATAGGCGGCGAACGCCTGCCCAGGCGCCGAATGGAGATGCTGAACGGCGTCGTCGACTGGCGCGCCCTTATCCGCGCAAGTCGGCGACAGCGCCTTTCGCGCGGCGAGGAGGGTCGCGCGTTCGTCCGGCGGCAGCTCGGGCGTGGCGTCGAGCGCCGCCTCAAATCCGGTCGCGCCGCTCGCGTTGCTGCGGCAGCGCGAGCCTTCGCCATCGGCATAATCAGCCGAGTCATTGGCCGCGGCGGGAAAGAAGCGGTCGCGAAAATCAGGCCAGTCGATAAGTATGGACTGGGCGGCGGGCGACGCCTGTTCGGGCGGCGTTCCGTGCCTGTCGAACAGCAGCAGCAAGAGGTTGACGCGCGTATCGTTGCCGGGCCCCAGCGCCGGCATGTTGGCGCAACCCGTCCTCGCGGGATTGACCAGCTTCCACTCTACGGTGCAGCCGAAATCGCCGCTAGCGTGCGCCGGAGTCATGAGCGGCAGCGCCAGCAGCCCGGAAACCAACAGCACGAAACATTTGTCCATCACGCTTCCCCTGCCGGAGATCATCGTCCAGCCATGAAGGCACACTTGGCTTCGGAAGCTTTGACTACAATTCAGGTGGCGTCGGCAAGCCCGATTGAACGTCCGGTTTTGGGGAGCGGCGCCGAGCGCGTGGAACGGCCGGCATGGGAGCGCACCGGTCAAGGCCGAATGCGAACATCGGCTGCGAGGCGACATTCCGAACGCTTCGCGGGTGAAAAACTCCGCGCATGGTTTTCTCAACCGAGGATCAACCGGCCGACAGGCTCTTGGCAGGGCCGCGCAAAGCCGCTACTGGTCCGCCCCCTTTTCCGATCCTCTGTCAAAGCGGTTCATGTCGAGCGCCTCGCCCGCCGTCTCGATCGGTATCGATTTCGGCACCAGCAATACGGTCGTCGCGCTGGCGACTGATGACGGCCGGGTCGAGGCCATCCGCTTCGACCATGGCGGAATACGGCACAGCGTCTATGGCTCGGCTTTGTGCTTCTGGGAAAACCAGCCGGGCGGCGGGCCCCAGACGGAAGGCGGTCCATGGGCGATCGAACGGTTTATCGAGGGGCGCCACGTCCACCGCTTCATCCAGTCGTTCAAGACCTTCGCCGCCAGCGCCAGCTTCAATTCCACCTATGTGTTCGGGCGGCGCTACTCCTTCGAGGATCTTCTCGCCGCGTTCCTGCGCACGCTGGCGCGCCATGGCGGCGACAGGTTCGGCTTCGAGGCGCGGATCATCGTGGTCGGCCGCCCCGTGCGCTTTGCCGGCGGCAATCCCGACGAGGCGCTTGCGATGCAGCGCTACCAGGCGGCGTTCGAACGCCTCGGCGCCGGCCACGCGCGCTATGTCTACGAGCCGGTGGGAGCGGCGTTCTCCTTCGCCCGCCAGCTGGACCGCGACGCCACGGTATTGGTCGCCGATTTCGGCGGCGGCACCAGCGACTTCTCCGTCATGCGTTTTTCGCGAGTCGGCGGCGCGCTGCGCGCCGAACCGCTTGGCCATGCCGGTATCGGCATCGCCGGCGACACTTTTGATTGTCGCATCGTCGACCATGTGGTCTCGCCGCGCCTCGGAAAAGGCGGCAGCTACCGCTCCTTCGACAAGGTGCTGCCGATCCCCAGCCACTATTACGCCAACCTAGCGCGCTGGCATCAACTCGCGATGATGAAAGGCAGCGGCGACTTGCGCGAACTGCGGGAGCTCTCACGCAGCGCCCTGAACCCGGTTCCGCTGCAAGATTTCATCGCCATCGTCGACCTCGACCTCGGCTTTTCGCTGTATCGCGCGGTGTCCGACGCCAAGGTCGCGCTGTCGGCCCGCGACCAGGTGGACTTCCGTTTCAATAGCGGCGGTATCGACATCCGCTCAACCATCGCGCGGAACGACTTCGAAGCCTGGATTGCCGCCGATATCGTCCGGCTCGGCGCCACCATCGACAAGGTGCTGGGCAACGCCGGCATCACCGCACGCGAGGTGGACAAGGTGTTCCTGACCGGCGGGAGCTCCTTCGTACCCGCTGTCCAGCAATTGTTCGCGGAGCGGTTCGACAAAGAACATTTGACCTCGGCGGACCTGTTCGAGTCGATCGCCTACGGCCTCGCCTTGATTGGACACAGTCGCGACCCGGATCGCTGGACCGTTGCGGCAGGGTTAAGGGCAAGCGCGTAGCCCCTTCGACGGCTGCGCCGCCCGCGCAGGTGTGATAGAAGCGCCAAAACTCCCTGGAAAAGGCCGCCCCGTGACCGATACGCCCGCCGACATCGCCAAACTGCCGTTCGAGGCCGCGCTCGCCGAACTCGAGACCATCGTCGAGAAGCTGGAAAAGGGCGCGGTGGCGCTCGAAGAATCGATCAAGATCTACGAGCGCGGCGAAGCGCTGAAAGCCCATTGCGACAAATTGCTGAAGAACGCCGAAATGCGCATCGAGAAGATCACGTTCGGCGCCGACGGCAAGCCGAAGGGGACCGAGCCGCTGGATGCGAATTAGGGCGCAAAACGAACGCGGCGGGGCCACGCCGTCAAGCCGCTGCGCGGCTTCTTCGCTTCGCTTCGACCCCTTCGGGGTGACTGCGTCTCGTCGGCGCGGCTTTTGGCCTCCAAGTCCTTTTGCTGCGCGATGCGGCCCAAAGGCCGCGATCGCTCAGCAAAAGGACTTGGTAAGCAACGAGCCATCGCCGAGCGGAGCTGTCAAGGTTCGCGGAGCGACCGCCGAAGGCGGCTTGACCTTTACAGCGAGCACGGCGATGGCAGCGCGACGCGCTTGCGACGGGCAGAATTGAATTTGCGCCGGGCCAGAGGTCGTCAAGGCAACAACGGAAAGCGGCCCCTCGGCGATCAATGATCGCCTGCTATCTTTTTGCGAAAGCTCAGCAGAGCCTCTACCAGCCACTCGGGCATTCCCGCATGGTGAGCCGCTGCAAACAAGCCCTCGCGACGGCGGTCTTTTGAAGCCTCGTCGGTCCAAAAATCGGGCGCGAGCGTAAGCCTGTGTTCGATGCCCGGGCGCAACGCCTCTCCATCCGGGATTTTTTGTGCGAAGGCCAACTCTTGGCGCATGCAAACTCGTTCCACGCGCCGCCGGAGCTCTTGCGGATAGCCGATATTATGTCGGATCAACCTCCCATGCGTGGCTTCGTGCACGATCACGGAAGCAAGGCGTTCCGGCGAGTAGGAGAGGACAATTGGGGGATCCATGACGCATCTTCTCAAACGGATTTCGAAGACTGCAGCGGCGCCAGGAAGCAGGCTCACCCAGAGGTAACCTATTTCTTTTAAGACCCTTCTGTATCGGTATGGATCATAAGTCTTGATGAGTTGGAGCGCGTCGCTCACCCGGCGCAAAATCTCTTTGTCATGATCTCCATTAAATACCCCGACCCAAAGGCCATCGAAGCGCGTGCTACGGGAGAAGCGGATAAACAGCCAGTCGAAGAACCGTTGGATTATTGAGCTATGCATAACGACTAAGCCGCCATCCCGCCGTCCGGGTCGCTCCATCCTTCCTCCTCATTCCTTAGGAAATGCTGAAATAGCTTAAATAAACGCATGGGCATCTCCCTTGGGGGCCATGCTAAAAAGGCGACGGCGACCCTTTCGGGCGGCCGAACCCATTCGTCCGAAATGAGCCTGACGTGGAGAACGAAGCATCAGCCAAAGAGCCAAGCGCCGCGCTCGCCGCGACAATTGCCGCGCGTACGACCGGATGCGCGCCTCTCACTGTCTCGCGGTTCACCACCGGCGCCCGGCACTATGTCTATGAGGCGAGGTTCGCGGACCGGGCGCCGATTGTCGTGCGGATCGGAGGCTCAAACGCGCTCTCGGAAATCGCGGGGGCCATTCATCTCTCGAAATTGCTGCGGCCGCGCGGCGCGCCATTGCCGGCGATCCTGGCCGAAGACGCGGGCGCTGAATTCCCTTGGATGGTCCTTGCGCGGTTGCCGGGCGTCGACCTTGGCGACGCGATCGCGAGTTTTTCCGATGCGCGGCTCGACCGCATCGCCGCCGAAGTCGCTCGTACGCAATCGATCGCCGCGCAAACCGGTTCGGCCGGCCGCTACGGCTACGCCATTCGGCCCGAGCAGGCGCCGCACGCCGTCTGGTCGCAAGTGCTTGACGCGCATCTTGACCGATCGCGGCGGCGCATGGCGTCGGCCGGCCTGTTCGATGTCGCTCTGGCCGATATCGTGCAAGCCGAACTTGCCCTCCTTCGCGCGGAGGCCGACGCGATTCCCGCGAAGCCGTTTCTGCACGACACGACGACAAAGAACGTCATCGTCACCCCTGAGGGGCGACGTATCGGGAATCGTCGATGTCGACGATCTCTGCTTTGTCTGCCCGCGCTATGCCGCCGCGCTGACCTTGGCCGCGCTGGCCGCCCATGGCGGTCCCGTTCAATATGTCTCGGCCTGGCTGGGCCATGCGAAATTGCGGGATGACCGGCTGTTCCGGTTGTACGTGACGCTGTTCCTCCTGGACCTGATGGCCGAGCACGGCCAGACGTTCAACGGCAACGAACGTCCGTCTTCGCCGCGGGCCCGCGGGAGGCTGCAACACGCCTTCAACGAAAGCCTCGGGTTTATCCGGGCCTGACGGGACTGTCATTGCGAGCGGAGCGAAGCAATCCAGAGGTCGTGATCTCTCTTGATAGGGCACGGCCTCTGGATTGCTTCGCTCTGCTCGCAATGACGTTGTGCGCGCCCTCACTCGATCCGCGCGATGCACGGCGCCGAGGCTGGCAAATCGGCCTCGGCGGGCAGGACAAGATCGTTGACAAAGCTCTGGCTTCCCCCTGGAATCGACTCCGCCGCGACGGCCGCAACAAGATCGAGCTTGGGAACCACGTAGATAAGCTGGCTATTATGCCCGGCGGCGAAAAAGGCTTCGAGGCCGCTCTTCGTCTTGCCGACCCACCAGAAGTAGCCGTAGGCGGCATTGCTCGGGAGGCCGCCTTCATTGTGCCTGGCGGTGGAATCGAGCGCGAAAGCCTCGGAGACAATCTGGCTGTCGCCCCAGCGGCCATGCCAGAGATAGAGCAGGCCGATTTTCGCCATATCGCGAGCCGTCAGATAAAGAGCCGTGGCGCCGATCAGATACCCGTCGGCGTCGGTGACCCAATTGTAGTCTTCGATGCGCAACGGCTCGAAAAGATTGCGTCGCGCAAAAAGCGCGGCGTCCTGCCTGATCGCCCGCGTCAGCACGATGGAAAGCAAATTCTGGTCTGAAGTGTCGTAGCTAAAGTGAGTTCCCGGCGGATATTTCATGGGACGATTAAGCAACCATCGCCACGCCTGAGATGTCGGGACGCTGATCTTGGAAGCATCATCGCCGGCGGGGTCAAAACCCGCGGTCATCGTCAGCAAATCGCGCACCCTTATCTCGCGCACCAGCGGATCGACTTTCGCTTCGGAGGCTTCGGGCAGCCAATCCGACAGCTTCTGATCCAGCCGCAGATATCCCCGGTCGATCGCAACGCCGATAAGGATGGAGAGCACGCTCTTGGTGACCGAATAAACGGGCGATCTGGTCCCGGCGCCGATGTCCTTGCGGTAATATTCGAAAACGACGCAGCCGCCGCGCGCGACAACGAGGGAGCGGACGCTCCGATATTTTTTCTCAAGCACCGCCGGAAGCGCCGAGAAGGATGCCGGGCTTGTTGCCTGCGCGCCGGGAGCGGTCTGCCCGCCGTCGGGCCGCTGCGCGAAGGCGGCGGCGCCTATTCCCGCCAATGTCGAGAACGCCAAAGCGATAAGAAACCGCGGCGCTCGGCGGCGCGCGAGACCGACAAACCTCGCGATCATGCGTCCGCGCTTCCCCTTCCGATTTCGCGCGAACGCTATGGACCGATTGTGACCTGACGTGGGCGAGAGACCGCCGAGGCGGATCGACAGAGAAACTTGCCAGTTTGAACTTGCAAGTCTGACTGTTGATCTCTATATCATAGTCATGAGCCAAACAACCGCCCCTCCTGTCCCCCTGGAAACGGCCGTTACCGACCTCTTGCGGGCGACCGGACTGCTGCTGCGCCGGCTGCGCGCCGAATCAAACCCGAGCGAGCTGACTTGGTCGGAATCGGTGATCCTGGCCCGGCTGGACGAGGCGGGCTGGACGACGACGGCCGATCTTGCCCGCGCCGAATCGGTCAAACCGCAATCGATCGGCGCCGCCCTCGCCGCTTTGGAGCAGGAGGGCCTGGTCCAGCGCCGGCCGCATCCGACGGACGGCCGGCAGGTGCTGTTCGCGCTCACCGACAAGGGCGTCGCGACCCGGCGACGCAACACAATCCTCAAACGGCAGTGGATTTCGGCCGCCATGGCCGAACTCGATCCGGCCGAACAACAGACAATCATCGCCGCCGCCGCGCTGTTCAGACGCCTGGCGGACTCGTGAATTTCTGGCGGACCCGACAGCGACCGCCTCTTCAACCTTGCAACCTAGGGAAAACCAATGGCGCTCACCCAAATTGACAAAATAGCCGCCCTCGTCGTGATCGACCTGCAAAAAGGCATCGTCGCCCTCGCCACCGCGCATCCGATCGACGAGGTGGTGAAACGCGCCAGCGCCTTGGCCGACGCCTTCCGCCGCCGCGGCCTGCCGGTCGTGCTCGTCAATGTCGCCGGCGGCGCGCCGGGCCGCGCCGAGCAGGCTCGGCCGCCCGCGGAGTTTCCCGCCGGATGGACCGATCTCGTCCCCGAACTCAACCGGCAGCCGCAAGACCATTTGGTGACGAAACGCACCTGGGGCGCGTTCACCAACACGGACCTTGAAGCTTATCTGAGGAAGCTCGGCGTCACGCAGGTCGTGGTCGCCGGCGTCGCTACCAGCGCCGGGGTCGAATCGACCGCGCGCCACGCGCACGAGCTCGGGTTCAACGTCGCCCTCGCCGTCGACGCCATGACCGATAGGAGCCCCGAGGCGCACAGCAACAGCTTCGCGCGGATCTTCCCGAGGCTGGGCGAAACCGGGTCGACCCGGGAGATCATTGCTCTCCTCGACAGCGATCGCGCATGACCATGTCCGCCACGCAGATCGCATGTTGGGGAGCGGCCCGGTGAAAGGCGCCTTCCGTTCGCTGAACGGCTTCAACTACCGGATATGGGCGGCCGGCGCGCTGGTGTCCAACGTGGGAACCTGGATGCAGCGCATCGCCCAGGGTTGGCTCGTGCTCACCCAATTGACCCACAACAATGCGACCGCCCTCGGCGTGGTGATGGCGCTGCAGTTCGGACCGCATCTTCTGTTGCTGCCTTTGACCGGCTTTGCGGCCGACCATCTCGACCGGCGCAAGCTCCTTATCGCCACCCAGGCGGCGATGGGCGCGCTTGCCATGGGTCTTGGCGTCCTCACCGTCGCCGGGCGCGTGGAATTGTGGGGCGTCTACGTATTTGCGTTCCTGCTCGGCTGCGTCACCGCGTTCGACTCGCCGGCGCGCCAGACCTTTGCCTGCGAACTGGTCGGAGAAGCCGACCTCCACAACGCGGTTGCGCTGGATTCCACGTCGTTCAACGCCGCGCGGATGATCGGCCCAGCCATCGCCGGAATCCTTATCGCCACCGTCGGCTCGGGCTGGGTATTCCTCATCAACGCCGCCTCTTTTGCCGCCGTCCTCGGCTCGCTGGGTCTGCTGCGCATCGACGAACTTCATTTGGGCCACAGAGCGCCGCGAACCAAAGGGAGCCTCCTCGAAGGTTTTCGCTACGTCTGGAGGCGTCCCGACTTGAGAGCCGTGCTCCTCATGCTGCTTCTGATCGGCACGTTCGGGTTCAACTTCCAGATATTCATTTCGACCATGTCCGTCAGCGTCTTTCACGCCGGGGCGGGACAATACGGGTTGTTGACGTCGGTCTTGGCGATCGGAACCATCGCCGGTGCACTGCTCGCCGCCGGGCGGGCGAAACCCCGCCTCGAGCTTCTGTTCGGCGGCGCCGCTATGTTCGGGTTCGGCTGCGCGTTGGCCGCGATCATGCCCGACATCTGGCTGTTCGGCCTCGCTCTCATCCTCATCGGCGCATCCGCGCTGACCTTCAGCAATGCAACGAACAGTTTGATGCAACTATCGACCGAGCCGGTCATGCGCGGGCGCGTGATGGCGATCCGCCTCGCCGTCGCCTTGGGCGGCACGCCGATCGGCGCGCCGATCGTCGGTTGGGTCGCCGACAGGTTCGGTCCGCGCTGGGCGCTGGGCGTCGGCGCGGCCGCGGGTTTTGCCGCGGCGATCGTCGGGATCCGTTACCTCGCCAAATATCGAGGCCTGCGCCTGCGCGACGAGGCGGGGCGCTTGCGCATCCGCTTCGACGGGGGCGACCCGATCGATTTGATTACTTGATCCACATCCAAATTGCGGGAACGATCACACGATGCTGATTGTCTTTGGCGGCCTGCCGGGAACCGGAAAATCCGCCATCGCGCGAACGCTCGCCCGCGAAATCGGCGCTGTCTGGCTGAGAATCGATTCGATCGAACAGGGGATTCGCGCTTCGGGAATAGCGCCCGGCTCGCTCGACGACGCCGGCTATCGAGCCGCCTACGCCGTGGCGGAGGACAATCTTCGACTTGGGCTGACGGTCATCGGCGATTCCGTCAATCCGGAATGTGTGGCGCTAATCCGCTCCATGTTATGAGCGTCCCATCGGCTGAAATCAGAAAAATGGGGCTGAGAAGAATGAACGAAATCGCGCCCTCCTTCGCCTTTGCCGGCCTGTCGCCCGAATTGCTCGTCAGCAACCTCGCGCAATCTCTTGTCTTCTGGCGCGATCTCTGCGGCTTTGTCATCGCCTATGAGCGGCCCGAAGAACGCTTCGTTTATCTCGACCGTGGCGGCCTGCAGGTCATGCTCAAGGAGTTGGGATCGCCGAGACGCGCCTGGATGAATGGCGATCTGGAAAAGCCGTTCGGGCGCGGCGTCAATTTTCAATTCCGGATCGCCGACGTCGACCGCCTTGCGGCAAAATTCGTTGCGGCCAATTGGTCTTTTATTCTGCCGCTGGAGGACAGGCTTTATCGCGTCGGCGCCGGACAAATCATTGTCCGGCAATTCGCGGCGCATGATCCTGATGGTTATGTCGTGCGATTTTCGCAGGACATCGAGACATAGGGCGGTGTCCGCAGCGCCAATCCCCATTGAGAAAGCCTCGACTAGCTGGCGGTCGGGCTCGCGCGTTTATCCAAGAGAAAACTCTTGCCAGGGTCGCGCGCAAAGGGTCGGATTGGACATGGAGAATGAAGCCCCGCAAACAGAGCCAAGCGCCGAACTGGCCTCCGCGATAGCGGCGCAAGCGACGGGATGCGCGCCCAAGACTATGCGGCGGTTCACGACCGGCGCCCGGCACTATGTTTACGAGGCGACGTTCGCGGACCGGCAACCAATTGTCGTGCGCATCGGAAGCTCAACCGCCCACTCGGAGATAGAGGGAGCCGTTTATCTCTCGAAATTGCTGAAGCCGCGCGGCGTGCCGCTGCCTGAGATCCTGGCCGCCGACATTCGCTCCGAGTTTCCGTGGATGCTCCTCGAACGGTTGCCGGGAATAGACCTTGGCGTCGTGATAAGAAATTTTTCCGACGCTCAGCTCGATCGGATTGCCGCCGAAGTCGCGCGCGCCCAGGCGGTCACATCGCAAATAGGCTCGGCCGGTCGTTACGGCTATGCCGTTCGGCCCGAGCAAGCGCCGCATTCCGCGTGGTCGCAGGTGCTCGACGCCCATCTTGACCGATCGCGGCGGCGGATTGCATCGGCCGGCCTGTTCAATGTCGCTCTGGCCGATCTCGTTGAAACCGAACTGGCCGTCTTTCGCGACGAAGCCGATACAATTCCCGCCATGCCATTTCTGCACGACACCACGACAAAGAACGTTATCGTCGCCGCCAAGGGCGGCGTATCCGGAATTGTCGACGTGGACGACCTATGCTTTGGCGACCCGCGTTATCCCGCCGCGCTGACATTGGCCGATCTGACCGCCCATGGCGGCCCCGTCCAATATGTCTCGGCATGGCTGGGCCATGCGAAATTGCGGGATGACCGGCTCTTCCGATTGTACGTAACTCTCTTCCTGTTGGACCTGATGGCGGAACACGGCCAGGCGTTCAACGGCAACGAACGTCAGTCTTCTCCTCCGGCCCGCGCGGCGCTTCAACAAGCGTTCGACGGCAGCCTCGGTTTCTTCCGGCCGTGACCAGGATTGCGAGAACGGATTGCGCCGCGCCTGTCACAATCTCGCTCGCCGGCGGCGCTTCCTCCAATTCGGCCGATCGCCGCTTCATCCCGCTCGCGCGGTCTCGCCTTCGCCTTCCGGCGCCCGCGTCGCGGCATCCGCATTCGCATAGCGCCGCGCCAGCGCCGCGCAGACCATCAGCTGGATCTGGTGGAACAGCATGAGCGGAAGCACGACCATGCCGACTTGGGCGAGCGGAAACAGAACGCCGGCCATCGGCACGCCGCTCGCCAGGCTCTTCTTGGAGCCGCAAAAGACGATGACGATCTCGTCGGCGCGATCAAAGCCGAGCCGCCGAGCCACGACGACGGTGGCAATGAGCACGATCGCCAGCAGCGCCGCACAGACGACGAACAGCTTGACAAGGTCGCTGACGCCCAGCACCCGCCACAGGCCGTTTTCGGTCGCTTCGCTGAAGGCGAGATAGACGACGAGCAGGATCGACCCGCGGTCGACAAAGCCGAGGACGGCGCGATGGCGCTGCACGAAGCCGCCGATGCGCGGGCGCAGGAAGTGCCCGGCGAGGAACGGCAGCAGCAATTGCAGGATGATCGCGCCGACCGCCTCGATGGAAACGCCGCCTTTGAGGTTCATCAGCAGTGCGACCAGCGCCGGCGTCAGAAATATGCCGACGAAATTGGAAAGCGAAGCGCTGCAAACGGCGGCCGCGACATTGCCATGGGCGATCGAGGTGAAAGCGATCGAGGATTGCACCGTCGAAGGCAACAGGCAGAGGTACAACAGGCCGGCAAGCAGCGATTCCGGCAGAACGGAGGCAAGCGAATAACGCAAGCCGAGGCCGAGCAGGGGAAACATAACGAAGGTCGCGCAGAGCACGGTCAGGTGCAGGCGCCAATGCAGCGCGCCCGCCAACGCCGCCTCGCGCGACAGCCGCGCGCCATGCAGGAAGAACAGCAGCGCGATGGCGAGGATGGTCACGACATGCAAGACCTCGCCCGCCTGCCCGACCGCTGGGAAAAGACTGGCGGCCAAAACCGTCGCGGCGATCGCCAGCGTGAAATTGTCCGGCCGGAAGGTCGCGAGCACGCGCAGCAAAGCCTGTCCCCTTCTCACGCCGCGCGCCCGCAAGCGCCGCCGACCTAAGCCTTCATATCCGGCGCCTGCGCCTCGGCCGCCAGTTCCTCAAGCGCCTCCGCCATGCCGGCCATGCGCTGATCGTTGGAGCCGAGCCTTCGGATCGATACGCTGTTCTCCGCCGCCTCCTTGCGTCCGACCACCAGCAGCACGGGGACCTTGGCCAACGAATGTTCGCGCACCTTATAGGGGATTTTCTCGTTGCGCAGATCGCCCTCGACGCGCAGGCCGAGCTTGCGCGCCTCGGCGATCAGCCCCAGCGCATAATCGTCGGCGTCCTGGGTGATCGTGCAAACGACGATCTGCAGCGGCGAGAGCCATAGCGGCAGATGGCCGGCGTAGTGCTCGAGAAGAATGCCGGTAAACCGCTCCAGCGAACCGAAGATCGCGCGATGCAGCATGACCGGCGTCTGCTTCTGAGAATCGGCGCCGATATAGAAGGCGCCGAAGCGGCCCGGCATGCTGAAATCCACCTGCAGCGTGCCGCATTGCCAGTCGCGCCCGATCGCGTCGGTCAGCACATATTCGAGTTTCGGGCCATAGAAGGCGCCCTCGCCCGGATTGATCGAGGTTTTCAGGCCGGAAGCGGCGATCTTTTCCAAGACGACGCCAAGCGCCGCCTCGGCCTTGTCCCAACTTTCGTCCGAGCCGACGCGCTTTTCCGGCCGCGTCGACAGTTTCACCACGACGTCGGTGAAGCCGAAGTCTCGGTAGATCGACAGGATGAGGTCGTTGACCTTCATCGACTCGTCCATGATCTGCTCTTGGCTGCAGAAAATATGCGCGTCGTCCTGCGTGAACGCGCGCACGCGCATCACGCCATGCAGCGCGCCCGAAGGCTCGTAGCGATGCACGATGCCGAATTCGGCGATCTTCATCGGCAGGTCGCGATAGCTTTTGAGGCCGTTCTTGAAAATCTGCACATGGCCCGGGCAGTTCATCGGCTTCAGAGCGAACACGCGCTCGTCCGCCGTCGTCGTGACGAACATGTTCTCGCGGAAATTCTCCCAATGGCCCGACGTCTCCCATAGCCCGCGATCGAGCACCTGGGGCGTGTTGACCTCGATGAAGCCGGCCTTTTCCTGACGCCGCCGCATATAGCCGATCAGCGTCTGGAACAAAGTCCAGCCCTTCGGATGCCAGAAGACAGTGCCCGGCCCCTCTTCCTGGAAGTGGAACAGGTCCACTTCGCGCGCGAGCTTGCGATGGTCGCGCCGCTCGGCCTCCTCGATCTGCTTGAGATAGGCCTCGAGCTCCGGCTTGCTCGCGAAGGCGGTCGCATAGATGCGCGACAGCATCGGCTTGGTGGAATCGCCGTGCCAATAGGCGCCGGCCACTTTCATCAGCTTGAACGCGTCGCCGATCTTGCCCGTCGAACTCATATGCGGGCCGCGGCAGAGATCCAGCCAATCGCCCTGCGAATAGACTTTCAGCGACTGGTCGGCAGGGATCGCATCGATCAGTTCGATCTTGAACGCCTCGCCCTTTTTCTCGAAGAAGCTCTTGGCCTCCTCGCGGCTCCAAACCTGTTTGGTGAATGGCTTGTCCCGCGCGATGATCTCGCGCATGCGCTTTTCGATCGCCGGAAAATCCTCGGGCGTGAAGGGCGTTGCGCGGAAAAAGTCGTAATAGAAACCGCTGTCGATCACCGGCCCGATCGTCACCTGCGCATCCGGCCAAAGCGATTGAACGGCCTCGGCCAGCACATGCGCGCAATCGTGACGGATGAGCTCCAAAGCGCGGGGATCCTCGCGCGTGAGGAACTCGACCGAAGAATCCCTGTCGACCGGATCGGAGAGATCGCTCAACACCCCGTCCAGCATCATCGCGACGGTGCGTTTGGCGAGCGATGGCGAAATGGATTTGGCGATGTCGAGGCCGGAGAGGCCGGGCTCAAAGGCGCGCTTGGCGCCGTCCTTGAAAGTAATTTCGATCAATTCACCCTCCTTGCTCACTCGCCGATACCAATCGGCGTAAGCATGAGCGGGCGATATAGCGGCGAGGGGCGGGTAGAGCAATGGGGGGCGGTTCGTCGAACGCCTCTGTTTTGTCGTTGCGAGCGAAGCAAAGCAATGACGGAGAGGCCAGCCATTTCAAACCGGCTACTTCGCCCGAACCCGCCAGCGCCCATAGCGCCACGGCCGCGGCCACGACGCCCCCGCCGGCGGCGAGGCGGGCGGCGGGTCGTAGCCAGAGCCGCCATAGGGATGGCAGCGGCAGGCGCGCGCCAGTCCCATCCAGCCGCCCGCCCACAGGCCGTGGCGGGCGATCGCCTCATCGGCGTAATGCGAGCAGGTCGGCAGATAGCGGCACTGGCGCCCGATCAGCGAGGACAACGTCAGTTGATAGAAGCGGATGGCGCCATGCGCGGCGCGGCGCGGCGCCAGGCCAAGCGCTTTCATTGCGCCGGCGCCAAAGCCGATCTTTTGGCTTCGATCTGGGCGAGCGCGTCGGCCACCGCGTCGAAGGTCAGCAGCGTCGAGGCATGACGCGGCTTATAGTCGCGCACCGGTTCGAGCGCGGCGAAATCCACCCATTTGCCGGCGGGCGCGGGACCGTTTTCCTTCAACATGCGATGCATGGTCTGGCGCAGTTCGACGAGTTCGGCGGGCGTTGCGCCGATCACATGGCGCGCCATCAGCGAGGACGAGGCCTGGCCGAGCGCGCAGGCCTTCACGTCATGGGCAAAATCGCTGACCCGCCCGTCCTTTAACTGGAGATCGACCACCACCGTCGAGCCGCACAGCCTGGAATGGGCTTTCGCGCTGGCGTCGGGCGCCGCCAGCCGCCCGAGCCGGGGGATGTCGGCGGCCAGTTCCAGAATCTGCCGGTTGTAAATGTCGTTCAGCATGGCGTGGCGTAGCCTTGGGCCTTTGGTGGCGCGCAGCCGCAGGCCACCTATATAGGAAGGGGAAGCGGCAATGAAGAGGGCGCCTTCGGGGGCATAGCCTCAAAATGGCCGAGCTGCTAAGAGGCGGATTATGAACGATTTCGTTAAGCTCGAGTCCCTCGGCGTCGCCGCCGTCCGCCCCAAGCCGAGCCGCGAGGAGGCCGAGGCGGCCGTGCGCACGCTGATCGCCTGGGCGGGCGACAATCCCGCGCGCGAGGGCCTCGTCGATACCCCCAGACGCGTCGTCAAGGCCTATGAGGAATTGTTCAGCGGCTATGGCGAGGACCCCGGAATCGCCCTGTCGCGGGTCTTCTCGCAGGTCGACGGCTATGCCGACATCGTCGTGGTTCGCGACATTCCGTTCTTTTCGCATTGCGAGCACCATATGGTGCCGTTCTTCGGCAAGGCGCATATCGGCTATTATCCGAACCGCGGCGTCGTCGGTCTTTCCAAGCTGGCGCGCATCGTCGACACTTTCGCGCGCCGCCTGCAGACCCAGGAGGCGATGACTTCGCAAATCGTCCATGCGGTCGATGCGGCCCTGCATACGCGCGGCGTCGCCGTTGTGCTGGAGGCCGAGCATATGTGCATGTCGATGCGCGGCGTGAAGAAACACGGCGTCTCGACCGTGACGACGCAGTTTTCCGGAATCTTCCGCCAGGATTCCAATGAGCAAGTTCGTTTCCTCGCCCTTATGCTCGCAGCCAAGTAGCCGGACCATGGATATGGACGAGGCGTCTTCCGACAAAAAGGCCCTTGAAGAGGGCGCGGCGTTCACGCCGCGGTTTTCGCCGGATGGGCTCATCGCCTGCGTGACGGTCGACGAAAGCTCGGGCGAGGTGTTGATGCTCGCCCATATGAATAGGGAAGCGTTGGACAAGACGCTGGCGAGCCGGATCATGCATTATTGGTCGCGCTCGCGCGGGACTTTGTGGCGCAAGGGCGACACGTCGGGACAGGTGCAGACGCTTGTCGAACTGCGCGTCGATTGCGACCAGGACGCTCTGCTGGCGAGGGTCCAGGTCGGGGGCGACGGCGGCGCCTGCCATACCGGCCGGCGCTCGTGCTTTTACCGGCGGGTCGAGGCCGATGAAGGCGGCGCGCGGCTCGTCACGACGATGTGAACCTTTATGACTGTTCAGAGTTACGCAGGTGAGACTAGCTTAACCCTCTTTTGGTTCTGGTCTTATTGTTAACGGGCTGGCCATACCCTAAGTTCAATTTGCCCATCGTCCCACGCCCTTGCGTGATGGACCGCAGGCACTGTCGGGCGTTGCAATGTTTGGCTACCCCACGCGCAAAGCGAGCGAAGAACCCCTGGGAGGCGGCGCCAAGCGCCGCCGGCAGTCGGTGGGGATCGTGCTGGGCGCCGGCGCGGCGCGCGGCTGGGCGCATATCGGGGCCATCCAGGAACTGATCGCGATGGGCGTTTCGCCCGACATCGTGGTCGGGGCCTCCGCCGGCGCGGTGGTCGGGGGGTGTTTTGCGGCGGGCCGCCTGCCGCAGCTTGAGGCCTTCACCCGCTCGCTCACCAAGCGCCGCGTTTTTGGATTGATGGACGTTTCGTTCAGCGGCGGCGGCCTGATCGGCGGCAACCGGTTGCGCACGCGCCTCACCGAATCGCTCGGCGGCATCGATATCGAGGACCTGCCGATCCGCTTCGCCTCGGTCGCCACGGAAGTGGGCACCGGACACGAGATTTGGCTGAAAAACGGACCGCTGATCGATGCAATGTGCGCCTCTTATGCGCTGCCCGGCATATTCGAACCGGTTCGCTGGGGCGGGCGCTGGCTGATGGACGGCGCGCTCGTCAATCCGGTGCCGGTAAATGTCGCGCGGGCGCTGGGCGCCGAGAAGGTCATCGCGATCAATATTTCATCCGACGTTCTGACGCGCGGCACCGCGATCCAGGATCTCCAGCATTTCATCGAAGAAGCGCGAGCTGAAGTCGCGCCCGAAGGCGCCAAGACGGGCGGATTCATTCAAGGCCTCAGCCGCGGCGCCGGGCTATTCCGGCGCCAACTCACCAGCAGCGCGGGCGGCGCGCCTGGCATCGCCTCGGTGATGGCGGACGCGTTCAACATCACGCAGGACCGCATCATGCGCTCGCGCCTGGCCGGCGACCCGCCCGACGTTCTCATTACTGCGCGCGTCAGCAAGATCGGCCTGTTCGAATTTCACCGCGCCGACGAACTGATCGCGCTCGGCCGCGAAGCCGCGCGGAAAGCGATCGACGAGATCCGCGAGCATGTCGACCTGACGCCGGCGGTAAATGCGCTGCCCGCCGCGCCCGCTCCCATCGACGCTCACTGAAAAAGTTGTGGCTCCGAGTGAGCTTATACCAGAACTCTGAAAGCCTGACTCGTCGGGGTCTTTTCAAATCAGCTTTGCTCTGATTCAAGGCGGCGAACGAAGGAGGTTCGTCATGCCCATTCCGCTTCGAGCTGATTTTGAC
>Ga0182024_10005315_pt1 | contig 28970 bp, 23 predicted proteins | sample P32metaG_FD_120480 | JGI IMG/M metagenome (GOLD analysis project Ga0182024, IMG submission 120480) | Permafrost microbial communities from Stordalen Mire, Sweden - P3-2 metaG (Illumina Assembly) | ecosystem: Environmental > Terrestrial > Soil > Wetlands > Permafrost | place: Sweden: Stordalen...
AGCGCTCCATGTATTCGTCGGTGACCTGCTCGGAGCGCCAGTTGGAGCTGATCGAGGAGAATTCGCGAACGATCAGGCCCTCGATATAGGGGCGCGCGGCTTCATTGTCGGCGCGATTGGTGCCGTAGTTGCCGATTTGTGGGTTGGTGAGGACGACGATCTGGCCGGCGTAGGAGGGATCGGTGGCAATTTCCTGATAACCGGTGAGAGAGGTATTAAAAACGACTTCGCCCTGGCATTCGCCCAGGTGTCCATGGCCGTGGCCGCGGAAGATGCGCCCGTCTTCGAGCGCGAGAATGGCCTGCATTGCCTCTCCGAGGAGTGGATTCAATCGATTTTAGCAGGTTTATCCGGATCGATTTGGTCGGGTTTTCCACGGGTGCGGGCCAGCGGCCCGCACGACAGCCGGCCAGGAGGCCGGCGCTACAAAGGCGCGACGGAGCTGTGCACGCTTTTTAGTGGACTACACCTGCATCGCGGGTGGGCCAGTAGACGAAGACGGCCTTGCCGTAGATGAGCGAGCGTTCGACGGGACCGAAGTCGCGGCTGTCGGAGGAGATGGAGCGATGATCGCCCATCATGTAGTACTCGTCCGGCGGCAGCGTCATTTCAGCCACGGAGCGATTGTCTTGAAACTCGGGCGGAACGTATGGCTCGATGAGGAGCTTGCCATTCACATACACGTGACCCTGATCGACGCGGAGGTCGTCGCCGGGCAATGCGATTACGCGCTTGATGTAGCTTTTTTCGGGATCGCGCGGATAGTGGAAGACCACCACGTCGCCGCGATCAATGGCCGAGACGTGATACACGAATTTGTTGATGAAGAGGCGGTCGCTGTCTTCGAGGCGCGGCAACATGCTGGTGCCCTCGACGCGCACTGGCTGATAGAGAAAGAGAATGATGAGCGCCGCAGCCACGGCGGAGATAACCAGATCGCGAATCCAGAGCAGGATGCCTGCGGATTCCAGTGCCGGGGACGGTCGCGCCGGAGCTGGCGATGGCGTGGCGGACTGCTCTGCCGCAGCAGATTCGGAGTCGGTGTCGGAATCGGGATCCTGATTAGGAATAAAGCCGGTATGCATCTGAATCAAGAATACTCGGAACCGAGCCATCTTGCACTGGCGATGCACCCGTGAAGTAAAGAGTGCGATCCCGAAGAGAGAACGCAACTTCGCCGCTGACCGTCAATCGCGATCGCGCGAGGTTGGCATCTTGCCGTTTTGCCGATTCAGTGGGCGGCATCCAACTTGCCCCTGCGTACCGGTGGTTGCGAACGCGGTCCCGCCCAGAACGGGTTTCCGCGCCGGCCGAGCCAGACGCATAGCAGTTTAGTAATGCCTCTTTCGATGTATTGATGGTTACCTCGGGAAATAGTTCAATGACTCTAGTACCCGGACCCTACTGAAAATCCCTCAAGAGCTCAATCCCACGGAGGACTATGGCTTCCCACAGAGAATCCCCCAAAGTTGCCTTCGTATCAGGATCCAGGCTTCCGGCATCGTCGCCATTTTGGCTCTCGCGGTTTATATTGCCCTTCATCGGCGTCGCCATCGGCGTATCGGTGGGCGCGGCTGCTGGATTCACTCTGGCGCAGGTGAATGCGCCCAATGACACTGTGGCAGCATCGAGCGTTTTGGCTCATACGAACCCCGCTCCCGTGGCTGCCAATACGGGCCAACCTGGCTCCCATTCCGTTACGAAGGCCGCCGACGTGAGCCTCTCAGTCGCGAAGCCACTGGCGAATGTACACGCGACGACTACGGTACAGACTGCTCTGAACAAAATGCCCGACGCTGTGAAACCCGCAATGTTCAAGCTGGGGGGCAAGGAATGGCGTGTCGCGAGGCCAATCGCGATTCCCGTTTCCTAATCCATTCGAAAAGTATTGGCCCGCGCTCCGGCGGCTGCCGCAGCAGCTGTGGATACCGCACAATCAAGACTCATTCAGACGCACGAATCAAAGGGAATCCGAGCCTGGAAGCCGGGGCTGATTCTGCGCTCATGGGTCGCGGCTCAGCATTGCCTCATTCGCAGCCGAGGCTACCTGGCGGGCACATGATGCGCGGACGATGGCTTGTAATCGGTTTGGGTTGATTGGCCGCCGGTACCAGCTCGGGCGCGGTTCCCGGATCGGAGACTCCGGCTAGATTCACTTCTTCCAGCATCAGCGGGCGTTGCAGAACCATCTCGACCTGCGTGCCGCGGGGAATGAAGAGATCGGCGTTGCGCGTGAAAAGCGAGACGATGCCGACAGTTGCGAGTCCGGCGCCGAGTCCGGCGAGACCACCCTCAATGGGGTGACCGGAGGCTGCGCCGCCTATTGTGCCCACGCCCGCGCCGGTCGGCAGGGCGATTTCCGCTGTCTGGCCCGCATTGCGGCCCTTATCGCCATTCTGCTGGATGGTTCCCTCGCCGCCGTTCACCACCTTCTGATCTTTTGAGCCGGGCACGCTGTCGACGACGCCGGGAATCTCAACCACGGAGCCGTTGGGAAAGATGATAGAGGTGAAGTGCATGTCGAGTTGTGCCTTGGCCCGGAGGCCGCCGCGCTGAACGCGGTCCACCATGCCCTGCACGTAGACGCCATTGGGGATCATCACACGGTTGCCGACCACGACCGGGAAGGTCGACGAGAGATATACGCCATCGCCGGGCTTGGCTGACTTGGTGTCCACGGCGCTGCGCAATTCCAGCAAAACCTTGGTTCCGGCGGGCACGGTATAAATCTTTTTCGCTGGGGCAGTGGCTGTGAGGCTGACTGGTTCGGTGTCTGGCGTGGCTGGTGCCGCAGCATCAGCTGGAGCGGCGGGTTGCGAAGCGGTTGCGGCGGCGGTGGGGCTGGCGGCCGGCGAGTTTGAGTCTGCAGGACTGGCTGGTTGCGTAGCAGCTCGCGCCGGCGCACTGGCAACGGGTTGGGGTGAAGCTGCGGTCTGAGCGGAGCAGAGAGTCGGGCCCGCATAGACCAGGCTCGCGGCGACGAGGCCCGCCAGAACCGCTGTCGAACGCAAATTAAGCGCCGAGGACATGCCGCTCTCCTTTATTCGCCGCCGATATTCGCGGCTGACCTGCACCCTAATAAATAGACGAAACTCCCGCAAACAAGGATAGCCCCAATCGTCGCAGGCCGTGCATGAAAAGTGTCTAGTCCGCGGCTGGAAGGCTGCGTGCGGGTTACCATGCGAGATAGCGATGCCATCGCCAGCACAATTTTCCAACTTAGCTCGCGGCCAGGAATCCGGACGCTTTCGGGCGGCGTATCGCGTTCTTGAAGAGGCGATCGCAGCGCGGGCGTTTCCTGGCTGCGCGTTCGGCGTGTTGGCCCGGGGCGAAACGGCAGGCGAAACTTCCGCGGAAGTCATGGTCAAGGACGGTCTGGGGCGATTCACGTACGATCCTGCGTCGCCGGCAGTGAAAGCGGACACGGTGTATGACGTGGCCAGCATCACAAAGGTTGTGGCCACCACGGCTACGACAATGTTGCTGGTGCGGCGGGGGGAGATTGAACTGGACTCGCCGCTTGGCGAGCTGCTACCCGGATTTATCGCTGGTCGCGCTGCTGGTGATCCGGCCCGCCGGGTAACACTGAGACATTTGCTGGCGCACAATTCGGGCTTGCCGGGGTACGTGGAACTGTTTCGCGAGGCAACAACGCCGGCTGCGCTTTTTCAGGCTTGCCTGGAGTTGCCGCTGGAGGCCGAGCCGGGAGTGCGGGCGGAGTACTCCGATCCGGGATTCATCCTGCTCGGCAAGGCGCTGGAAGTCAGGATGCGCGAGCCTCTGGATTCGTGGGTCGGGCGCGAGGTCTTTGGGCCGCTGGGGATGGATACCACTGGATTCTGCCCTGCCCCGGCCCAGCGGCAGTCGATTCCGCCGACCGAAGAGGACACATGGTTTCGCCATCGCCTGATTCAGGGTGAGGTGCAGGATGAGAACGCATGGATGCTGGGAGGCGTGGCCGGAAACGCCGGGGTCTTCTCCAATATTGCGGATCTTTTACGTTTTGCCCGTGCCATTTTTAATACAACCGCGGGCGCAAATGCAGGCAATGTATCCGGCGGAGGGCAATATTTGTTCGATGGGAAAGTGTTGAAACAGTTTACCCAGAGACAAGCGCCGGCAGGAAGCTCATGCGCGCTGGGGTGGGATACGCCATCGGCGAATTCGTCCGCGGGGAAGCATTTTTCGGCCAATTCGGTTGGGCACCTCGGTTTCAGCGGTTGTTCATTATGGATCGATTTGGACGCGGCAGCGGCCATAGTCCTGCTAACCAATCGCACGTGGCCTGATCGAAAGAATCAGGCGATTCGCGAAGTGCGGCCAGCCTTTCATGACGCGGTCCGCGAAGCCCTCCAGAGGTAAGGGCTGGCGGTTACTGAAGCGGCTACGGCGTGACTAAATTTGTGTACGGGCTTGCACAGTTTTATAGGTACAATCAAAATTGGGGTCAGACGCAATGTTACCGATCACAACGTTGCAGGAAGTGGCCGGCTCCCGAACCAGGGACAATCATAACGACCAGGCCGACCTGCTTCAGCAACTTACCACCGAGAGCCAGAACGAGGCTTCTCAGGGACTCGACACAAAATCCGCGCTGGAGATTGCTCGCATCATCAACCATGAGGATGCGAAGATCGCGGCGGCGGTAAAGAAGGCCATCCCCGAGATTGCTCAGGTGATTGACCAGGTAGCGCGAAGCCTGCGCGATGGCGGCCGACTGATCTACGTCGGTGCCGGTTCCAGCGGGCGAATTGCGGCGCTGGATTCTTCGGAGTGTCCTCCCACATATTCAAGCGCGCCGGGCCAGGTGCAATACATCATGGCCGGCGGACCGAAAGCCCTGGCGTCAGCAGTTGAAGTAAATGAAGATTCCGAAGAGCTGGGCCAGCGGGATATTGCTCGGCGGCGTCCCACGCGCAAAGATGTAGTGGTCGGCGTATCGGCGTCGGGTCGCACTCCTTATGTTGTTGCGGCCGTCGCGTATGCGCGAGCGCGCGGAGCGCACACCGCGGCTGTGACTTGCAATCAAGGATCGCCATTGTCGGCAGCGGCGGACATCGTGGTTGTGGCCGATGTCGGGCCCGAAGTGGTTTCAGGATCCACGCGCATGAAAGCCGGCACTGCGCAAAAGATGATTCTGAACATGATTACCACGGGCGCAATGACGCGGCTGGGGTATGTGTACGAGAACCTGATGGTGAACGTGCACATGCAGAACTCGAAGCTGGTGGAGCGCGGAATTCGCATTCTGATGTCGGCTTGCAATATTGACCGGGCGACCGCAGTCGATACGATCAAGAGTGCCGGGCGCAGCGTGCCCGTGGCTCTGGTGATGCTGAGAGCCAAAGTGGACAAGCCTGAAGCTGTGCGGCGGCTGGCCAAGTCTGACGGCAATGTCAGGCTGGCGATTGAGGACACTGTTCTGGAGCTGTAGTAACGATCCTGCAACAGGAGGGTCCCGTCCGATGTCCGAGGCAGAGTTGGGAGCGATGTCCCCGTGCTTCATCGTCCTGGACGTCGTTCGCACGATCGCCTTCTACTGCGACAAGCTTGGATTTGAAAAAAGATTTCAGGAGCCCGATCCTGATCCGTTTTTCGCGATCGTTGGCCGCGACCGAGCACAACTGTTCGTCAAGGCCGAGAGAAATGTGCTGCCACAGCCGAACTGCACCCGCCATCCTCACCTGCGCCTGGACGCGTTTGTTTATGCAAAGGACCCCGATGCGCTTGCCGCAGAATTTTCAGGTCACGGCGTAGAGTTCAGCGCACCGCTGAAGGACACCAACGACGGCCTGCGGGGCTTTGAGATTCGCGACCCTGACGGCTACATTTTGTTTTTCGGCCGGCCCAGGTAGACGGAAGGCGAACTCCGGCAGTGACGTTCATGTGCCGACGGCAACCCTCTCCACTCTCGGAGAAGCTCTGCGTGCGTGTTAAGGCAGAACGCGCTGAATGTGCAGGAACAGAAGCAGGTTGAGAACAATACCAATCACCAGCATTCCAATTCCAATTGCAGCGAAGACTTTGACCTTGCGGCTGAAGAGCTTTAGATCCTCGAGAAGCTCCTGCTGCTCCAGAGTGTTGCGGTCGGTGGCTTCGCGAACCATTTCCAACTGATCTTCAACGCGCTTGAGCGTGGCGTTCTGCTCGACGACCTGATCGCGCAGGCCGCGATGCTGTGTCTGAAGCTCGGTCAGGCTGTTTTCAAGCGGAGCAAGATCGACTTTGGGCGCGGGCGGAGGCGCTTGCGGGCGCGGTGTGAGCACATTGGAGATGGCGGTGAGAACGTTGCCTTCAAGCAAGGGCAGCAGACGCTGCACCACCGGCATCACTGTGCGAATCGCATTCATCGCGCGTTGCATGCCGGAGGGCTCTTCGGTACTCGTTGATCCAGAATTCGTTGACCCGGGGCTCGTTAATTTTGGAAGGGCGCGGCCGGGAGGGTTCGTTTGAACGCCGCTCCCTGGGCCGGGACGACCGACGGGAAGCCTGCCCGAACCCATCGGCAATGGCGAACCTAGGACTCGTGACGGCTGCGCCGTGGATCGGGGAGAAAAAGGTTCCCCGTCGGACATGCGTTGCCGGTCTGGAATGTGCAGCCGGTCAGACAAATGTTCCCTGTCAATGGATTCAATGGGCTCAGGTTCGTTCATAGGTATCCTTCTGCCTTCACATGAGGCAGTCCACATATATACCTCATTTAGCGTCGGTTTGGAACTGTCATTTAGCACGTCCCGGAAAATTCCGTGCCGAACGGAGGCCGGCGTATGCTCGAAATGAGGACAGTCGAGTGAAGGCACATGCGACCCGCGCGCTGCGCAGCGTGCAGCGAAGTATTCTGGCCGGCATTATCACCGTCGGCCCGCTTTTCGTTACTTACCTGATCTTCAGCTTCCTGCTGAATGAGCTGGCTAAAGCGGGGTTGCCCGCTGTGCATTTGCTGGCGGTGTATCTTCCTGACGCGTGGTCCCGCTATCCCTGGATTCAGCCGGTGCTGGCAATTTTGCTCACGCTGGTTGTGCTCTATGTCGTGGGGCGGATTACTTCGCTGGTCGTTGGCCGGCAGGCATTCGGGCTGTTTGAGTCGATGCTGGAGCGCCTGCTGTTTGTGGCCAAGGTCTACACCTCGGTGCGGCAGTTGCTGGACACGATGATGTCAAAAAAAGACGCGAGCCAGCGCGTGGTGCTCATCGACTTCCCTATCGCCGGACAAAAAAGCATCGGGTTCCTGACGCGCACGATGACCGATGCCGGAAGCGGGCAGCCGTTGGTAGCGGTGCTGGTGCCGAACGCCATCAATCCCACATCGGCATTTCTACAGATACTTCCCGTGGACCGGGTGATCGAGACGGACCTGACCATGGAACAGGCGATGAGCATGGTGATGACGGGCGGCGCGGTGGGACCGGAGACGATTCAGTACTCTCGAACGCTCAGCGGTGCTGCACAGCAGACGGGCGTGGCAACTCCCCAAGCTGGGTTAAAGTAGTAACCGCAGGAGACAGGTCAGTGGCGGCTGCGCAGGCAAAGAAGCGTCCAATATCGGTTACGATTCTTGGCTGGCTCTTTATCGTCGTGGGTGCGGTCAGCACGGCTTCGCACTACGCGGAATTCAGAGCACACAAGCCCATGCTGAACGAGGTGGTGTGGATTACAGTTCTTGGCGCTGCGGCCATTGTCGCCGGAGCCTTCATGCTTCGCGGGCAAAACTGGGCGCGTTGGCTGGCTCTCCTGTGGATGGCGACGCACGTCGTAATCAGCGCGTTTCATCTGATGCAGGGGCTTTTGATTCACAGTGTGTTGTTTGTGTTGATCGCCTATCTTCTCTTCCGGCTTGAAGCGCGGGAATACTTTTGCGCGACGTAGACTAAGCTTTGATCGGCGAGTGACAGACACTCGCTACGGCGTCGCGCCCGTTTCCTCTTTTGCGGCCAGCTCGTCCTCGGCGTGTTCGCTCTCTACCGTGACCTTGCGCAGACTGACGTGATCGATCTGGGCCCATATCAGGCCGGCTGGAACGACACTGAGAAACGTTGCAACCAGAAGAGTGGCGGCGCAGGCGGTGGCAGCCTCCGCATTGGCGTGGAAGATGCCGGTGAGCGCGACGGCGACAAGTCCGATTTGAGAGAACCATCCGATAACCGGAAGCTGAATGATGCTGGCGGTTCCGCTGGCCACCATGAGCAGAACGCATTGTGGGGCGGTAACAGAAGCCAGCTGCGGGCTGGCCACAAAGGCGCTGCAGGTCTCAAAATATGCCGCCGCGATGATTGTCCACATCGTGATCGACAGCGCGGCCACCGAGGCGAAGTCGGACCCCGAGCGCATGGTGTCAAGGCCGGCATGGAACATGCGGATCTTGTCTGCCGCGGCGCGGCCGAGGTTTTTCGAAATCAATCCGAAGCTGCGCTCAAAGAATGTGGCTACGGCGCCGCCCGCCGTGCGCACTGCAACAAGAAACAACGTGCCAAGCAGGGTGAGAAGCAATCCTCCGTATCGAGCCACAAACAGCGCCAAGAGAGGATGGGTTGGAGCGAGATGACTGAGCGCACCGCTGCGCGCGGTTGCATTCAGGATCTGGTCACTGGGAACCCAGACCATGGCAATGGAAAAAATCAAGGCCATGGAACCGGCGTCCATCAAGCGCTCGACAATATAGACCGCGATCTGCGAACTCAGTGGCTCGCCAGTCTTCCTGGCTACCAGGTAGGGGCGAACAGGATCGGCGACGCGGCCAATGAGTGCGACCGCCGTGAAACCCATGAGCTGGATTCCCAGGAGCGAGAAAAGCGGAACTTTCTTGTTGTGCCGCATCAGCAGAGCCCAGCGCACTGCGCGAAAGGCAAAAGCAAAGTAGATGCAGGCGGCAGCGAGGGCGATCTTGCGCCAATCGGCGAGGGCGACCTGCGCGGCGAATAGGTGGAAGTCGAAGTGAATTCGCGTTCGTGCCCACAGAAACAGCGCGGCCAGCGCCAACAAAAGCACCAGGCCCAGGATCCATCGGCTCTTCTTCACACGTGCTCCGTCAGGCAGTCGTCGATCATGGCCTGTTGGTATGTTCTCACGCGCACGCAGGCCGGACTGCGCCGAATTTGGAGCCCAGCCCACGCCAAGTTGACGGTGGGAAAATTGTGAAAACTTAATGAGGACAACCGGATTTGCTATCGGATTTGTGCCGGCTGATCGGTTGCAGACTTCGCGCTGACAGCGGTGCGGCGAGTCTCAGCCTCGCGGGCAAGAACGCGGCGATTGAATTCGTGAATCACGCGCGCGACGTATGCCTGAGTTTCGTGGTAGGGCGGGATTCCGTGGTATTTGTCGACGGCTTCAGGGCCTGCGTTGTAAGCGGCCAGCGCCAGTCCAAGATTGTCGTGATATTTGGTGAGCAGAGCGTCGAGGTATGTTGACCCGCCGCGCACATTTTCATCAGGCTGAAAACTGTCTTTGACGCCGAGGCCCGCGGCAGTTCCCGGCATAAGCTGCATCAGGCCCTGCGCGCCGGCACGGCTTGTGGCGCGAGCGTTGCCGTCGCTCTCGGCTTTGACCACGCTGGCCAGCAGGTCGACATCGAGGTTGTGATCGGCTCCGGCTTTTGTGAGCATCTCGCGGAGGTCGCCGGGCGTGAGCGCTGGATGCGTTTGGGGTCCGGTGACGGGCGCAGACGAAACGGCCGGGGGCGGATCGGGAATTGTCTCGATGGAGGCGACCTGGACGGGCTTGTAGTCGATGTAGTTATCTTCTCCCGCACTGAGGTAAACCCGGACGCGCCCATCGACGAGAGCATGATGGTCGCACCGCTGGACGTATCCGTCGCTGAGGTTCACGAGCTCGGCGGCGCGGGATTGAGACGGCAGGCAAACAAGCGCCGCCGTCAATACAAGCGCGAAAAACATTCGCCACGCGAAAGACTCTCTACCGCGCTCCAGATTTCGGCGATTGTATTTGCTGGTCATATTTATGCTGAAGCCAATCCGGCTTTTGCCGACGTCGAGCTGGCTTTTGCGGAAGCCAATTTCGCCAACGCTGCTTCAAGAATGAATGCCACACCGTCTTCATCGTTCGACGGCGCCAGCTTCCATCCGCGAGTTTTTGCCAGCGTGCGCAACTCCTCTGCGGCGTTAGCCATGACGATTCCCTGCCCTGCCCACTCCAGCATACCCAAGTCGTTCCAGTTGTCGCCGATGGCCATGGTCTCTTTGCGATCGACGCCCAGGCGCGCTGCCAGCCGCTCTAGCGCCCAACCTTTTGATACGCCGGTCGGCAGCAGATCGAGGATGGAGATGTCGCGCGCCGGGTACTCCGTGCGCACACTTTCACATTCCGCGCTCCACTCGCTTGCCTTCAACGCTTTCTCTGCCTCTCTCATTTCGTTTATCTTCCCCGCTGCCATGCCCTGAACAGGATCGTCGCCATCGACGAGTGCCAATTCCAGCGGCTTGACCACTTCAATCGCATTGCGGTTGGTCTCAACCCACATCGCGATGCGGCCGTGCGCCGCTTCAAGATCTTCCAGGACCAACTCGCCGCGGCCCGGACGGTCAAATGTGAAGACGACGGAACCAAACGGGCGAAGCACGCCGCAGAGGCCCCGCGCGACCCGCGCAGGCAGATGGCACCGGTCGATGACGCCACCGCCCAACGTGGAGAGCACTGCACCATTGGACGCGATGAGAGGCGTATCCGCTCGGAGGCCAAGGTTCGCCAGCAAAGGCACCGTATAGGCCGGTCGGCGACCGGTAGCGATAACCACCGTGATTCCAGACTGCTGCGCGGCCCGCAGCGCCCGCGCGTTGCGTTCGCTGATGGTCTGCGAATTCGTCGGCAGCAACGTGCCATCCACGTCGATGGCGATGAGGCGCGGGGGAGGGTGCATGCATTAAGTTTACCGGGCACCTGGAGCAAGAATCGCCGCAGATGTCGATGGCGGTCCCAATCCGGTAATCTCGTAGTAATGGAACGGATTTGCAGCCAATGCCACGCGGTGCTTGCTGAAGAGACGAAGGCGGACTGGTGCCCGGCATGCGGCGGCGCGCTAGTCGAGCGGCGGAGTTTGCCTGAATCCGGCGCGGCGGGTGCGAAGGCCGAAGTGGATCATCGCGGCATTGTGCTGCCAAGGCGGCACGCGTCGGGCGGAATCATTACGCCGCAGTGAGGCGCGCTTATTCGTAGCGCAATGCCTCGGCTGGCAGCACGCGCGCGGCCGAAGACGATGGGTACAACGTGGCCAGCAGCGAGATTCCAATCGACACAACTGACACAATTACGCCATCGAGGATGCGCGGAGCGAAGGGCAGCGTGTCGATGGAGTAGACATCGGCGGACAGGTGGATGAAGTGATAGTGGCCGCCGGCCCACGAAGCTAAATAGCCGAGCGCGAGGCCAAAAACGGTTCCGACGACGCTGATGAGCAAGCCCTGAAGAAGAAAGATGCGCCGCACCTGGCCTGGATCGACGCCGAAGCTCATCATCACGGCTATGTCGCGGGTCTTTTCCATCACCATCATGGTGAGCGCGATGAGAATATTGAGCGCGGCTACCAAGACGATAAGCGCAAGCACGATGAATGTAACGATCTGTTCGAGCTTCAGCGCGCGGAAGAGCTCGCGGTTGTTGTCGGTCCAGTTGGTCGTCATGTAGCCCTTGCCTGCGACCGTTTCAATGTCGTGGGCAATCTGAGGCGCATTATTGAGATTGTCGACTTTGAAGCTGATGACCGAAAGCAGGTCTGGCTCGTCGAAGAGGCGCTGCGCGTCGGCGAGGCGCAGGAAGCCCATCTCGTCGTCATATTGATAGAAGCCCGAGTGAAAGGTTCCGGCGAGGCGAAAGCGCACATATTTCGGTATCAGGCCCATCGGCGTCATCTCGCCCTGAGGACTGATGATGATGACCGAATCGCCGGTTGCAGCGCCGATGGTGTCGGCAAGATCGCTGCCGAGAACGATCGGAGGTAGTTCGGCATTTTGCGGGTTGACAGGTGTGGATTGCGAGTCGACTTGCGGGGCGACTACCGGCTCTAGCGCCTGGACTGCGCCGGGCGTGGCCTTGGAGAGCAGATCGCTCACGGTTCGCTCATCGTCGGGCAGGATGCCTTCAATGAGCGCGCCGCCATCGCGCGCGCCGCGAGCCACGAGCACCTGCTCAAACAATCCAGGCGAGGCTGCGACGACGTGCGGGACGGCGCGCAGGCGCGCGAGGAGCGATTGCCAATCGCCAATTCCCATTCCGTCCACTTGCATCAACTGCACGTGAGCGCTGGAGCCGATCAGTTTGTCCTGTAGGTCGTGGCGCATGCCGTTGGTGATGGCGAGTGCGATGATGAGGGCCGCAACTCCGGCGGTGACTCCGGCGACGGAGATGGCGGTGACGACGCCGACCACGGCCTGGCGCCGCTTGGCTTTGAGGTATCGCGCCGCGACATAAAGTTCAAACCGCATTTAATTATGCACTCCGAGATTCGCTCGACGGCGGCTTGCTCTTACAGGGCCGGAATAATCGTCTTGGCCACGCCCACATTTTCATAGCGATCATAGACGCGCACGGTGATGAGATGCTCCGCGGGCTTTCCGTCTTCTTTGGGCAAGCCGAAGCTGAAGCTGCAGTGCTCGTGCTTCGAGTCAGACAGTTTGTCCACTGGATCGATGGCCTGCCATGATCCAGCGTCGAGCGAATATTCAGCACGCGTGACGGGCGAAGCTGCATCGTCCGCGTCAAAGCTGACAAGGAACGGCGCGGGACAATTCAGGCCGGCACAAGTTCCCTGCTGGCTTGCCGCCTTCAAATTACTGATGACCGGCGGCGTCGTATCAATCACGAATCGATCGCTGACTTTTTCGCCTGACAGTGAATCGCCCGGCGAGTGCGACGGCGCATCGGATGCGACGACTTTGATGCGGTAGCCGCCGTCGGGAATCAGCGTTGCGTCAAAGCTGTAAGCCTGATCCTTAATCTTTTTCTTCAGCGGCCACCACGCGGTGTCGCCATCGCTGAGCAGGAAAAGCGAGTAGACTAGCGAGTCGCCATCGTCGTCGTGCGCTGCCCAGCGAACGGTCACGGCGGTCCGGTCCTTAGTGGCCTGGAGCGGCTGGCTCGAAGAATTTGCGTCAAAGGCGATCCCTGAGTTCTGGCTCGATGACGGGAATGTGATGCTGACGTTTTGATTCTGCGAGAAATTTGCCTGCGGATTGATGCGCGCGCCGGGAACCACGACCAGGTCGTCGACCACAGGCGCGGAATTTACCGGCAGATAGTTGACGCCAACACTGCCCAGCACGCCGCCCGAATGCAGCACCGCCTTCCACTGTAAAAATCGGCCGGGAGGCGAGGCGACGGAGTTGTCTGCAACCGTCTGCCAATCGCTCCAGCCGCGGACAGGTTGTTCAACGTTGCCGGTGCGCGTGAGGATGTCGTAGCCGGATGAGCCGGGTTCGATTTCGATGCGGCCAAAGCGGGCGAAGGCACCGGCGTCGAGAACGTCGCTGGCGTATTCGTGCGTATCCGCGGCGCCCAACTCGAAGACCTTGCCGATGTTGCCTGTGCCGACGTAGAGGCCGTCGGTGCCCTGCGCGGAAGCCAGGCTGAGTCCCTGTTGTGCCTGAAGGTGAGCGATGTCAGAGTAACTGCCGTCGTCCTGGATGCGATAGATTTGCCCGCGATTGCCGCTGAGCGCGAGGAGGCCGCTGGGGCGGGCGGCGAGCGAGTAAACGATCGAGTCCTTGCTGGTCCAGAGCGCGCGCGGCGCTTGGCCTTCGGTGAGAGCAAAGATTTGGGTCCCTTCCGGAACAGATGCGCTGGCGTTGGCGGCCTGCAATGACTGCGGCTGAACCACGGTGATCGTGATTGAAGACATTCCCTGCACCGGCAGTGGAGGCAGCGGATTGCGGCTCTTGTCACCCACGCAAGCTGCGTAGATAGTTCCGTTGGCGCCGATGGCAATGGATGTAATCTCGCGCCGCGGAGCTTCGAAGAGCACATAGCCCTTGCCTTGCGCCCCCGGTCCTTCAACATTGATGCGGTAAACGAGGCCGGAGCCGTCAGAGCCAGCGATCAGGTTGCCCTTGGCGTCCCATGCGAGCGTACGGATGTGCGCTTCATCGCTTTTGAAAAATAGCTCGGGCGGCGCGCTGGATTTTGCGGAATCGAGTTTGGCCAGATCGACGCGATAAACCGCTCCGGGATTGCCCGTGGCGATGTAGAGGCGTCCGGCGGAATCGAAGGTCAGATCCCAGATGTAACGCGATTGCGCGCTCGGCGCTGACGAGGCTGCTGAATTGGCGCCGGCAGCGGCGTCGTCAGCTTTGTCCGCGTCGAAGACGACGGGCGCAGTGGACTCATCCAGCTTCGTCGTCGCGTCAGGGTTGAGCTTGTAAACTTTGCCGCCCGGCACAGTTGCGGCGTAGAGCGAGCCATCGGGACCGAAGCGAAGTGCCTGAACGCTCAGGTCTCTCGATTCGAACAGCGTGAATGGCTTGTCGCCGGGATTCTTGCCCAGGCGAAGTACCGTGGCCGACGAACCTGTTCCGGCAAAGATGCGGCCGGTCTTGTCCACGGCCAATGACCAGACGAAGGTCGACGGAGTGGTCAGGAATTCGGTGAGTCCCGGCCCCTGCCGCAGGTGACCATCGCTCTCGATGGAAATTCCGTCGGGTGTGCCCTTTTCAAACTCGCCCATCTGCGATTGCTGCCAAAGATGGGTGCCCTGCGCGGTTGCGCTTGGGGAAACCGAAGCCGCTCCAGCAAGAAGCGTGGCCAAGAGCGCGAAGAAGATTGGTACGGACGGGGTGCGATGAGAGGCGCGGAAAGTTGCAGACATTCTGCCGTTGAGTTTACTAGAGTTCAGTGTCTCTAATCGATGTGGCAGCTTGGTCGATACGCCAGCCTTGGAGCGGCGGGCAAGCCGCAACAAACCTTTGTGGAAAACCGGGGACCACGAAGGTCAGCACACCTGAGGGTGCAAAATGCCGGCAAAAGCCACCTTGCAATCGCTGGCCCAAAATGTCTCATTTGAGACCTTTATCACCAGGTATCACGTTATTTCGATAGAGCGAATAACTATTTGTGTGTAATAAACACTACTTTTGCACAACCTGTGAAGACCCCAATCTTTCGCAAGAGAGGTATTGCCAGCCGTATTTTCGGAGGGCTAGTATTCGGTGTGTTTGGGGAGGCCGCAACCGAGTTCCTGCCTTGCAGCCACTATGCGCTTAACTTTTCCGAGGTTCACAAAGCTTCATCAACTAGCGGCGTCTGACGGTTGTGGCGCACGCGGACGGAGTGTCTCGTCATGGCATGGTATGCCTATTGTATCGGTGAAAAACAAGCGTTTCCGGCTTTAGCCCGCCATCGCAAGCCGGTCGCGTTGGAATCGGTCTTTGGAGTCAGTCGCAATCAGGTGTTCCTCTACCCGGCGAGCGATCTAGCGGTGATCGTGAGCGAGCACAACCCCCAGGAAACCCTCAACCAGCGGTCGGGCGTCGACCATGCGCGAGTGATATCGGACTGCTTTCAGCACTCGACTGTTCTTCCCTTCCGCTTTGGCACCGTGTTCAACGACGACGAATCGCTGCGCAAATCTATCCGCTCTAATCAGCGTCAGTTTCAAGGCAACATTGATAAGCTGCGCGGCAAAACCGAGATGCACTTGAAGATCTTCGTCGACGATTGTTGTGGACGCGAGGTTGAAAAGCATCTTGCAGCCGAGGGAGTGGGCCGCGAGTATCTGACCAGTCTGCGAGAGAATGCGTCGCGAGCGCGGGAGCGGCAGACGCGGGCTCGCGCAGTCAGTTTCCAGATGCACCGGCTGTTCCTGCCTCTCGATGAGGAAGTGAGCTGTCGCCTGATGGATAACGGCAAGATGATGCTGGACGTTGCTCATTTGATCGATCGCAAGTGCGTGGAGCGGTACCAAAACAAATTTGCTACTACCAGCGCCATGATGCGCGAATGCCAAATGCAGCTTTCAGGTCCATGGCCGCCGTATCATTTTGTCCACCGCCTTACGCGCAATGGGCATGCACAGTCGCACGCGGCAACTGCTCCGGTGGTCGCACCTGCGGTTTCGATGTTGCAGCCTGCTACGGCACTGGCTTAAGCAAGCGGGGTAATCACTTCAAGAAAAGCTCCAGCTGTGGCTGGAGCTTTTTCTTTGGCACGGCTTCATATGCCGGTTCGCCAGCCGCATGGCCTAATCTAGAAATATGAGCGAGCAGCCGACCGACGCGGTGCGGGATTCTGCCCTGGATCTCCTTGTGGTGGGCGCGGGACCAACTGGGCTGGCTACCGCAATCGAGGCGCAAAAGGCGGGCTTCCGCGTGGCGCTGGTGGATAAGGGCTGCGTCTGCAATTCCATCTTTCACTATCCAGCGCACATGACCTTCTTCACCACATCGGAGCGCCTTGAGATCGGCGGCATTCCCTTCCCCAGCACGAATGCCAAGCCCGGGCGAGGCGAGGCGCTGGAGTACTATCGCCAGGTGGCGGCGTACTACCGTCTGGTAGTGCATCAGTACCATCGCGTCGAAAGCGTAAGCGGAAGCGACGGCGGCTTCACCGTGCACACCGTGGACCGATTCGGGCGGCCGGGACAAATCGGTGCGCGCAAGCTGGCCATCTCTACCGGCTACTATGACCTGCCCAATTGGATGGACATTCCCGGCGAGAATTTGAGCAAGGTTCTCCACTACTATCACGATCCGCACCCGTATTACGAAATGGACGTGGCCGTTATTGGAGGCAAGAACTCTGCGGCCATCGCCGCACTTGAACTGTGGCGCAGCGGCGCACGCGTTACGCTCATCTATCGCGGGCCGCAGGTGACGCCAAACGTGAAGTACTGGATCAAGCCGGACATCGAGAACCGCATCAAAGACGGCGAAATCAAGGCATACTTTTCGACTGAGGTTGTGGAGATCACTCCCGATGCGGTGGTGGTGGACACGCCCACGGGCCGCAAGGCGCTGCCCAACGATTTTGTCTTCGCCATGACCGGCTACCATCCCGATTTCGCATTTCTGGAGCGCGTGGGAGTGCGATTCGAGGGGCATGACCGGTTGCCCGTCTGCAATCCAGAGACACTCGAGAGCAACGTTTCCGGCATCTATTTAGCAGGAGTGATTGTTGCCGGCTCGCGCACCAGCGAGATCTTCATCGAGAACGGGCGCTTTCACGGGAAGCAGATCGCCGAGTCGTTGGTCTCTAAGATCAAGCCGCACGGCGAAGTGCGCGACCCGGTTCCCGCATCCAATTCGATAGACTAGGTTTTGTTTTGAATTTCCGGGAGTGGATGCATGCCCATTCGCTGGTGGCCTCGATCGATTCGCTGGCAAATGCTGGCCTGCCTGCTCTTGCTCGAGATCCTCTCCATCAGCCTGTTTGCCGCGTTGCTTACGCGGCAACAGAAGAGCCGGGTGTACGTTCGCGCGCAATTCTGGCTCACATACGAATCGGAGTCGTTGTCGTCACAGATCGCCGAGGCCCTGGAAAAGCAGACCCCTGAATGGATTGACATGGCGGTGCAAACTGTCGGCGAGTCGCCCAATATTGCATTCGCCAAAGTTACCGATCCGGCCGGAAACATGCTCTACATGAGCAAAGGCGATGCCGACCGGGCGGCGCTGGGACCCAATGAAAAGGCTGAGATTCCCGTGGCAAAGCGCGACGGCAATCTGGTTTTTACCTTGCCGGGAAATCGATGGGAAGGCGTGAGCGCGATTGTTACGGACGGCCGGGTGCGTGGCTACGCGTGGGTGATGTTTGACGAGAGCGCCGCTCGAGAGCAACTGGCGGCAATTCAGCGGGACACGCTGGTCTTCGGCGTCATATGGGTCGTGGCTTCGACGCTGCTGGTGCTGCTGATGGGCAGCACCATTACGCAGCCTTTGGCGCTGCTGCACCAGGGCGCCACCGCCCTGATGACCGCGCCGGAAGACAGCGGCGATTTTCCGCTGCCGGTGCGGGTTCACAACGAGGTTGGCGACCTGATTGACACCTTCAACCGCATGGTTGCTTCGCTGGCTGAGCAGAGGGCGGGGTTGAACGACACACTTTCCCTGCTCGACTCCATGCTGGCGAATGCGCCCATTGGACTTGCATTTGTCGACGACCAAGGACGCGTGGTGCGCGTCAACCAGATCTTCGCGGACCTGACGGGAACCGCTGTCAGCCGCCATCTGGGCCGTACACTGACTGACTTGTTGCCAGACGACGCGGCCGTAGAGATCGAGGGCGCGGTGCGACGTGTTTTTACAAGCGAAGAGGCAGTGCACAATCTGGAGTTGAGTGGAGTAGGCGGCAAACCCCGCCGGCCGTGGACCTGGCTGATCAGCGCTTATCCTGTGCGGACAACACCGAACCAGGTGCGCTGGGTGGGAATCATCGCCATCGATGCCAGCGACCGCAAGCGCAGCGAAGAGGCTCTGCGCCGCAGTGAAAAGCTTGCTGTGACTGGACGCCTTGCCGCTTCCATCGCGCACGAGATTAACAATCCCCTTGAAGCCATCACCAACCTGCTCTTCCTGTTGCGAAATTACAACGACCTTCCAGATGCGGCCAAGCAGTATGTGACGATGGCGGAGTATGAAGTGCGCCGCATTGCCGAAATCACGCAGCAGACGCTGCGCTTCTACCGCCAGCCGACACAGCCTGGAAGGGTCACTGTGGAAGAGGTACTGGATTCGGTGCTGGCTCTCTATCAGAGCCGCATCCATGCGCTTGATCTTCGTGTGGAGCGCGACTACGAGCCCGGGCTGACGCTCTTTTGTTTCGCCGGCGAAATCCGCCAGGTATTCGCCAACCTGGTGGGAAACTCGATCGATGCCAGCAGCATCGCTGGACGGATAGTTGTGCGGGCACGGCGCTCACACGACTGGAAAAATCCTGAACAGAGCGGGATACGATTTACAGTGGCCGACACTGGCGCAGGCATGGAGCCGGAAGTGCGGGAACATATCTTTGAGGCCTTCTTCACTACAAAGGAAGTGACAGGAACCGGGCTGGGATTATGGGTAAGCCTGGAAATCATTCTGAAGCATCATGGGACGGTGCGCGTGCGCAGCCGCAGCGCGGCAACCGCAGATGGTTCCCCTCGGACAGATTCCGGGACTGTCTTTGAAATCTTTATTCCCGACAATCCAGGATTGAAGAACAACGAACCGGGATTGAAGAGCAACGATACGGGACTAAAGAGAACGCTGACTTCGGCGGCCGACTAGTCCTTTTATTCGGAGAAGATTGGCCGGCTGAGGACACGATCCCCTGGCAGCCAGCCTTGAGACGGCACAAGCGACCCCAGAAAATATTTAACTTTTGCCTCTTGACGGTTCGCGGGTTTTGTGTGCTACAGTTGGTAACACTATGACTGGTAACACACGATTCGATCACGATCCGGCCGATCTTGGCGAACTGGAGCGCAGCGTGCTGCTCCTGGTTTGGCGTCTCGGCAACCTGACAGCCGAGCAGGTGCGCGAGGAGCTCGGACGCCCCCTCAAAGAATCGACGATTCGCACGGTATTGCGGCGTCTCGAAGAGAAGGGCTACCTGGCGCACTCCATTGAAGACCGGACATTTGTCTACTCGCCTGCGGAGTCGCCGCAGAGGGTTGCAGGCCGCGCCGTCAAACGCATCGTGGACTGGTTCTGCGCCGGATCGGTCGAGGCGCTGCTGGTCGGCATGGTCGACTCGAAGGTGCTGGATCGCGGCGAACTGAAGCGCCTGGCAGAGCGCATTGCCACGGCTCAGGGAACGGGCGACGCGAGAAAAAGCTCGCGCAAAAAGGAGGGGAAACCATGATTCCATCGGAATTCACGGTGCTGCTTGAAGCCACATTGCGCGCGCTGGTCGCGGCACTTGCAGTTTGGGCAGGGCTGCGCCTCTTGCGCGTGAAGAATGTGCCTGCGCAGAAGGCCGCGTGGGGATTGATGCTGGTTGCGGCGCTGGCCATGCCGTTGCTGATGCGCTGGCAGTTGGTGCCAACTTGGGCCGCTGTGAATCTGCCCATTCCATCTCTGACGAAAATGACAGCGCCAGTCGTCACTCCCGCTCCTGTTGCTGCCATTTTGTTGACTCACGAGCCGGAGACGATTATGCAGCCGCGCTTTGAGTCGCACGAAGACTTCCCTGCCTCGGTCGAACAGATTCGTTCGGGCCGCGGGGTTCGTTCAGGTGATCGGGTACGTCTGGCCCACCAGGTTCATTCGGCGCGAACCGGCGAATCGAAGCCTGCAGCGATCTCGCCGCCTCTTACCCAGAGGCCTGCCTCCGGACCCACAACTCAACCCGCGGCCGGGCGCATAGCCCAGGTGGCAGCCCAGATAGCATCGTTGAGCAATGCAGGCCGCATCCTCGCGATCGCGTGGATTCTCTACCTCGGCGTTTGCGCTGCGTTGCTCTTCAGGCTCCTCTGGGGATTGGCATCGTCGTTCCGAATTTGGGCGGACGCAAAACCGGTGGCGGCGCTGGCGAATCTGGACTTGCCCGGCTCGATTCCAGTGCGCTGGAGCGAACGGATTGGTTCGCCGGTCAACATCGGCTCGGGAATTCTTTTGCCGGCGGACTACGCGGAGTGGGACGAGGAGAAGCTGCGCGTCGTCGTGGCTCACGAACGCTCCCATATCACGCAGCGCGATTTCTATTTGCAGATAATTGCCGGACTCTATGCCAGCCTGACCTGGTTTAGCCCGTTGGGATGGTGGCTCAAACGCAAGCTCTCTGAATTGGGCGAGGCTATCAGCGACCGCGCCGGCCTTGACGCGGCCAGCAGCCCTTCAGCCTATGCCCAGCTCTTACTTGAATTCGCGGCGCAGCCGCGCCCAACCCTTATTACAGGAGTCGCTATGGCACACTCGACAAATCTGTCTAATCGCATTGAGCGCCTGTTGAACGATTCGAGCTTCCGTCTCGCCTTTTCGGGCGGTCGCCGCGCGCTGCTGGCACTCGTACTCCCCGTTACGATGATCGCCGCCACGGCAATGGTTCGCGTGGAAGCTGCACAGGTACCCCAATCGTCCACAGCAACGCCGCATTCAGTGGGATCGTCCGATCAGGCCGCGGCCGAGCCTGCGGCGGCACCGTCGCCCAGCGCCGGCCGATCAGGAACCGGGCAATCCAGCAGGGACCAATCTGGCGTCACGCTGGCCGCGGTGTTGTTTGCAGGACAGTCGCCGGACCAGGCGCCCGTTCCTCCGCAGCCGGCTCCAGCACCCTCACCCGCGGCATCACCATCTCCTGACGCTGCTCCTGCCGCTGCCGCCGCACCGGCTTCGCCACCTCCACCTTCTGAATCTCAGAACTCCGTTCAAGTACTTGTTCCGCCAATTCCGCCCGTAGATGTCCAAGTCCTCGTTCCGCCCATGCCCCCAATACATCCGATGCGCGGATTCGAAGGCCACGGGTTTTGCCGGACGGATGATGGCGATGCCTATGCAATCGTAGGCGACGCCGGAACCAATACGCGATTCTGCGGCAACAGCGGGGGCGAGATGGAAGCCGAAGTGGAGAAGGCGCGCACGATTGCCCACGGGCACTTCCTGCTCTTTCGCCACGACGGCAAGTATTATGTCGTGGACGATCCTGCGACGGTGAGCCAGATTGAAGACATGAATAAGGCAATGCAGGATCAAGGCGAAAAAATGCGCGCGCTCGGTGAACAGTACCGTGATGCGGGCAAGGAAGTGCGTGAGCAAGCGCGGAAGGAGCGCGAGACCGCTGCCAACATTCCCGCCCCTGACTTATCCAAAGAAATGGCCGAATTAAACGCGACAGTGGCCAGCTTGACCGCCAAACAAGGCGCCGCGGTTCCGCGCGAGGAATTGCAGCAAGTCCAGCGCGAAGTTTCGGCGATCCAGCGCCGCCTGATCGAATCGGAAGTCAAAGTCGACGTGAATCTCGATATGAGCAAGTTCAACGCTGAGATGGGCAAGTTTAATCAGCAAATGAGCCTCATGGGCGCGGATATGGGGCGCATCGCGGACGAGAATCAAGATAAGATGGGCTCAATCATCAGTGACAGTTTGAAGGATGGCAAAGCACGGCCTGTGAACTAACGATGCTTTGAGGCGGGAACGAAACGGCCGCCTTGGGGCGGCCGTTTTTCATTGCAGATTGAGATCTCTCAGCCGGGGCTTGCCAAGCAGATCGGAACTGTTTCTTTGGCCGGCACGCGGGCGCGCCATGCAGTGGCTCTGCTGGAGGACCTGCCCGCCCAGATAAGATCGCGTGACATGCAGGCGATTCATGATGACGTACCGGGTGCGGAGTCCGTTGATGGTGGCCGGGAGCGTAGCCGGAACCTGCGTGCGGTCTACATAGATGACCATCGCCGCTTCCCTGGGATTGTCGAGACTCTGGCCGACGCCGATGCCGAAGAAAGCTGGATTTTGTTTCATCAGGCTCTGCGCTACCTGTTCCTTTGCGGAGATGGCCTGGGTGATCACTGCGGAGCTGAGCGATGGAAGCGCGCTGGGCTCGGTCGCTGTTACTGAAACGGCGGCTTGTGGAACGGCGCCTGCGGCCACAGCCTGCGCAGTGGTCGGAATCACCTCGGTGCGGACGCCGTTGACCATCTGCGGCACATTCACGTTCATATTCTGATCGACGTAGAGAATGACAGTCGCCTCGCCTGCGTGGTCGCTGCTCTTGCCGGTGGTGACGCTCAGGATTCCGGCGGTCGGATTGACCAGCATGCGCGCCTGGGCAAGAGCCTGCTGGGCGAGACTGCTTTGCGCGTCTGTGAGAGTGGTGGCCTGTGCCGCGGTGGCCGTGGCGTTGCCGTAGTTCAGGCACTCAACCGGGTGGTCCGTGGTGCCAACGAATGTGTAGGAGGTTCCCTCCTGCGTTCCAAGCTCAGCTAGAACCGCGGATACCGGATTTGCAACGCCCTCGCCCACGCCTGTGTTCGTCTCGCCGCCGGCAAAGAACAATCCGACGGGCTCGGCGTCGCTGGCATCCACCACCAGCGATCCTGAATCGCCTGCGTCGCTGAATTGGTTGGCTTCAACAGCGATCTGATTGGTAAAGGTCTTGGTGAGGTAGGGCTGGGTTTCCTCGCAGTTCGTGAAATAGCTGACTTCCACTGAAAGGTTGACCGCCGAAATGTTGGCGCAGGTCAGTCCTGTGGTCCGGCCGCTCTTGGCGACGGTCATATTGACTGTTGGGTTTTCGCCCTTGCCGGCCGTCGAAGAGATACCTGGAGGAGCGGCTGCCAGCACACCGCCCGCCCCGGGCAGACCCAACTCAAGAATTGCGCCGGTGGGGCTGACCGCGCCCGAGTCCACCGCCGCGATGGCTGCATCGGCGTTGACCGCACTCGAGCTGAGCGGGAGCCATGTCGTCAAAACGCCTACCTGCGTGGTTCCTGCGCCGTCTCCATTGGGCGTGCAGTTGTTGTCGATGAGCCCAGGCTGCACAATAATTTCGCCGACGGATGCCTGATCGCTGCGCGCCAGCACGTGGTTGCAGCTGAGCAAGTATTGCGTTCCGCCGCTGTTCTGGATCAAGGCGCCCAGCGTGCCGCCGCAGCAATCCTGAATTTGATTGCCCTGGGTGTCGTAGTCGTTGTTGTTCCCGCCCGAGCTGCCGAGCAGAATCGGCGTAGTCAATTGCAACTGATGCGTGGCGGGATTGCTCGAGATTCCTGCGGTATTTAGCAGAACCTGCATCGAGGTTTTTGAAGACGATGAGCCGACTGTGCCGATCACGTAAGTAGAAGCCGTGGCTGAAATCGTTGCCGGCGCCGTGTAGGTGACAGAACAGTGAGTAAACTCGTTTGTGTTGCGCGAGCAGCTTGTCGTGCCTAGGGAGCCTTGCCCGCCGCCGCTTCCGGTGGGGCTGCTCGAGGTTGTGTAGGTGATGCCGGTGCTACCGCCGGCTTCGGCAATGTAACCGGTCACGGTCACGGTTCCATTAATGCCGAGGGCGACGTTTTCGGGCGAAAGCGGCTCAAGGAATCCAGGCGTCACCGTCACGCTGGCGCTGGCTGTTGTGCCCATGCCTGTGCCAGAGGCGAGAGTCGCTGTCACCGTCACCTTTACGCTGTCGGCGGTCAGGTAAGGCGGCGGAACGTATTCGCCGCTCGTTGAGATATTTCCGGCGCCAGAGTTGGGATCGCCACCACTAACTGCCCACGTCACATTCGCGGCGCCGCCGCCGGTCAACGTCGCGTTGAACTGCTCGATCGCGATCCCTGAAGTGTTGACGGCGTTGCAGCCGGTGCAGTTGGTGTCAATGGACACTGTTGTAGGCGAGACGGAGAATGTGCCGTTGGATGAGGTGCCCGTGCCCGATGTCGATCCGCCGCAGCCCGCGAGGAAAATAAGGGCGGGAACGGCGGCGATGCCGAGCATGCGGGACGGCAAGTGCCGCAGCAAGGCGGGGTGGCGACGCGCGAAGTGCTTCAGCGGCTCCGTCGTCACTGGGGGACGTTGTGTCACTTTACTCGGCGCCTTTCTGGCCAATCTTCCAGCAAAATCCTCATCACACGCGCTAAGTTAGACGCAGCTTTTCATTTTTCAGTAAGCGCCGAGGTCTATGGTGGACAGCGAGGGACGCATCTCCCCCCACCCCTGCAATTTTAGACCCTTTCTCGGGTAGAAAAGTTGTCCGGTGAGGTGCGCGCCGTTTCTGAAGTTAGTCCAATCGAACCACTTTGGTCGCGTTGATGCAACGCACGAAAGTACTCTGTTCCAGATATGTTCCGGAATTGGCCCAATCTCGGCCTCATGCAGCCCCAATTTGGCGTCAGTCGACCGCCGAACGCGTGGGATCCTCCATTGCGCAGCGCGGGAAGCAGGCCCGAGCAGCGTGGCCCATTAAAATTCAGACAGCAGCACTTGGGAAATGGGAGCAGATATGGATTACGTGAATCTTGGCCGCACAGGACTGAAGGTTTCCCGCATTTGTCTCGGATGCATGACCTACGGCACTCCGGCCACTGGTAAGGTGCTGCCTGGCCGTCACGCCTGGGCGCTGAGCGAGGCCGATAGCCAGCCATTTCTGCGCCAGGCACTTGACCTTGACATCAATTTCTTTGATACAGCCAATGTTTACTCAAGCGGCGAAAGCGAAGCGTTGCTGGGCCGCTTTCTGAAGGCCAACACGCGGCGCGAAGCGGTGGTGATCGCGACCAAGGCTCAGGGCGTGATGCGTGAGGAGCCGAACGGGAAGGGCCTTTCGCGCAAGGCGATCTTGTTTGAACTCGACCAGAGCCTGAAGCGGCTCGAGACCGATTACGTCGATCTCTACCAGACGCACCGCTGGGATTACGAGACGCCCATCGAAGAGACGCTTGAGGCGCTGCACGATGTGGTGAAAGCGGGAAAGGTGCGCTACATCGGCGCGTCGTCAATGTATGCGTGGCAGTTCGCACAGGCGCTTTACCTCGCCGACCTGCGCGGTTGGACGCGCTTTGTGTCGATGCAGAATCACTATAACCTGCTCTACCGTGAAGAAGAGCGCGAGATGATGGGCCTCTGCCGGGCTGAAGACATCGGCGTCATCCCCTGGAGCCCGCTGGCGCGCGGACGCCTGACGCGCCCCTGGAACTCCGAGGCGACTACGCGCTCCGAGAGTGACGTTTTCGGTAAAAACATGTATTCGAAAACAGAAGAAGCTGACCATGCGGTTGTCGACCGACTCGGTGAGATCGCCGAGAAGCGCGGCATTCCGCGCGCACAGGTGGCGCTGGCGTGGCTGCTGTCGAAGCCGGCCGTGACTGCGCCCATCGTTGGCGCGACCAAGCCGAATCATCTTGAGGATGCAGTGGCTGCTCTGTCGGTGCGACTCACTTTGGAAGAGATCAAAGCGCTCGAAGAGCCTTATGTGCCGCATCCGGTGCTGGGGTTTAGCTGATTCAATCGAGATTGAAACCTCTGGCCGGCAACGCGGCGGGATTGTTGCGCGCCGTGTGGGCAATTTAGCATCCAGATTGTGCCCACCCTCAGCGATCAAGTGCAGTATGTGCGCGGCGTCGGTCCGACGGTCGCGAAGATGCTCGCCGAAAAAGGCATTCTGACCGCCGAAGATCTGCTCTACCACCTTCCCTTTCGCTACGAGGACCGGCAGAATCCCGTCAGCCTTGATGAATTGAAGCCGGGCGAATTGGCCAGCGTGATCGCCGAAGTGCGCAATTCGTCGCTGGTGCGCACCCGCCGCGCGCCGCTGTTCGAATTGACCCTCGGGCAAGGCCGTCACGTGCTGAAGTGCGTCTGGTTCAATGCGCCGTATCTCAACGGGAAATTTCTTGCCGGACAAACGGTCGCGGTCTACGGCAGGGTTGAGCCGTCCAGATCGACCAGCAACTTCAAAATGATCCAGCCGCAGTTCGAAATTCTGCCCGACGCAAGCGCCGACGCCGAGACACAGATGCTGGAAGTGGGGCGCATCACGCCAGTCTATGAGTCGCTTGGCGGCGGCAAACTGGCCTCGCGATGGCAGCGCAAGGTGATCTTCAATTTGCTTGAAGCGATGCGCGGCGCTGTGCCGGAGTGCCTGCCGCGAGCGATGGTGGAGAGGCTGAACTTGCCGGATCGCGAATCGGCGCTGCGCGAGGTTCACTTTCCGCCGGAGGGTACGCCACTCGCGCAATTGCAAAGCTTTTCGACTCCAGCTCACCGGCGATTGATCTTTGAAGAACTGTTTTTTCTGGAGCTTGGCCTCGAACTCAAGCGGCGGCGCATGAAAGAGCGCAAAGGAATCGCATTCGCGACCAACGATAACGTGCGCGAGGCCATCCGCGAGGTGCTTCCCTTTCATCCCACCGCGGCGCAAAAGCGGGCGCTGGCAGAGATTGTGACCGACATGCGCGCGCCCAGCCCAATGCGGCGACTGCTACAGGGCGATGTGGGCTCGGGCAAAACGATTGTGGCTTTTCAGGCGATGCTCGTTGCCATGGAAAACGGCTTTCAGGCGGCGCTGATGGCGCCTACTGAGATTTTGGCCACGCAGCATTTTCTCGCGGCGCGCAAGCTGCTTGAGCGCTCAAGCCGAAAGCAGCGCATTGTTTTGCTCACCGGCTCACTCGATGAAGATCGCAAGCGCACCAACCGCGGGCTGATCAACCGCGGCGAGGCGAACCTGGTGATCGGGACGCACGCGCTGATCGAGGAAAAAGTGGAGTTCGACCGGCTGGGCCTGGTTGTGGTCGACGAGCAGCATCGCTTCGGCGTGGTGCAGCGATTCAAGTTGATGAAAAAACCCAATCAGCCCGAACCGGACGTGCTGGTGATGACGGCCACGCCCATTCCGCGAACGCTCGCGCTTTCGCTGTACGGCGACCTGGACTTGAGCACTCTCGATCAACTGCCGCCGGGGCGCGTGCCTATTGTTACCCGGCGCGTGCCGGGCGAGCGAGCCGATGAAGTATGGGAGTTCGTGCGCAAGCAAGTGGCTAAGGGCAGGCAGGCTTATATCGTCTACCCGGTAATCGAGGGAGCGAAGAGCGATCAGCCGGAGCTGGATTTTTCGCACGACGAGACGCAGGGTGAGAAGGCCGCCTCGCCGCCGGTTAAGCGTAAAACGAGTGCGAAAGGTCAAGCGGCGGAGCTTTTTCCGGCGCTGGCGCGAGACGCGGCTCCAAATGCGAAGTCGGGGCTCAAATCCGCTGTGGAAATGTACGAGAAACTGCGCAAGGGGCCCTTTGCGGGCTTGCGCGTGGGGCTGCTGCACGGGCGGCTCGACGCCGACGAAAAGGAAGTGATCATGCGCCGCTTCCAGCGCGGTGAGATCGACGTGCTGGTTTCGACTACGGTTATCGAGGTCGGCGTCGACGTGGCCAACGCAACGGTGATGGTGGTGGAACATGCGGAGCGGTTTGGTCTTGCGCAGCTGCACCAGCTCCGCGGGCGCGTGGGCCGCGGCGCGCAAAAAAGCTATTGCATCCTGATGACCGGCGAGCGGATATCCGACCTTGGCGAGGAGCGGCTGAACGCGATGGTGAGCACGCAGGATGGGTTCGAACTGGCCGAGCTTGATCTCAGGCAGCGCGGTCCTGGCGAATTTTTCGGCACGCGGCAGGCGGGGTTGCCGGATTTCCGCGTAGCGAATCTCCTGCGCGACCGGCAGCTACTTGAACTGGCCAAATTCGAGGCGGGGCAATTTGTTTTGCGACCCGATGCCGCGGTTACTGAGGTTGAGCGTGCGCGAGTGTGGGCAAGACTGAAGGACGCCTGGCAGCGGCGCTATGGGCTTGTCGAGGCAGGTTGAATGGCGGCTTGAAAGGCGCGTCAAGGGCGGGTCGAGGAAGGACCGAAAGATAAGCCCTAGGCCGACCGCAGCAGGTGCGTCTTTTCGACGTAATCGGGAGAAAATGTCTGAATCTCCAGATCGACACTGGCGATCTCCGTGCCGCAATCCCGTTGCTGGCTGCGTGTGCACTGGCAAAGCTCAGTTAATCGGATATGCCCCATCTGGCTGAGCTCGAGTCCTGAGGCAATGAGCAAGGTGTAGATATCGATACAAGCCAGGCGCTCAAATTCGAAGAGCATGTTCACCTTGCCCGAATTGTTCGCGCCGCGGCTCAGGACCCAGCCACCATAGCCAAGGATGGCCCCGGTGAGGGACTGAACCAAGTGCGAAGGCTCCTCAGTTGAAACAGCTTTCATTCGCATGGCCCAGGGGACATTTATTGGTTGGCGTGATCTCAATCCCAACTTATTCCGCTTCACGGGATGTTTATCGGACTCAGGCGGCGGTTGACGACATTTGTTGCGGATCGGAACGGAGTCTGACCGCTTTTGACACACTTGGTTGGCCGGATTGAGTCAGAGGAACCGGCGGCAATCGGATTTGGCCGCGCTGGTGCAGCCCTAGGAATGGGCCGTCGCAGTGCCTGGAAGCGGACTGTCACGGTGCCCTGAAATCGGGAGTCGCGTTGCGAAGGCCCGTGAGCGCGCGCAGGCAGGAATGTTGTAGCTTGATAAACAAGATGATCGCCGGTTCCGGTATTGACGTGGTCGAGATTGGGCGCATTCAACACTCCATTGATC
>Ga0182024_10005316_pt1 | contig 28970 bp, 38 predicted proteins | sample P32metaG_FD_120480 | JGI IMG/M metagenome (GOLD analysis project Ga0182024, IMG submission 120480) | Permafrost microbial communities from Stordalen Mire, Sweden - P3-2 metaG (Illumina Assembly) | ecosystem: Environmental > Terrestrial > Soil > Wetlands > Permafrost | place: Sweden: Stordalen...
CATGCTATTGAGGATGTAGAGGGCCGGCAGTGGAATGGTCCAGGCCAATCCGGCGGCCAGGGTGAGCAGCGCGGCCTTTTCGGCGATCGCCCCGACGCCCAAGCCGATTCCCATGGTCATGCCATAGGTGATGGTGCCGGCGATGGCCGTCAACGCGAGTGCCAGCCAGACCTCGGTTCGATAGTCGACGGCCTGGCGATGCCAGGCGAGGGTGAAATCTTCGGGCTCGCGGAGTGCCTGTCCGACGTGGGCCAGGCTTGCCCGTACGGAATCGCGCAACATGGTGGGTACCTCCTGACGTGTTAGCTGGATCGACGCGAGCGGCACGTTTGCCGGCTTCTCGCCACACGACCAACCGCAGCCGGCGGGGAGGTATTAACGGGATTTTTTCGGTGGGGGGTGCGAAGTGGAAATCCAAGCTCCGTCTCGAAGACATCTCGACAGTGGGAAACCGCCGTGAGAAAATGGGGTCATAGGGAACTTTCAAGGAAATGAAAATGAATATGCGCGACGAAGTTGTCAGGCAGGCACTTTCCCTTGACGCGGAGGATCGGGTCTTTTTGGCCGACGCGTTGGAGCAGAGCCTGACCGAAGGTGGATTCGCGACCGCGGAAATCGAAGCCGCATGGTCGGCCGAGATCGACCGTCGTATTGCGGCGTACGACCGGGGCGAAGTACACGCCCAGGACCTCGAAACATCGCTCGCGCGCATTCGGCAGCATCTCGCCGACCATCGAAGTCGCAAGGTGGCGTCGTGAAATTCGGGATTCTGCCGGCGGCGGAATTGGACGCCGCGCTGGCGGCAGCCTGGTACGACGACCAACGAGCGGGTTTGGGAGACGAGTTCCTCACCGCTTTCTCAGACGCGTATAACCTTATTTCGTCCACACCGCAGGCGCTGCCAACGGCCGAAGGCTATCTTGGCCGACAGAACGTCCGCCGCTACCGCTTAAAGCGATTTCCCTACGTCGTGTCGTTCCTTTGCCGACAGGATGAGGTCCTCGTTGTCGCGGTGAGTCACACGCGTCGGCATCCGTCCTATTGGCTGGAACGACTCAATTAAGGACGCCATGTCGGTCGCCGCAGTGCTAGCCATTCCGGAGCACGCAGGCTCGGGCTTGCCAGCGCGATCACGGTCCCCTGACACGCCGTGAATTCTTTTGCGCGCGGTTAACGATTTCTCGCATCGCCGGTTAACTGCTGAGATGCCACGATCTGCATTGTCGGATGGAAGCGGACGATCGTGGCCGCAGCGCCGTGGAAGCTATCAAAAGTGGGAGGAACGAGCCATGAACATCACCATTTTGGGCGGCAGCGGACAAATCGGGACACTGCTCGCCCGCGCATTCACGGCCGAGGGACATGGCGTGACGGTCGTCAGCCGGCGGCCGGTCGCCGCGCCATGGAAGATGGTCGGCTGGGACGGGGCGACGCTGGGCGATTGGACCAGCACACTGGAAGGGATCGACGCGGTCGTCAATCTGGCTGGCCGGAGCGTCAATTGCCGCTACACGAAACGAAACCGGCGGGAGATGATCGACTCGCGCCTGCGCCCGACCGAGGTGTTGGGCCAGGCGATTGCCCGCTGCCGCCGCCCGCCGCGGGTGTGGCTGCAGGCCAGCACCGCCACGATCTATGCCCATCGTTATGACGCCGACAATAACGAGGCGACCGGCATTCTCGGCGGCCACGAACCGTCGGCCCCCGACTCTTGGCGGTTCAGCATCGAGCTGGCCAAGGCCTGGGAGGCGGCCGCCAATCGAGCTGCCACGCCCCACACGCGCAAGGTGCTGCTGCGCAGCGCCATGACCATGAGTCCCGACCGGGGTGGCGTGTTCGACACGCTTTTGGGCCTGGTCCGCCGCGGACTCGGCGGGACGACGGGCGATGGACGACAATACATGTCGTGGATCCACGAGGACGATTTTGTCGCCGCCATCGGCTTTCTCATCGCCCGCGAAGATCTTGCGGGGCCGGTCAACCTGGCGGCGCCGGGGCCGCTGCCGAACGCCGACTTCATGCGTGCGCTGCGGCGCGGCTGGGGCATTCGTTTCGGTCTGCCGGCCACGGCCGCGATGCTGGAAATCGCCACGCTGGCGATGCGGAGCGAATCGGAACTGGTGCTGAAGAGCCGGCGGGTTGTGCCGGGGCGGTTGTTGGCGGCCGGTTTTGGCTTTCAATTCCCGAGTTGGCCCGAGGCCGCGGCCGATCTCTGCGGGCGCTGGCGTGCCCTGGCGGATCAACGCGCGACCAACCGCCGCGAAGGTCGCTCTGGGCGTCTCTTCCAGCTACATTAGCAAGTTGCCTGAGGAGGATCGCAATCCGTGCGGCCCTAAAAAGCATTGCAAAGAGAAGAGGTTGTTTCATGCCGACGCGGCGCAGATGGATGACGGCGATTGCGATCGTCGCGGGCTGGGTTTTGGGCTGGGTGCCGAGCGGCGTGACTGCGGCCGGTGAAGACGCGGTCTCCGAGTGGCAGGGCTACGAGCGGCGCGATTTTCAGGTCGATGGGCGAAATTGCTTGCTCGTCGTGCCCAAGGCGCCGGCGGCGGGCAAACCGTGGATTTGGCGGACTGAGTTTTTCGGCCACGAGCCGCAAGCCGATCTGGCGCTGGTGGCCAAAGGTTTTCATGTTGCCTACATCGACGTGCAGAACATGTATGGGGCGCCGGTCGCACTGGACCACATGGACCGGTTTTACGATCATCTGACCCAGGAGCGCGGCCTGGCAGCCAAGACCGTGCTGGAAGGCTTTAGCCGCGGCGGATTGTTTTCGCTCAATTGGGCGGCGCGGCATCCCGAGCGTGTCGCTTGTGTCTACAACGATGCTCCGGTCTGCGACTTCAAGAGTTGGCCCGGCGGCCGCGGCAAGGGCCCGGGCTCGGCAGGCGATTGGCAGCAGTGCCTGGCCGCATATCACTTGAACGAAGCGGAGGCTTTGGCTTATCGACTGAATCCGGTCGACAACCTCGAGCCGCTGGCCAAGGCCAAGATCGCGCTGTTGCACATCTGCGGCGAAGCGGACGAGGTGGTGCCGATCGAAGAGAACACCCGGCTGCTCGAGCGGCGCTATCGGGAGTTGGGCGGTCCGATCACGGTGATCGCCAAGCCAGGCGTCGGTCATCATCCGCACAGCCTGGTCGATCCGGCGCCGATCGTGGCCTTTGTCTTGGAGCATACCATCGGCGGAGCCTCGGCGGTGATTCGGACCGAGTCGCCCACGGAGTATCAGGTTTTTCAGCGCGGCAGCCGCACGGCTGGGACGATTGCGCTGCGCGGCAATATTTTTGGCACCGGCAGCTTGATCGCGGGTCCCTTTAGTAAAGTCGTTACCGCGCCGGGCGAACTTTCGGCCCGGGTGATTCGGCCCGCGGTGGAAAAAGGGGCCGAGGAAGTGGTGCTCGACTGGCAGCCGGTGACGGTGGAAAAGGAATCGGGAAAATTCGTCGCCAAGCTGAATACTCCGGCCGGGGGTTGGTATCGAGTCGAGTTGCGGTTGGTCGAGAGTGACGAAGCGGACAGCCCGAACGACAAGGACGGACGAGCGCCGGCCACCACGACGATCGAGCATGTGGGCGTGGGCGAAGTCTTCGTCGTCGCCGGCCAATCGAACTCGACGAACTGGGGTTCCGAACGGCAATCGACACGGACCGGCATGGTCAGCTCGTTCGACGGTGCCCGATGGGTGCTGGCCAACGACCCGCAGCCGGGCGTGCAGGACGGCAGCCAAGGGGGTAGCTGTTGGCCGGCTTTCGGCGACGCGCTGTTCGAGCTGTATCACGTGCCGATCGGCGTCGCCTCGACCGGAGCGGGCGCGACGAGCGTGCGCCAGTGGCTGCCGAAGGGAGAACAGATGACCAATCTGCCAACCATCTCGACGCTGGTGCGCGAAGTGAAACCGGGCGTTTGGGAGGCGACGGGAGAACTGTTCGCCGGCCTCACCCGGCGGCTCGACGCGCTGGGCCCAAATGGCTGCCGCGCCGTGCTGTGGCATCAAGGGGAGTCGGACGCCGGGCAGGCCCGGGCAGGATATCCGGCCGATCGCCAGATCTCGGGCAAGCAATATGGCGAGTTCCTGGAGACAGTGGTCAGCGCATCGCGCAAAGAGGCGAAATGGGATCTCCCCTGGTTCACGGCCCAGGCCACCTATCACAGCGAGACGGACGCGGCCGACGAAGAGTTTCGGGCCGCGCAGCGCGATCTGTGGCCCAGGGGCGTCACGCTCGAAGGCCCCGACACCGACGCATTGGGGCCAAAGTATCGCGACGGAGTTCACTTCAATGCCCAGGGGTTGGCGGCGCACGGCCAACAATGGGCCGCAAAGGTGGCGGTTTATCTCGATGCGCAATTGCCCGACGGCAAATCGCGATAAGCCGGGGGCGGGGCGGCTCGCTTTGTCGAAGATTTCTCGCGGCCATTGGTCGGTGCCGGCGCAGTTGATTGTCGCTTTGAGAAAGGGAGAAAACACCAATGACGACACCGGAAAAAGTGAGAACGCTCTGCGTACTGCTGGCGGGTGTCTGTTTGGGGGCCGCCATCACCGCCGGGCTGTCGCCAGCCGAGCGGCCGGCGCTTGCCCAAGCGGCGAAGCCGACTCCCGATCTGACGGCCTTGGCCGCGGAGATTGAAACGATCAAGGGGAAGCTGCCCGACCAATCTCACGCCATGCAGGACGTGAGCTACCACTTCTCGAATCTTTGGTTCGCCGGCCAGCACGGGCATTGGGGCCTGGCTAACTTCTATTGGGCGGAGACGGGCTCACACCTGCGCTGGGCCGTGCGCATCATTCCCAAGCGCAAAGACGCGGCCGGGCGCGAAGTCGACCTCGATGCGATCTTGAAGTCGATCGAAAACACCGTGCTGAAGCAGCTTGGCGAAGCGATCGCCGCCAAAGACCCGCCGGAGTTCGAAAAGGCCTATCGCCTGACGCTCGAAGGTTGCTACGCCTGCCACAAGGCCGCGGACAAACCGTTCATTCGGCCGCAGATTCCGACTCAGCCCGAGACGCCGATCGTCAACTTCGATCCCCTGGCCGACTGGCCGAAATGAATCTCCTCCCGAGGTGAGGTTGGCCGTATGGTCGGGAAGCGAAAACTTCCGCTCTGGGCCAGCCAGCGCTCAATCAACAAAACAGGGGGCATGGCGCGCAACTGCGCGGACATGCCCCCGAAAGACTCTGCCTACATTGCCAGAGCTGGCCATCTCAAAACATGGCCGCTCGAAACAGTACGGCCCAGCGGGGAGTGATTACGGCTTCGTGGCAACCGTGGTTCTGCCGGTCTTTTGCAAGAACTTTTGATGCTCGCCCGAGGCGGCCGACAATTCGGTCTGTACGACCTTGGCATCGGCGGCGATGGTTTTGGGCTCGGGCTTGCCCGACTTCTCGGCGGCCTCAAGTTTGTCGAGCGCCGTCAAAGCGTTTTTCTGGTGCTCGTGCATGCGAGCTAAATGCTTTTCGGCCTCGGGGTTGTTCTTGAACTGTTTGCTCAAGCGGTCATACGACTTGCCGGACGCGACCAGATTGGTGCGAATGGCGGCAGTGTGCTCTTGGATCACCGTCACCGGCACCGGTCGGTTGAGCGAAGCGTATTGCGTCAAGACATCGGCATTGTCGTACGCATGCGAGCGATACATTTCGCCGGAATAGAAATAATAGGCATCGTCATCCGCCTTCGAGGCGGCATCGCGAACGCCAAACGCATAGTCCTTTCCGATTTCTTGAGCGAGCGTAACGCTGGCCAGCGACAAAATGCCGGAGGCCGCGCAGAGCGCGACCAACAATAAATTCTTACGCATGTCAGAATCTCCTAAAAAGTGGACGTTGAAAAGGCAGCCTGGTCTCGTCGCCGCCATGAACCCAAACCCATCGAACCACGCGGGAGCGAAGCGAAATCGGCTTCGTACCGGCTGAATGCAGCCGCAATTGCGACAACCTCCCCCCTTCCAGCGTGAGCGGCCGCGCTCCACCGATGGCGGGCAAGCGACCGAATAGGCAAGCAGTATGCGAATCGCGTGCCGGAGAATCGCCGCGCAGCGCAACGGATCTCGCAACCGCCGCCGGATTTGGTCGCCAGGGCGGAGCGTGGACCCGCTTTGGCCCGCCGGACGCCGGACAGCTATAATCGAGAGCATGTCGACCGAACAGTTCCGAGCCACGTTGCATCAACAACCGTCTCCGCATCAAAATGGCCACGGTGACGGATAAGTCACAGGCAATGAACGCCGATTCTCGTGGATGGCGGCGGAAAAAATCGATCGGCCGCGGGCGAAAACGTGAAGTAAAGTTGAGAGGATTGGGCAAAATCTGCCCCGTCGTCTCGCTTGAGAAGGAATCACGCATGGCTTCGAGTGATACTGCATCCCGTATTCAGACGGCGGGTGGGATCTTCCTGGCGATGTTAGCCGGCGCCACGATCTTCACACCCCGCGGCTCGCTTCCTCACCCGATTACGGATGCCTTTCGGTTGGGGATCATGGCAACAGGATCGATCGGATTGATCGTGTGCGGCATTTTGCAATTTGGCTCGGTCACGCGCGGCCGACGCCCAAACGATCTCGCTTGAGCGTGGGGCGTGAGCCTTCACGATTGCTCGACGGGCGGCACGAGCAGCTTGCCCATGCTGATGCGCTGTTCGACCGCGTAGCCCAGCCTTCGATAGAATTCGACCGTGGCGGCGTTGGTCGACAGCACTTGCAAGTTGATTTTCCGACAGCCCATTTCGGCAAGCTGAAGTTCGACGCGTCCTACGAGCTGGCTGCCGATCCCCTGCCCCCGCACCGACGGGTCGACGGCCAGCGAGTAGATCCAACCGCGGTGTCCGTCGTATCCCCCCATCACCGTGCCCACCAGCCGGCCGTCGATTTGCGCGACGAAAAACAACGTTTGCTCGTAGGCGCGTTTTTGGCGGATCAGATTGAGCGGATGATTGTGGGGTGCGGTGTAGGCGAAGACTTCGCTCCACAGCGCCACCACGGCCGACTCGTCCGCTTCGTCGTAAGGTCGAATGTCGCAGCGCATGGGTTCCTCCACGGTTGGTTCGGCGATGATGCCGATGATCAAGAAGCGGTGGAGACACTGGCTGGGCAAATCGGGTTCGGGCGCTTGCCAAAAACTTCGCCCATGCCCGTCCCGCCGCAATCGACTGTCGCCCGCGCGGCTGGGGAGCGAGCCGGGCTTCGCGAGCGTCGCCCGAGAGCGAGAATTGCCAAGAGTTGCGAGCTAGGGAGGGGGCTCGTATGTTGACGCTTTAGCGGTTGGGGGGCGCTTCGCCGTAGAGGCGCACGCCGGCTAGAAGACTAGAATAAGTGACCCGGGGGAGACGCTTTGATCCATGCTCTATCGCAAGCGCGAGTCGAACGATACTGGGCCAAAGAGTTTGGCTGTTCGATCGACACCCTGCTCACGCCGTCGGGCTCGAAGGTTTTTGTCCGCTCGGGCACTAACGGGGCCTTGGTATTCCGTTATCACGAATGCTGCATTTGGCACGTGCCCGAGCGATTTGCCCCCGCGGTCCAACGGAGCGTCGAATCGCACGCCGACATTGAGGCGGTTTTCAACCGCGCGTTTATCATGGCGATGTTCGGTTCGGCGGCGCAGTTGATTCTTGGGCCAGCGCCGCTGGCGTACTGCGACGACGCCGTGTTTCGCCGTAACGGAAGGCTACTGCCGGCTCGCAAGCTAACCGACGCGGATCGAGCGGCCGTCCTGCGGCTGGCCAGCGCGTGCGGGCCGGAGGTTTGGGGGGTGGGGGGCGTGGAGTTCGACACGCACCCGGCGACGTTTGGCTGCTTTGCCGACGGCGAGCTGGTATCGGCTGCGTCGTATGAGATTTGGGGCAACGCGATCGCTCATATCTGTGTGGCGACGTCACCCGGGCAGCGGGGGCGCGGCTTTGCCAAATCGGTCGGCGCCGCGGCGACAGCCGATGCGATTGACAACGGTCTGGTGCCACAGTGGCGCACGCTCGCCAGCAACGTTGCTTCGGTCAGCGTAGGCCGAGCGATCGGTTTTGTCCCGATGGCCACGACGTTTTTTGTGAGATTGGCTTTTCCGTGAGATTGGCGGCGGGAATGGGCATCAAGCCGCCAGTAACGCTCTTTCCGCCTCTGGCAAAAGCTGCAATTATTTGCGCGGTGGGAGCGTGATCGGGCGCAAATCACCGTGCCCACCCTGCCGCTGCCGTGCGCGTTTCGGGATGGCCGGCCCAAATGACTTAAGCAGCTCGCGGCCCTCTGTTTTGCGAGGGCAGGCGCAGTCGGTTGCGAGCGATGCGGTGAGCGATTAAAATCGCTAACCGGCCAGATGCGGCGAAATCGCGTCGGCCAAGCCGCCGGGCGGCTAGCTCAGTTGGTTAGAGCGCCATCCTCACACGGTGGAAGTCACAGGTTCGAGTCCTGTGCCGCCCATTTGGTTTAAATCCAGCCGAAATAGCGACTTACAAATCTGCCGATGATCGGCAGCGCAACCTGTTTCTCGGTTTCCAAAACGGTAGATGCCGTTTTGGTTCCAATGAAAGGGGTTCGCGCTATGCCGAAACTCAGTGTGGCTCTGCCAAAGTATCGACTGCACAGGTCCTCTGGCCAGGCGGTTGTCACCCTTGATGGCCGGGACTTCTACCTCGGGCCGCACAGCTCCGCGGCTAGCAAGACTCTGTACAACCGACTCACCGGCGAGTGGTTGGCCGCTGGGCGCCGACGTCCGCCAAGTGAGCAGGAGCAGTCGCTGACGATCGCAGAGCTTTTGGTCGGATATTTTGAATTCGCCAAGATCCACTACCGCGGCAAACACGGTGAACAGACTAAAACGGTCGCTAATATCCGCCTCGCACTCCGACTATTGCGGGAACTGTACGGACATTCGCTGGTTGCTGATTTCGGCCCATTAGCCCTGAAAGCCGTCCAGCGAACAATGATCGAACGAAACATCTCCCGCGGTGTGGTCAACAGCCGCATCGGCCAGATCAAGCGGGTTTTCAAGTGGGCGGTGTCTGAACAAATCGCACCTGCCGGCACGTTTCACGCCCTTCAAACCGTGTCCGGCATCCAACGTGGCCGCACCAACGCACGTGAGACGGTGCCTGTGCGCCCTGTCGATGACGCCACAGTGAGCGCTACGCTTTGCCACCTCCCGCCGGCCCTGCAAGCGATGGTCCGGTTTCAGCATCTCACGGGCTGTCGGCCGAGCGAGGTCTGCTTGCTTCGACCCTGCGACGTGGACACCACGGCTGAGGCCTGGCGGTACGTGCCCGAATCACATAAGACAGAGCACCACGGCCGCGAGCGGGTCATCTTCATTGGACCGAAAGCACAGGAGATCCTGCGGCCCTACTTACTGCGCGAAAAGTCGGCTTACTGTTTTGTGCCGGCCGAGGCGGAGCGAATACGAAACGCCGAGAAGCGGGCCGCTCGACAGTCGCCAATGACACCATCGCAATCACGCCGCCGGCCCAAGCGTAAACGCAGCCGGCCGCCAGGCGAGCGATACACAGCGAATAGCTATCGACGGGCGGTGCATCGCGCTTGTGCGTTGGCATTCCCTCCGCCGGCCGAGCTGTCTGAAAATGAACAGAAGCAGTGGCGCAAAGCGCACCAGTGGCACCCTAATCGGCTTAGACATAGTGCCGCGACTTTAATAAGAAAGGAGCTTGGACTCGAAGCGGCACAAGTCACTCTTGGCCACGCCAGCGCGGACGTGAGCCAGATCTACGCCGAACGCGACTATGAGCTTGCCGCCAAGACAGCGAAGGCCCTGGGGTAGTGAAGCGGGCCGGCGAAGATAGCGGCTCAGTGTGCGACTGTTTCCGCTCTCGGTTCACCCGGCCGGCAGCTATTAGGGGCTGGCGACTGGGCGGGATTGGCCGCTACTCAGTCGATGAAGAACTCCAACTCCGTACTCACTGCCCGTGCCGCGACACACTCCTGCCCGGCCGGCGGCTGTAGCTCCGCTTGTCGCTTAGTCGGCTTTCGCTTTTGTATCACAGCCGGCGCCGCAGCGGCACTGGCTCCATCCGGTTTGCGGCCGCACTTTTTACAAGCCGTCGCGTTTGAATTCTGCTGCTGCGTAAAACGGTCGAGCGCTTCGATCGTCGTGTAAACCCTCCGACCGATTTTGATGGACTCAAGCCCGTCCTTAAACCGACGCTCAAGCGTCCGCTGGTCGATGCTCAGTCGTTGGGCCATAGTCCGCGCCCAGATCAGCTTTTCGCGAGTCATGTCGATCACGGCAGCGGCCTGGAGGCTATAGGGTGGTTGGCTGGTCTTTTGCCAACTTACCGCGAGCCCACGCGACTCGTCAAACCGTTAGGAGATAGCCACGCTTACCACGGTCGAAACCACACCGGATTGGCTCGCCTGGCTGGCCGGCGGGGGCGTTTCAGCCGCCGCGGGGCACGCAAGTGCCACTCGTAATCTTCGCCGTTGAATGAACAGCCATAAATCTCGATAGTGCCGATGATCTTGCCTCGCGGCAAAGATTGCAGGTCGGCGCCGGTTGCCAGGCCGCTCGCTGCGATTGCCGGGCCGCAGTATAGGCTGGCGTAGATATAGACACGACGACCACGGATCAAAGTGGGCTGCGACCGATACTCGACGGTTTTGACGCCAAGCATCATCAACTCGGCATGCGGCTGGCGAACGCTGAGAGCGAGCATTGGTTTGACTTCCGGTGGCCGACTTGGAAAACAAAACGGCCGGCGGGAAGGTGCCGTGCCATCGACCCCACCCCGCCGGCCCACCCCAGCACGCAATCCGCTACATCGGAAAACGCCGCACGGGGCGCACTTCGACCTCGATCATCCGTACTTCGGAATTCTCTTTCTGATCTTCGGTTCCTTCACTTTCGCAAATTCCGTTGTGCTCGCTGATCTCCCGCCCTTCCATGAAAAACATCCTGGCAGCCACCTCGAATTCATCCGGGGTCCATTCTTTAATGACTTCGCCGGTTTTTGTGTCGACGGTTTGCACGACGTAGTACAGCTTCGGCCAGACGCCCGCACAGTCACGACCGACGCGGCCGGCGGTGGCGAGTGGTTTCTGGGCTGCATAGAGAGTCTTGCGGGGTTTTTTGGTGGTCGTCGTCATGGTTGGCGTCTTTCGTAAAAAAGTGGTGGTTGGTGTTGGTTGTGGATGGTGTGGTTGGTCGCTTCAATAGCCGGCGTCGATTTCAGCGATCAAGCCAAACATCGACTGGGCAAACCAAGTAGACGATGCCTTCAGATGGCTGGCGGTTGTATTCCGCAGCCTTCCGCGCAAGCTCTTCGGGCTCGCCGATTTCGCTGACCAGCGGCTGGCATAATCGCTTGTCGTGGTTGCAGTGCTCATCGGCGCAGGCGATAACCATTGCCGCGAGCGGATAGATTGACTTCGTGACGAGAACGCGTTGTGGATCGACGGCTCGCATCTCGCGGGCTGCTAACGCCGATTCAAAACTGAGGCTTCGATCCAGTGTCACCTCGACCCCGCAGACGTAGGCTCGCATGCCCATTTGACGAGCGCCGTAATCTCTGTTGATCTCATCGGCTTGTCTTTTGACACTTGCCTGGCTGCCGACGTCGTGCAGTAACAGGCCGTCAGCTTCAAGATCACCACAGGTCGTGACGAGCGCCCGCCACGAACAAACGTGGTCGGTGACCAAAACTCGCTGCGGTAGCGTTTGACATGGCCGCGGCCGCGGCTGGGGTGCCCGGCGGGTGGTGGTCGTTGTTTGCGTTCTTCGCGTTGCGGTTGCTGTTGCCATGATGGGTTCATCCCTTATGGTTGGCGGTGTTGGTTGTGGGTTGGTGGCTTCGGGTTTTGGGTTGCAGAATCTGCCCCTTCCCCGCCGGCCAAGATCATTCAAGTGGCCGGCGGGGTGGTGATAGGCGCGGCAGTGTAAACAACAGCAGCCGCGCCGTTGACGATTAGCCGACGACAGACAGCGACGGGCGCCGGCTTGATCGCTTCGGCTGCTTGGCTGGCGATTCGGGCCGCTTTGCATACTTGCACGCGACCGAGCCCCGAACGGGCACGGTTTGGGTGGCACGCAGACGGGTGAGCATTCCAGTCGCTTGGGCAATCAGCGTGTCGGGCACGGCCGGAAGCGTGTAGCCGTTGTCAACAAACTCGCTGGGCAGATTCGCCAGAATCGAATCGCGTGTTGCCGTGTTGAGCTTCGCGAGGATTGCGGCCACAAGATGGCCGACGGCCGGCAAGCTGCTGCTGGCCCGCTCGCTGTCATGCCCAACGGTCAAGATGGCGTCGAGTGATTCGTGAACCGGCTGGCCGTCGATGGTGCCGCTAACTGCCAGTTTGACGACGTGAACGCCGCCGGCCCGCAGATCATCGCGGCAGCTTTCCTTGTCGGCGATGCGGGAAAGGGCGTGCCAGGCGACGGCACGGTTGACGGTTGGGGAATTGCCGGCAGCCGAAATTGAAGCTACAGTAGCCATGTGAACCTCATCATAAGTGGGGTTTTCCACGGCCCTCGGGTATTTGCAGTACCGCGAGGGCCATTTCATTGCTGCGTCGACAACCGACGCAGCACTAACGGTGGATTGTAGTCTAATAGCCTCTATCGTCAAGGGCTCTATCGAAATTTTTTCGACGGGCGATATACTGCTTCATGATGAAAAAATTCCGGCCACAAATTGATCAACAAAAGACCGTCAAAGCTGGCGGCAGACCCCCGAAGAAATTATCCCGCAACGAGACCACGTTTCTCAAGGATGTTGCTGCACGGATGAAGGCCGCACGTGTTGCAAAGGGGATGACGGGCTACGAATTGGCGGCGGCGGTTGGGATTGGCGGCCCAACCCAATTCAATCGAGAATCTGGACGCACGTCATTTCCCATCGAAGAGATCGCCCGTTACGCAAAAATCCTCAATGTGCCTCCGCGCGATCTGTTGCCGGAGTAGTGGCATGGCGACGATCCAGGCAACGCTGAAAGATGGCCATGATCCCCAAACGACTCGACGCCGTTGAGAAACAGGACATCGAGTTACTCGTCAGCAACGCTGTGCGAGAAGGCCGGACCATCGAGTATAAGCAACAGTTGCCGGCCGGGAGGGATGACGACAAAAAGGAGTTCCTAGCAGACGTGTCGTCTTTTGCCAACGCATCCGGTGGCGATTTGATTTACGGCGTTGAGGAGGAGCGTGACTCAAACGGCCACGCGACGGGCATCCCGTCTGCGGTGCCCGGGATCGACGGGATCAATGCCGATCAGGCGATACAGCGGATGGAGAACATGATTCGTGATGGAATCGAGCCGAGGATTCCTGGCGTCCAAATCAAAGCTGTCGATGGATTTCCGAGCGGGCCAGTGATCATCATCCGGTTGCCGCACAGTTGGGCATCTCCCCATATGGTCACATTTAAGGCCAGTCCGAAGTTCTTTTCGCGCACGAGTGCTGGAAAAGCGCCATTGGATGTGCCGGAGATTCGTGCTGCCTTTGTGCAATCAGAGTCTTTACCCAGGCGGATAAATCAGTTCCGAGAAGAACGGATTGGCCGCATCGTTGCAGGCGAAGGACCAGTGCAGTTGGTTTCCGGTCCGACTGTGGTTTTCCATATCGTGCCCGTGTCGGCATTTCATTCAGGAACACAGATAGACGTTACTCCGTTCTCGCGCGGCCAACACATTCTCGTTCCCCTCAGTGGCAGTGGTGACGGCCGGCAACCGACGATCTTGATCAGGCTGCGTTAGCCGCCAAATCGTCGACCCCACTCGGCGCACACACCTAACCGTTTCGATCCTCGCGCTTCGGAGTTCTGCGCATGACGACAGGGAGATGCTATGTCCTTTGCCGGCCAAACACCAACAACGACATCCATTGATTTAGAAAATGAGCGTCTGTTAACGCTCGCAGGTGCGGCCCGATACCTCTCAAAAAAGATGCCCGATCGCTGGGGAGGCAAGCCATGTCATATCAGTAGCGTGTACCGATGGACAGCTAGGGGTGTGAAGGGAGTCCGGCTTGAGACGCTTCAGGTTGTCGGTGCAAAAATGACATCCGTCGAGGCGATCGGGCGATTTGTTGCTCGTCTTTCAGGCAATGCGCCAGGATCGTCAGAGACCACACCGGCGAAGCTCGCGGCGGCAGGGCGAAAGAGGCTCGCCGAGGCCGATCGCCAGCTTGACGCCGCGGGGATTCGTTAGTCTCGCGTCCCCCCGTGGTCGAGGGACGGCACCGCTGCGCACGCAACCGCGATCGCGATCCGCGCCGTCGTGTGAAATAGTGGGCCGCCATGTACTGTTCATGTGTTCACTGTTCACTGTGACAGAATTTTTAAGACACTCCCCGTCGCTGTCACGGCAACAACAATTTAAACAGGAGGCTCCAATATGAGCTTAAGCGATGTGATCAGGCTGCTCGCGGAGCGTGGCATCGTCGTGTCCGCGCGGCGTGTGCATTACGCGATTGAGCAAGGGTATATCCCGCGGCCGCCGAAAAATGGTGCCTGTGCTTACGTCTTTAGCAAAAAGCACGCCAACGCCCTGTGCCGGAAATTTGGAGTGAAAGGCGACACGCCAACTCGGCCGGCGGGGAATGCGAAAGCGGCTGAGACGCAGTCAGCCGCGAGTGCGGCGTAGTGAAATGCGAAGGGGCTCGCTGACAGCCACGTCAACGAGCCCCTGTGATCAGAGATTGTCCAGCGAATCACCACGGACGGGGAAAATGTATAAACAATCGGACGAAAATACAATAGGTGAGCCCGAAAAAATCGACCCGGGCGAGCCACCGGCCAGCGTCACGCTGAATCAGCCTGCCACCAGTCCGGAGTGGCAATACCCAAAATTCCATCGCGATAAGGACGAAGTGAAAGCCGCCGCCAGTGGTCGCTGGCTGGAGGTACTAAACGTCGTGGCGGGCATTGACGCGGCGCTGCTCGATGGCCGCAATCATCCATGTCCATCGTGCGGTGGAACCGACCGATTCCGCATGATAGATGCCGATGCTGGCGCGGTGCTGTGTAACGTCTGCTTCGCAAAAGGCAACGGCGACGGGTTCGCGGCCGTCATGCACTATCGCCGTGTGGGGTTCTCTGAATCGCTACGACTCGTGGCAAGTCACCTTGGCTTAGCTCCAAAGCACAGGAAATCGCCAACCACTCCCAGCGATCCCATCGAAACGATCGCTCGCAAAAAAAATGTCGACGCCGGTGCGCTGCGAATGTACGGCGCGAAGGCCAGCGGCACTCATGCAATCACAATCCCAATGTACAGCCCGACCGGCAGCCGGTGTAGTGAGTCCACGATCACAACGAGTGGTGGCAAGGGATTGTACACAGCGGGAAAGCCAGTCGGCGTTTTTCTGCCACACGACGCCAATGGGACTGCGCGACTGCCAAAGCCGGGCGAGACCTGGCTTGTGTGCGAGGGTCCGAAAGACCCGGCTGCGTTATGGTCGCTGGGATTTCTTGCAATTGGACTGCCAGGCAATCTCGTGAACATGAAATTCGCCCGGCTGTTTCGTGGCGTCAACGTCATTTTTATTCCCGACAGGGACCGGGCTGGGAACGATGGGGCCGAGCATGGCGCCCGGCTGCTGCTAAAAAAGGCGGCAACAGTTCGCGTTGCAGTTCTACCGGCCGAGTTTACCGAAACCAACGGCGCCGATGTTCGAGACATTCTGAAGCAAAGGGACGGCGAATTGCTACTGCGGCAGGCAATCGACGATGCAGTGTCGTTCGAGCCGGCCGGCAGCGGCGATTCCAGCCTCCCCACCGTCATGTTGCCGGGTGGCAGCGCTTCGATTACCTATGCAGCTACCTCCCTTGGTCGGCTATTGGACGCAACAGGCAAGTATTTCCACCGCGGTGGAGCGGTGACGCGGGTCGAGCGAGATGAAGAAGGTGCGTTAAAGCTGGCGGTTGTAAAGCCCGCGGCGATCTGTAGTGCATTCGAGAAAGTGGCGACTCTGAAAAAAATCCGGATGACAAAGGAAGGTGGTGAGGAGACAGTACGCTCAATTTGCTCAGAATCAAGCGGACGCCTGATCATCGCAGCCGCGTCATTCACAGAAGCCCTGTCGCCCATCAAGGTACTATCTCGCTGTCCAGTCTTGATCGAGCGCGACGGCAAGTTGATCCAAGTCGCTGGCTACGATCGGCAGAGCGGGATATTAGCCAGCGGGACACCGGCGTCAGATATTACGTTGGCCGAATCGATCGACATGTGTTGTGCCCTTTTGGCTGAATTTCAATTCGCCACGGCGGGGGATCGGGCGAGGGCGTTGGCCGCACTAATAACACCCTCACTCGTGTTCGGCGGATTGTTGGGTGGCGTCCGGGTGCCGATTGACTTGGGCGAAGCCGACGATTCGCAGAGCGGCAAGGGATTTCGCAATAAGTTGACCACGGCTGTCTACAACAGCACACCAAGCATCGTCGCACAGCGAACCACTGGAGGGGTTGGATCGGTTCAAGAAATCTTCGACAAGGCACTGATCGCCGGCGCTACGTTTATTAGCTTTGACAACTTCCGTGGCAAACTAGACTTTTCTGGCCTTGAGTCATTTTGCACAGAACCAAACTACACTGCCCGCACTCCGTATTCGCCTGGCGTGGAAATCGACCCGCGCCGCACGATTTTAATGCTAACCAGCAACAAAGCGGAGATGACGGTCGATCTCGCCAATCGTTCGAGTTGTGTGCGAATTCTCAAGCGTCCCGGCTACGAGTTTCAGAAATATCTCGAAGGCGACTTACTCGACCACGTGATGGCAAACCAGCCCCGATACCTGGGCGCTGTGTTCGCAATTATTCGGGAGTGGCACCGCCGCGGCAAACCGGAGTTGCCGGCCACGTCCCATGACTTCCGACGATGGGCTCGGGTTCTCAGCTACATCGTCCGCGACATTCTCAAGGCCGGCGAGCTATTAGATGGCCACCGTAACGCCCAAGAGCGTATCGCCTCGCCCGACTTAAGTTGGCTACGAGACGTCGCCCTGAGTGTCCAGAAAGCCAACAAGCTTGGGGAGTGGATGCGGGCCAGTCAACTGTTGCAAATCATCCTAGACAACGGCATTAACACTCCCGGCATCGCGGGCGAACTGGATTCCGATGATGAGTCCACTTGGCTGAACGCGACACGCACAATCGGGCGAAAGATGGGAAAGCTGTTCAACGTGGATGAATTGACGATCGACAATTTTCGAGTTGAGCGGCACAAAACGCTCGATTCGAGCGGCCGAGAAAAAACCGAGTACGTGTTTTCCACGGGTTTCCCTAATTCCCCCAATGACTCCCCAATGGCGCCCCCAATGGAAACGCTGGTTTCCCCAATACCCCCAATAGATTCTCAAGATAATACACGCACGCACGCGCACACACGCATGCACGCATGTGAGGAAAGAGTTCAACCCATTGGGGGCATTGGGGAGTCATTGGGGGAAGGCACAACCGAGGATGGTCGAGCGAGTGGCTCAAGCGCCGTATTGACGCTGCCGGAATCAGTCGGCGTGGAGGAGTTCGTATGACGATGGTCGCCAGCGAACTACTGAGCAGCCTACGCCGCCGCGGCGTCGATTTGACGCCTGCCGGCCCACAGATTCGCATCAACGCCCCGGCGGGCGTGCTGACCGACAATGATCGCCGGCTCATACGGGTGCATAAGCCGGCGTTGCTGGCCGCGTTGCTGGCGATGGACGAGCCGAGCGGCGAACGCCAGCCGCAGAAGCAGTGGGCAGACAGCCAAGTCGCTGCCGCCGCCGATTTCGTCCTACTCCTGACCACCTCTGATTTGGATATCCTCACCCCCCCGCTGGAAATTCAAAATTCAGAAATTCAATTTTCAACGTGGTCGAAAATTTCTAATCGACGCAAATTTTTGGCGAGCTTGCAGGCCGACGTGCGACTGGGGCCAGCCGGCCCGCGTGGTCGCACTGGTGCGATCCAGGCTGACCTATTGCGCCTTCGCACGCGTCTCCTCACCGCCGCCGCCGAGCCCGCACCGGCAATCACCCTCCCCGCCGGCCCAGCGGCGCAGCCGCTTATTGCGTGAACCCATCACCAACCAAATACCCATCACCGGGAGCAATCCATGACTAACCAGCACGCAGCCAACGATCCGCCGGCTGCCGACGCCGCTCCATTGGCACCTCGTCACTGTGGGTGGAATGGTGGACCTAAGTCGAATCGCACCGGGCGACCGTGCCGCGGCCTGGCGCAGGCGAATGGCCGATGCCGCGTGCATGGTGGCGGCATGTCGACCGGCCCATCCCACCCCGCTTTCAAGCACGGTCGATTCTCCAAGCACTTCCCCACAAAACTCGCGGCCCGTATCCAGGAATCCTACGACGACCCGGATCTCCTCTCCGCGAAGCGTGACGTCGCGATTTTGGACGCAAGAATCCTGGCGATCGCAGAACGGTTCGACGCTGGCGGCTCTGGTGAACTGTGGGCGAAGTTGTTTGAGCAGTGGCAGCGACTGGACGCCGCGAATGGTGCTGGTGCGGCGGCACGCGATGCCGGAGACAAGGAATCCGCCGCGAGGGCTGCTGAGAAATTCGCTGCGGCACTGTCCACGATCGGCGGCTTGATTAAGTCTGGCCACCAAGAAGAAACGGTTTGGCATGAGGTAGTCGACGCGATCCGTGACAAGGTGGGGGTCGCGAATATTGAGCACAAGCGCCAACAGGACTTGAGTCAATACTTGCCGGCCAGCCAGGCGGCGATGTTCGTCGGGGCGTTGCAGCAGGCCGTTACCGAGACTGTCGTGGTGGGCCAGGTGGTGGATCGCGCGATGCTTGGGCGACTCGGCCACCGGATCAGCGAGCTGCTGCACGGTCGCCAAGGGACTCAGGCGACGACAGAGGGCGATGGAGTTGACCCACAAACGTTCGGCGGTGGGGGTGACGTAATTGATGCGTTGCCGGCGCCAGTGGATACGAACGCAAGTCTGAATGACTAAGAGCGATGGTATTTCAGGTAATGACAGCCAAGCAACGGAGTGCGATCGTGATTGCAATTTGTGAAACGACAGTTGAAAGAGCAAGGCGTTTTGTCCGCAGCCGATTGACGCCTACCTCGGCGGTTCTGGCCACGGTCAATTTTCTCGACGACGACGTTCAGCGATTCCATGCTCGGGCAGACGCGATCTTACTTGCGGCGGCTGGGGCGGCGCCGAATGGACTGGACGTCATCTCCCCGCCGGCGCTAATTCGGCGTCTCAATCAGATCGTCGCCGCCAACGAAATCGAGCCGCTGGATTTTCTGGAGGTAATCGGCGATTACGATCAAGTCATGCAGGCGGCAATGATGGCGGTTTTCGTGGCCGTAGCGGCGGCTCGCAGTGGTAAGCCGCTCGTGCTGTCAGTGTCACGTGAAGCGGTTGCGTAAGTGCGAATGCGCGTTGTCGCCGAGCGATTGCGTTAAAGCGAAGGAGTGCTGACGATGGTGGACGCCGAGAGTGTCGACGTGTTGGTGGACGCCAAGCGTCTCGCGCGGAAAGCATTCTGGGATGATAAGGCGACCGTCGACCGGTTGGACGTGCCGGAATGGGAGTTGTTTCAGAAGAAGCTCAGCGAGATTCTCGACGCAGCCGCCGCGAACTGTTCACCGGACGTCACGCCGGCCAATTTCCTTCGCGCAGTCGAGCGGATAGCGCGTGAGAACGGAATTCCACCGAGCGGCGACACAGCGTCCACCAGCGATCAAATTGGCCGTGCGGTGGCCCTAGCGATGGCGATGGTTTCCGCCGCTTCACGCCGCGATTGGCGGTTGATGCTGGTGGGGCGGTGAAGGGGTGGAGTGCCGGCCGCCGGCGAGAGGGTTTTGTGATGTGTCGGCGGGCGCCGGGCGGCCGGTGTCGATGCTTTCACAAATCGAGCAATGGAGTGCTTTAATGGTTGCGTTGAGCGAAACGATAGCGGATCACGCCAAGCGTCTCGTGCGGCAGCGGCTTGCCGAAACGCCCGAGGCCGCGATTTTGATGTCAGCGGACGCGCGGGCTAAGTTTCTCGGTAGCGTCGATGCCGTCTTAGCGGCTGCCTCATCGCCTTGGACGGGGTCCAGTGGACCCCTCGCGTGGTATCATGTCATCCGCTGCCAGCCCTCTGGATGCGGCTCAAATCGCCACCCCTGCGGCTTAAGTGTCGCTTCAAACCGCGCCACACCACCCGGCTTCGGATCTGGCCGCAGTGTATGGGCTGGGACGATTTCCCCGATCTGTGCTTCGGCCGGGTGCGCGATTAACCACCGGATGTTGATCTGAATTTTATGTAGACCTGTATTTGGATTCACTTGTGATAACGGACGGCGATCAATTTGCACGATGTAGTGCCTACCGTTTGTCAAAAAAGCCAATTGCCCATGTAATGCTTTGCTGATCAGGTCGTTTTGAACCCCAACAAGGCCGCCACCAGCCAGTATTTGCGCAGGCATATAATCAACGAAAGCAAGGTGCATGGGCATTGGAATCTCTCCGTAGTACGATCAACACGTCGAGAATCCACTTTTTCGACGATGATCTCCTTGCCAAAATATGACCCAAAGACATCATAACACCTGGATCGGTTCTTTCAACAGTAGGCCGCCTTGCCCATCCGGACTGAATAGCCAGAATCACTGTTCGCCGCATTCACTTGATAGCCAGAGCCTACCGAGTCAACGCATCGGCACTAAACGACTTTGTTCGCTTAGTGCCGATGGTCACCGCTAGTTCTCTATCGCACGCCGACGCCGGCTGCTCGGAAGCAGGCACACAATCAGTTACTTAACGGTTACATCACACGCGAGACGGGCGCCGGTTCCCCCATCGTTGATGTTGAAGTAAATCGTGGTCTTTCCGGTTTTCTCTGCTTTAAAAAAGGCACCTACAATGCCGGCACCCAGAATACCCGGCTTCACGATTGTCAGGATATCGCCTGGCTTAACGACCCCCTCAGCGTCAGACTTAGAGTCAACGTTGGTCGGGGTGCCACCTGGAGTAATGGGGTATGTCCACGTGATCTCAATTTTGTCGCCCACTTCCACGGTAATGTCGGTTTTCTCGTTTGCGTTGCCCGCGTTTTTTTCGACCAGTGTCAGGCCGCCTGTAACTCCCTTGATCGCTGCGGCAAAGGCGACGGAAGCGGACAGGCATAAGACAACCAAGAGTAGTGTGCGCGATTTCATTGCTTCGCTCCTGAACTGGTAATGTGAACTGTCACGGTCCCGGTGACAACAGATCACCGAGGGTGATCGAGACGTGGAGGCTGCAATTTAGCACGATGCGTAGGGTCGTCAATCAATGGAATCCGTAGGCGATATATTTTGCGGACTACCGCATCGTTAGTGTCCTGATGGTAAGCCGGCTTATGCCTCCGGTGGATATCGAGTCCGCATCTGTGTCCCACGCTTCCTAACGCGCAAGGCGCATTCAAGCAGCTCAGGCGGTCGCTGTTGTCATCTTCGCGGGGCGTTCGGCATTGGTCGCCATCGCTCCCACGAACCTAATCGCTACTCAAGCCGACTGCTCCGCTCGCGTCGGCCATTCGCCATGTTTCCCGGGACCACGGCTGCGCGCGCGTCGGTCACCGGTACGGCGGGTGGCGGGTAGCAGTCGAACTTGGTACTGGGACATGGATGGCATGAGTGATTGCAAAGGCTGCGGCATGGATGTTGGCCGGAGTTTTGATTGGTATGTGGTTGAGCTTATTAGAGCCTATCCGAGAACTCCTGCGGTTCGTAGCGCGACGATTGCGAATTGAAGATGCAAGAAGCCGAAGTAGTTCGAGACTTTCTTTTCCCAGCGGATCAGCAACCGCCGGGCACGGTTCACCCAGGAATGCGTGCGCTCGACTTTCCAGCGGCGAGCCTTGCCTTGGCGACGGTGCTTCGTCGAAGCCGGGCCGCCCTTGGCGGGCACGTGCGGCAGGTAACCCCGCCGGTGCACTTCCAGTTCGACCGGCTCGCCAGTGTATCCTTTGTCCAAGCACAGATGCTGCGGCCGGTAGGGCTCGACTTCGGGCCGCACAACGGCAATGCCATTGAGCGTCGCGGCCAGCAGCTTTTGGTCATGCACATTGGCGCCATCCACGGCCGCCGCCAGCGGTACGCCACGACCGTCGACGAGCACCGACCGCTTGACGCCCAACTTGCCTCGATCGGTCGGGTTTCTCCCGGTTTTTTTCCCCACCCAGCGGCGATTTGGTCATCGCCCCGTCCACGCTCTGCCACTTCCAATCGATTCCGCGTAGCTCGTCGTACTCTTCGAGGGCCAGCCGCCATAGCGATTCAAACACGCCCAGGGCCACCCACTCTTGGAAGTAAGCATGAATCGCACTGCCCGACCCGAACTGACTGGGCATTGCCTTCCACTGGCAACCTGTCCACAGCACGTACAAGATGCCGCTTACCACGTTCCGCATGGGCAGCCGCGGCCTGCCACCCTTACAACTGGGATTGTAAATCGGGAGCACCAGGTCGATGCGTTCCCACAAAGCATCGGGAATCTGGTGAAACTTTGACGCGAGTTCATCGGCCATTGGCGGCACCTCCATGCAAATTGAGAGAACCGACCCTCAAATTGCATCTGCCATGCCAGTGACCGTTTGTTCAGTAATCGGATAGGCTCTTAGTGAGTGTTGTTGTGTGTGTGGGCTACGCAAGCGGGCATGGCATGAGCTGCGGATGAGCGCTGATTGTCATATTTTCTGTGCCTCCTGCGAATTTGTTCGCAAAACGTCGAGATGCCCAGCATGTACCAGAAACTGGACTCGCAATAATCGGATTCATTCATCAAGTAGCAATAATATGGACATTGTCGTGATTTGCGGTGTTTAGCTATTTACTACCATCGCCACCATGAGAATTTGTATTATTTTTTATCCGAACCGATTGTACGGCCTGCGGCCGTCGGCTATCTTCATCACCAATTCATCACCCATGTTGGGTGTTATAGAGGCCTTTTGTTAGTAGGAGACATTCATGGCCGCACCAGATCGTATTACAGTTGGTACTGAATGCTTGAGGGGACAAAACCTCGAATTCTTCGTACAAACACAATCGATGGAAGATCCACTTGTGACCGCGGGCGACAATAACGGTTTCCCGCTTCTGTGCACTTTGTACGCGCGAGCAATGTCAAACCAGGGTTTGCAAGGGATTCATGTTACCGTCGTATTTCAGAGTCAACCTGCTCCCCACCCAGGCAGTGGATTCGCGGTCAATATTTGGCAACCCAGTATGCAGGGACCGCACACGGTAATTCCTCTTTGAATTGAATTCGAGAAAAAGTGATCGTTCGACTATAGTCTGTTCAGTCCTCACTAAACGCCATTTTTTCGGGTGCTCGAAACCGGACGCCGGATAGATGCAGCTGCCGGGGGGGGGGCCACCCAAAAGGTTTCGCCCGCAAGTGAGATGGCTGTGGGGCTCATGCTCCGAGCAGCGCGATTCATGAACTAGGCCCTGTACTCCTCAATGGAGTGCGGGGCTTTTTTGATGAATTTGGCCCACTTCTGACACGCTACGACCGGTGGCTCTATCGCTGGCTTGGGTGGTTCGCTCCAGGGGAAAAGGGGAAAAACTGACCTCCGACTCTGCGAGTGTTCTTCTTGGTGGCGAAGAGCGACCTGGGCTTGATCTTGGCAACACCTCCGCGGCGTCCGTCTCGTTTTGAAGCACAAGCAAAAACCACAGCGCAACCCGGGGCGGGTCGCTAGCAGCCCGAGCAGCGGAGTAGCCGAGTGGTGTCGCTGGGCCGCGTGATCCGCGTATCGTTGCCGGCATGTGAGGCGGTCGCGTGATAGGACCGTGGCACAGCACTCACTTGTGGTCGTCGGAATGTCTCGCGTCATCGCCTTCACCAGCTACCGCAGGCGGCGGTTCTCTTGGCGGACCCTGGTGCAGCGGTTTCAATAAAGCGATGCTGATCAGGATGGTTCCTGCAAGCAAAAATGCCAAGCCAGGCGCGGCACTCGAAAGCGTGGCCTCGCCCGACACACCGGCTTTGTTTACCTTCGCGCCGAAGGCAAAAGCTCCCGTAAGACCAAACCACGTCATCATTACGCCGAACAGTATGCATGCGAATCCAATTATCATCCCCAAACCAATTTGGATTGCCGCAGCCAACAATAGCCTGTCCTCGACATGCGGGGTTCGATGGCTGGACATTACAACGTACAGCATCACTCCGGTCGCAGTCGTGATAATGGCGAAGATCAGCGGCAGCAACCACGCAAACACAAATGCGATCGCGGTAAATGCATGAACAAGACTTCCCCGTTTCGGTTTCAGGCTTGACCCGTCTCGCGCCGGTTCCCCTGGGGGCTTTGCGATCACGGGTGTGGCGGCGCTGGCGTCATCAGTAGCCATGCGGTCTATCCTCAGTTGGTTGTCGGTTTGCTTCCGTTGGCCTGACACCTTGATTTTGGTGCGTGCGATTTAGACTGGCCGTGGCGTCCGACCAACGTCGTGCGGATTATCAGCGACATGCCGCTGATGCAGCCTCCCGCCGGCCGAACGTTATTTGCCCGCGACCCCAGTCCCCTTTGCCCTCTCGATCAGATCGCTGATCTCGCCCTTGGTGATCCCCATAGGAAAACTAATCCTCAGATCGCGGGCAAACGTAACCTGCCGGTCTGATGCCGGATCGTCACGCCAGGAGTGTAGCCGCCTCGATTTTTTAGCCCATCGTGCGCCGATGACCAGCAGCGTGACCGACAGCAGGCCGAAGCATATCGCGAGGCCATGCCCAAGATCGTCATCACTCAAAAACCAGCCAGCGATCGCAAATGGACCCAAGAGCAATGACACGGCAATGACGCCAAGCCCGAGTAAACGACGAACAAACTCCATCGAGAATTCCCTTTGTCGGCTGCCCCCGTTGCGGTCGTCGCCAGCTACCTTTTATGCCGCTCGTAGACCTTGTTCCCGCTCTTGCTGTAGTGATACTGGCCGCCGCGAGGTCCCGTATATGTGGGGATGCCGGTAGCGGTAGAACCGGTCACCTGCTCGCTGTAAGGATTGCGGTCAGCCATCCCGGACGATGTCCCACCGCTCGACGATGTGGCGAATGGGCTGATTGATGTGCCCGAACCGTGCGCAGAGCTTGTGGTCGGCGGATGGCACGCACTGCATGGCGAGTGCCCCCTGGAGGCATCGCTCAATTTCATCGGAACGCTGCTGCTGCGTAGATAGCGACAGCCCGCCGAATGGTATTTAGTTCCTGAGTTGGTGATGTAGACCGTGGGCTCAGTCGCGTCAGTGGTGGCCGGGTCGTCCGTGACTGTCTTGGGCGGCGCCCGGGCCTTTGGTTGCTTCTTTGGCGGCTGCGGCGGATCTGGCCGCCGATCGTCAGCTTTTGGGTCTGTGCTGGCGTCGTCCGCAACAAGCCTCTGGGAAGGCACATCCGCCGGAGACGTCTCATTCGTTTTCGGCTTACGAAAAACCCAAGGCTCAACCGGATCATCAGCCGCCCATAAGCCCCGCTTTGCTTTTCGTGCGTCCTTCTCGTCCTGAGCCAACACTTCAGATTTTGAATACTTCCGGTAGTGCCAGGCCATTCCTTCGTGGACCATCTCCTTATTGATCCAGCGACCATCAACGAACACTTGGCCGACCGTCCGGCCGTAGCGGTCCTTCTCGCGCCACTCGACCACGACCGTCTTATGGAACGTCTTTTCCGATAGCGATTGCTTAGAACGAGTCCCGAAGTCTTGATGGCTCTCCGGTGCGTCGATGGAAGCGAGTCTGATTTTGATCGGCACTTGCTCGCTTAAAACGGTCAGCGTGTCGCCGTCCGTTACGCCGACCACGAAGCCCCGGATTGCCTTGTACTCCGGCGACGATGACTCAACGAAAGCTTTGTCTGTAGCGCCAAGCTTTCGGAGTGGCACAGCGACGATGTGGCCGCTGTCCTTTTTGAGGTAGGCTACTCCACCCTGGAAGTCGACTAATTCGGCTTCAACGTGGTGTTTCGCGTCGGCGTCTGTCCACTCACGGGCGTGAGAGACGAACGGCGAAATAAACAGGAATAAGATGGCAAGCAGCCGTGTCACGAGGCTGGCCCTTTGTTACAGTGTCGCCCCAACGTCACATAATGACGGTTTTCAGCGCGGCTTACTAGCCTGTTCGTGCGAACATTTGTGATTCGGTGACGGTTCGTTGGCACTCAGGCAAGAATGGTTTGCTACCGAACTAATAAACAGCCACAAAACTCGGAGGTCACCGACAACCACGAATCAATTGTCTTGGTGATGCAAGAAACACATCAGGTTTTTTGCGATCCGTCTGGTTCGGCATTACAATTTTGCCTGCAACAGACAATCACCATTCGCTTGGCCAAGGGTGGACCCATGCTCGCGACTCTCCTCCTGCCGATGCTGGTGATTTCCGCTGCGGCAGACGAGCCTCGCGCCGTCACAGTCGGCATCTACGTCCACCAGATCAACGCTGTAAGCCTGCACGACAACTCGTTCGTGGCCGATTTCAATATCTGGTTTCGGTGGAAGGGCGACGATCAAGATCCACTGGACAACTTCGAGCTGTGCAACGGCAAGATTGACTCTCGCGAGCAATCCATTCGATCAAGTGTCGGCGATGAACACTACGCCACGTGCCGAGTTATCGCGACGGTGGCCCAATTCTGGGACTTATCCGCGTTTCCACTCGACGATCATACGATAGAACTCGCAATCGAGGATCAGCGTGAAGATCACAAGCTGCTCTACACGGCCGACGCCGAGAATTCGGCGCTGAATCCCAAGGCGAACGTGCCTGGCTGGTCGCTTGGCAGCCCCGTAGCCGCAGTGCTTAAAAACAGGTATTGCACGAACTACGGTGACACGTCGCTGCCCACTGGTCACGCATCGTCGTACTCACGGTTCGTGTTTCAAGTCCCCATGAAGCGACCGGGATATGGGTACTGCCTGAAGCTATTCGTCGGCTTGCTCGTCGCCACCTTACTGGCGTTCGCCATGTTTTTTCTGAAGCCGACCGACGATGCAAGGTTCAGCCTGGGTGTCGGGGCTGTCTTCGCCACAGTCGCCAGCGAGTATATCGTGGCCGCCTGCCTGCCGGCAACGAATGTACTCACGCTCGCAGATGCCCTACACATGCTCGCCTTGGCAATCATCTGCATCGCGATTATTGGGTCAATCGTCTCCTTAACGCTGGTGCGAATCGGCCGGGACCGCCTTTCAGTGCGCTTCGATCGTTGGGTGTTCAGCGTTCTTGCGATTGCGTTTCTGATCAGCTGTGTTGGACTCGCCGGACATTTCTGCACCAAAAGTATTCGGCCGATTGGCTCCCCTTCACATCCATCGGCGATCGCCCTCCAGTCCGCTGGCTGACATTCAGATCGCATTTATCTCCTCTCCGTGGGCTGGTGCAACTGGCTGGGCGGTTCTTGGCCTCTCCCACCGAACCCATCCCGAAAACAACGACCGGCCCTTTACACTGTGACAAGTTGTCATATACCCTGCCCTTTCACCTGGAGCACGAGTAATCAACCGGCCCAGACGAGCACGGTGCGATCTATCGCCCGAGACTCGCCTGGGCTTTTTTCGTTTTTGAGGCGAGCCCATGGCGCGAATGCCGCAGACATTTCTTTCGCTGAGTCTTTTTTCGCTCAGCGAGGCGGCCACGGTCGCCGGTGTGAGTCTAGTGGCGACGATGGGTTATGTCCGAAGGGGTCTTTTGCCCCTTGCCGTGGAAGCGGGCCCGGAATTGCGTACGAGGAAATTAGACGCGGTGGGGGTGATCTGCCTTTGCGTTGTTCGCGAACTTCGTCGCCGCGGTCTATCACGAGCAGCGATCAAGCCCATCACTGATTTTCTGGGGTCGCACACGCTGTGGGAGCTGCACAGCCAGATGCTGAAACGCAACACCATTCTTGTTGCTGGCGATAAATCGCCTCCGGAACTGATTAGCAGCGCGGCGATGATGCTGCTGGCTACCGTAAAGAACCACAACTTAATCGCCGTTGATTTGAAGTCCGTCAGCCCCTTCAAAAGCTAAACGCCTTTCCGATCAGCACCACCATGCCACTTCCCGCCGGCCAATTCCTGTTGCATGAAGCCGCCTCCATTGCCGGCGTGGGCCTGGCGTCAGCGAAAACGTTCGCTCGCCTTGGGCTGGTTCCGGTAGCGGCCGGCGGGGGCGTGCAGGGATGCGATCGGCGGTTTGATGCCGTTGGGGTCTTGGTTCTCTGTGTTGTGTGCGAATTGCGCCGCCGCGGCTTGTCCCGTGCCGCGATCGGGCTGGCTGTTGCCGGTCTGGCAAGGCTCGACGTCAATAGCTTGCGTCGAGCACTGCGCGACGGGCGGCCTTTCCTCGTCGCTACGGACAACTCCCCGCCAGCCCTGATTCGAGCAAGTCAGTTGCCGGCACTGCTCGCGAAAACGCAAACGGCGATCGTGTGCAACCTTTCATCGCTCGTTTCCTTCGATATCTAATCAAACCATTCAAAGGGCAAAGGATTGCCGCATCATGGTCGCACCAGCTTACGAAATCGAGGAGCTTGCCGGCTCGCCGAAATTCACCGGCAGCCGCACTGAGCTAACTGCCACTCGGCGCGTCACGCTCAACTGGGGCGACATTGATTCGCACTACCTCTCGCTCTTCCCTGGTGCCGTCTTAGGCATCCCGTCATTTCCGGCACTCTGCCCAGGCTCCGTAGTGCTCTACGCCGAGTCGGTCGACTACGAGCCGATTTGCGGCGATGAAGATGCGATCGTGCAGACGCCGCCGCTGCCTAATCCGACGTACCCCAACCAGTACGCTCTGGCAAAAGCGACGATCAACTACAAGACGCATTCCTGGCAATTGTCGCCCAGCGGCAACAACATCATCACGTCGCGGATCGCTCTGTCGACGGAAGTAATGACGCTAGGCAATCTCGGGCTGAAATGGGCGAGTGGCGCGACTATCCAGAACAACGATCTAACAGCCCGTTGAAAATGTCCCCCTTGACGGCTGTGGTATTTTAACGGCCGGAGCCGCATTATTCACCGCAGGGAGGCGCGCATGGCGCTCGGCAAACGGAAACACGAACAGCAGACGGCG
>Ga0182024_10005317_pt1 | contig 28968 bp, 31 predicted proteins | sample P32metaG_FD_120480 | JGI IMG/M metagenome (GOLD analysis project Ga0182024, IMG submission 120480) | Permafrost microbial communities from Stordalen Mire, Sweden - P3-2 metaG (Illumina Assembly) | ecosystem: Environmental > Terrestrial > Soil > Wetlands > Permafrost | place: Sweden: Stordalen...
CCGGGGATGCGCGCTTTGTCCTTGCCCGGCCCAACCACTTGGGCGCCATAGGCCCGTTTCAATTCCAGATTGCCGCCCACATGGTCGGTGTGATGGTGGGTGTTGAGAATATATTGCGGACGCCATCCCAGCCGGTCCAACGCCGTTTGAACCGGCGGCGCTTCGGAAGGATCCAGCACCGCGCAATGTTCGCCCTCTTTTATCAGATAGGCGTAGTTGTCGCTGAGGCAGGGGACGATTTCGATTTGCACAGGATAGTTCCGATCTGGGTCCAGTCCGCAGCCTAGCACCGCCGCGCCTCCACATTGAACCGTCCCCCGCTTGGCGTTACCGATGGTGCATGGACGGGCGCGGTTTAAGCGAATTCTATGACAGCCCCATGGGGCAGCGGACACGGCGCCTGATCTTGCGCCGGCTGCGCGAGCTTTGGCCCAATCTCAAAGGCCGCCGGATTCTGGGCTATGGCTTCGCCCGGCCCTATCTGCGTGCCTTCCTGTCCGAAGCCGAGCGCTGCATTGCCGCTTTGCCGGAAACGTTGAGCGGGGCGGCCGCCTGGCCCAAGGAGAAATGCCTCTCCAGCCTGATCGAGGAAGATGCGTTTCCGTTCCCCGACGCGTTTTTCGACCTTGCCCTGGTGGTGCACGGGCTGGAGGAAGCGGAAGGATTGCGCCCGTTGCTTCGTCAATTGTGGCGGGTGCTGGCGCCGGAAGGCCGGCTGCTGATCGTGGCGCCCAACCGCGCCAGCCTGTGGGCCCAGCTGGAGCGTTCGCCGTTCGCCCATGGCCGGCCTTTTTCCCGCAACGAATTGGACCAGCTTCTCAGAGGCGCGATGTTCGTGCCCGAGCAGTGGCAGCAGGCGCTTTACGCGCCGCCCATCGCCAGCCGGGCCTTGGTCAGCAGCGGCACGGGCTGGGAACGGTTCGGGGCGCGGATTTTTCCCGCGCTGGGCGGGGTGCATATCGCAGAAGCGTCCAAATCGCTTTATGCCCCAGCCACGCCCGCGCCCGCGCGGGCGCGCGCCCGCGCCCAGCTCAAGACGGCGGGCACGGAGTAATTGACGCCCCCTCCGGCCTCCGCATCGCGAGCGCTGCTATGGCCACCTCCCCCACCAGCGCGCTGACGCGCGCGCGGGCGAGGAAGGGCACGGCCAAGCTTCTAATTCTTGCGGATGAGGAAAATCGCGCCTTGGGCGAACAGATTGGGCCGCACCGCGTCCGGCCGCATCTCGCCGGCGATACCTTCCTGGCTCAGCGCCAAGGCGCGATCAATCACCGCGCCTTGGGCGCGCACCAGATCCACGAAATCAGCCAAAGTGCAAAGATGGATATTGGGCGTGTCGTACCAATGATAGTCGAGTGCTTTGGTGCGCGGCATGCGGCCTTGAAACAGAAGCGAGAGTCTGACCCGCCAATGCCCGAAATTGGGCAAGGAAATCGCGGCCTGCCGGCCTATGCGCAAAAGCTGCGCCAGAACCTGCGCCGGCTTTTCGGTGGCCTGGATGGTCTGGCTGAGAATCACGAAATCGAACACCTGGCTGGGATAGTCGGCCAGATCGGCGTCGGCGTCGCCTTGCACCACGGCAAGCCCCCGCGCCACGCAAGCGTTCACATTCTGCTGCGACAGCTCGACCCCGCGCCCATCCACGCCCTTGGTGCGTACCAGATATTCCAGCAGCGCGCCGTCGCCGCAGCCCACATCCAGCACGCGCACGCCTTCGGGAATCATCTCGGCGATCGCGGCCAGATCGGCGCGCAGATGGGTGCGCCCGGAATCGTTCATGTCACGCCTTCCTGGGCGGCCACCGAATTGAGGAAGCCGCTCACGGTGTCGAACATCTCCGGTTCGTCCAGCAGGAAGGAGTCATGGCCCTTGTCGGTCTTGATTTCGACAAAGCTCACTTTCGCCGCCACGGCATTCAGCGCATGGGCGATGCGTTTGTTCTCGGCGGGGGGGAAAAGCCAGTCCGAAGTGAAAGAGATAATGCAGAAGCGGACGGGCGAGTCGCGGAACGCGTCGGCAAGGTGGCCGGCATAGTCTTCGGCCAGGTCGAAATAATCCATTGCCCTTGTGATGTAGAGATAGGAATTGGCGTCGAAGCGGTCGACGAAACTCATGCCCTGGTGACGCAGATAGGATTCGATCTGGAAATCCGGCGCGAACTGGAACGACAGCGCTTCGCGATTCTGCAGATTGCGGCCGAATTTCCGCTGCAACGCCGCCTCGGACAGATAGGTGATATGCGCGGCCATGCGCGCCACCGCCAGGCCTTTGGACGGGCTGGTGCCGTGCGACTGGTACTCGCCGCCTTTCCAATCGGGATCGGCCATGATCGCCTGGCGGCCCACTTCGTGGAAGGCGATGTTCTGGGCGGAATGGCGCGCGGCGCAGGCGATGGGCACGGCGGCGCGCACGCGTTCGGGATAGGACGCCGCCCATTGCAGCGCCTGCATCCCGCCCATCGAGCCGCCGATCACCATCAACAGAGTCTCGATGCCCAATTGATCCAGCAACATGGCCTGGGCGCGCACCATGTCGCGCACCGTGACCAGGGGAAAGGTCAATCCGAAAGGCTTGCCGGTGGCGGGATCGGTGGAGGCGGGGCCGGTGGTGCCCATGCAACCCCCCATTACGTTGGCGCAGATCACGAAGAAACGGTTGATGTCGATGGGCCGGCCCGGCCCCACCATCGTGGTCCACCAGCCCGGCTTGCCGGTGACGGGATGCTCCGAGGCCACGAACTGGTCGCCGGTCAGCGCATGGCAGATCAGCACGGCATTGCTTTTGGCGTCGTTGAGCGTGCCATAGGTCATATAGGCGATGGAGAATGGCGACAGCATGCGGCCGCAATCCAGCTTGAGCGGCTGGTCGGAGCCGAAGCTCACCGCCTTGCCGGCATCGGCTTTGGGGGCGCTGAGCGGCCTTAAGAAATGCGGATCTGCAGTTTCTGTCATGCGTCCAACTCTTGAACGGGCGTAGCTAAGATGGCGCGGACCCCCTGTCAATGAAGGGCTTATTTGCGAGGCTGCACCGCCGCTATCGCGGTTTTGCTTTTGCCGGGACCTGCCACTATCAATAGCGCCTTTTTTTGAGGACCCTTATGACGCCCTCGCCCAAGCCCGGCATTCTGGACATCACGCCTTATGTGGGCGGCCGCGCCGCCGTCCCGGGCGTGGCGCATGTGATCAAACTGTCCTCCAATGAGACGCCGCTCGGCCCCAGCGCCAAGACGGTGGAGGCGCTGGCCAAGGCTTCGCACGACCTTCACCTCTATCCCGAAGGCAGCGCCCAAATCCTGCGCGAGGCGATTGCCGAAGTGCACGGCCTGGACCCGGCCCGCATTGTCGCTTCGGGGGACGGCTCGGATTTCATCCTCACCATGCTGGCGAATGCCTATCTCAGGCCCGGCGACGAAGTGCTGTTCAGCGAGCATGATTTCATCATCTACAAGATCGCCACTTTGGCCAACAGCGCCAAGCCGGTCGAGATTCCCGATCCCGAATTGCGTTTTGACGTGGATGCGGCGCTCAGGCGGGTAAGCGACAAGACACGCATCCTGTTCATCGCCAATCCCAACAATCCCACCGGCTCTTATATTTCCCATGAAGAGATGCGCCGCCTGCATGCCGGATTGCCCGAGCATGCTCTGCTCGTGATTGACGCCGCCTATGGCGAATATGTGCGCAAGAATGATTACGAAGCAGGGATCGAGATGGTCTCGCGCTTTCCCAATGTGGTGATGACCAGGACCTTCTCGAAAGTCTATGGCCTGGCCGGCATGCGGATTGGTTGGACCTATGCGCCGGCGTCTGTCTGCGACGTGCTCAATCGCGTACGTGGGCCCTTCAATGTCTCGATGATGCAGCAGCATACCGCCGCCGCGGCGGTGCGCGACCGCGCCCACGTCGAGCGCTCGGTCGTCCATAACGAGCAATGGAAGAGCTATCTCACCGAAGAAATCCGCGAGCTGGGCCTGACGGTGAATGAAAGCGTGGCGAATTTCGTGCTGATCCAGTTTCCCAAAGGCTGCGCCGGCGAGGCCGATGCGTTCCTGAGCAGCAAGGGGTTGATCCTGCGGGCCGTCGCCAATTACGGCCTGCCGGACGCCTTGCGCCTCACTGTGGGCACTGCCGAGGCCAACCAGCGGGTGGTGGAAGCGCTCCGCGAGTTCATGGGGCGCTGATGTTCAAACACGTCACCCTGATCGGCCTTGGCCTGATCGGTTCGTCGCTGGCCCATGCCGTCAAGCGCCAGAATCTGGCCGAGCGGATCACCGCCTATGACATCAGCGAAAGCGTGATGAAGCGCGCCGCCCAGCTCGAGCTTGCCGCCATCGCCGCCACGCCCGCCGATGCGGTGAAAGATTGCGATCTGGTGATCCTTTGCTCGCCGGTGGGAAGCTATAAGGAGATCGCCCAGGCCATCGCGCCCCATCTCAAGCCCGGCGTGATCCTGTCCGATGTGGGCTCGGTCAAAAGCGCGGTGATCCGCGATGTCGCGCCCTTCCTGCCCAAAGGGGTGCATTTCCTTCCCGCCCACCCCATCGCCGGCACCGAACAATCGGGACCGGATGCGGGCTTCGCCAGCCTGTTCGACCACCGCTGGTGCATCATCACGCCGTTGCCCGGCGCCGATCCCGCCGCCTTGGAGAAGCTCAGGCGCTTCTGGGAAAAATGCGGCAGCCAGGTCGAAGTGATGGATGCGGCCCACCACGATCTGGTGCTGGCCATGACCAGCCATGTGCCGCATTTGATCGCCTATAACATCGTGGGGACGGCGCATGACCTGGAGAAAGTCACCGAAGGCGAAGTGATCAAATTCTCCGCCGGCGGCTTTCGCGATTTCACCCGCATCGCCGCCTCCGATCCCATCATGTGGCGGGACGTGTTCCTCAACAATCGCGAGGCGGTGCTGGAAGTGCTGGGCCGCTTCAATGAGGACCTCAGCCTGTTGCAGCGCGCGGTGCGCGACGGCAATGGCAACGCTTTGTTCGAGCTTTTCACCCGAACCCGCGCCATCCGCCGCTCGATCGTGGATATCGGCCAGGATTCAGCCGCGCCGAATTTCGGACGCGACGAGCATAAAGATCAGTAGAACGGGAACAGCAGTGCGCGTAGGCGCGGCGCCAATTCGTTGTCCATCCGGCCGGCAGTGATGGCGCTGGATTGGACATGGATGCGATCGTCGAGGATTTCGCCCTTCTGGTGGCGCCATGCCATGATCGCGTCCATCCAGCCGGCCTTCCCCGCCAGCAGGCGGGTGAAGGCCGAACCTTGGGTGACGCGGCTGTAAAGCTCCAATGTCTGGATATGATCGCCGAAAGGTGTGGCAGGCGCTCTCACTTCCGCCGCGCTCAGCATCAGGTCCAGGGCGTCGCTTTTGGGATCGCGGCGCATATGAAATTGCACCCGGCCGGCGGTGAACAGCGCGCCGTCCGTGTCCCGGCCGCTCGCGCCCACCATGTCAAGATCGAAACGCGACAGCCCTTTGCCGTCGGCAATGGCGCTGGCCCGAAGACTGCCGGGCAGGAAGGACAAGCGATGGCGCACGCCGTCGGCATCGCTCCAGGCCAAAGTCTGCGGGCCCGCCGCCTCGAAAATGTCCTGGATACGGCCATAGGTGAGCGCGTGCAGGGCGAAGCGGTCGCTGGTGTAGATCAAAAGTCCGCGCGGCGCGTCGGCGCGCACTTGAAGATCGCTGAACACCGCGTCCAGATTGAAAGGAAAACCGGAAATGGTCTGGCTGGTCCAGGACACGATCACGCCGGGAACCGCCTGATGCCCGTTCATGGCTTTGAGCTTTTTGTCCAAGGCGGCCGCCACGAGCCACCAATGGCTCATCGCCCACGCCGCCAAGGCAAGGAACAGCATCAAAGGCGCATAGAGCCAGAAACGGCTGGAGTACGTCATTTTCAAAAGGTCAGCCGCACTTGGAATAGCCATGGAGAGCGGCCAGGAAAAGTGGAGGCCGGTTTTCCGTCCGGCCGCGCGACCACAAAAGAGTCAACCACATTTCGAGTAACCGCAAGACAGACAGGAGTCGCAGCCTTCCAATTTCACAAAGCTGGCTTCGCCGCAACGGGGGCAGAAATGCGCCGGTGCGCCTTCGCGCGGCAATCGGGTGGCAAGAGCGGTGGGGGATTGCTGGGCGGTGCGAAGCCCCAGGAATCCGATCTCGATCATATGGCGTTCGATCACTTCGCCGATCGCCGCCAAAAGCGACGGCACATAGCGGCCGCCCATCCATTGCCCGCCGCGGGGATCGAAGATGGCCTTCAATTCATCCACCACAAAGGAGACGTCGCCGCCGCGCCGGAACACGGCCGAGATCATGCGGGTGAGCGCCAGGGCCCAGGCATAGGCCTCCATATTCTTGGAATTGATGAAGACTTCGAAGGGCCGCCGCCGCCCGTCCCTCTCCACGTCATTGATGGTGATGTAGAAGGCATGGTCGCTGTCCAGCCACTTGATCTTGTAGGTGCGCCCGATCAGCGCGTCTGGCCGGTCGAGCGGCCTGGTCATGTAGATCACGCCGCCCCGTTCTTCCCGGGGCGCGGGCAAGGGTAGCGGCAATTCCGGCTCGTCGCTCTGGATCACCGCTTCGGCGGGCAGCGCCACGGGTTCTTCGATCGAAAGCACCGCGCCGGTCACGTCATTGGGCCGATAGGTGGTGCAGCCTTTGCAGCCATCCTTATAGGCCTTGAGATAAACGTCCTTGAACGCTTCGAATGAAATCGAGGCGGGGACATTGATGGTCTTGGAGATGGCGCTGTCGATGAAAGGCTGCGCCGCCGCCTGCACCGCCAGATGATCCTGTGGCGCCAGGGTCTGGGCGGTGACGAAATAATCGGGCAGCGCCGCATCCTGGCCGAAGCGGGCGCGGAACTGGGTGACGGCATAGTCCGTGACGGTCTCCTCGCGCTTGCTGCCGTCGGGCTGGAGCACTTTGCGGGTATAGGAGAAGGCAAAGACCGGCTCGATGCCGGACGAGACATTTTCCGCCAGGAGCGAGATGGTGCCGGTAGGCGCAATCGAAGTGAGAAGCGCGTTGCGGATGCCATGGGCGCGAATGGCTTCGCGGATGTCTTCCGGCAAGGCCCGGATATGCGGCCGGTCTAGATATTCATCGGCGTCGAACAGGGGGAAAGCACCCTTCTCGCGCGCCAGCTCGGCCGAGGCGCGGTAGGCGGCATGGCTCAAGCTGGACAGCCAGTTTTGGATCAAAGCCACGCTTTCTTCCGTGCCATAGCGGGTGCGGCAGAAGATCAAGGCGTCCGCCAATCCGGTGACGCCAAGCCCGATGCGGCGCTTGGCCTTGGCTTCCTGGCGCTGGGCGTCCAGGGGAAAACGCGACACATCGATGGCGTTGTCCAGCATGCGTATGGCGGTCGCGGTCAGATCCGCCAGCAGATCCAGATCGAGATGGGCGTCATCCTCGAAGGGATTGCGCACCAGTTTGGCCAGATTGATTGAACCCAGCAGGCAGGCGCCATAAGGCGGCAAGGGCTGCTCGCCGCAAGGATTGGTGGCCGAGATGGTCTCGCAATAGGAAAGATTATTCTCGCCGTTGATGCGGTCGATGAAGATCACGCCCGGTTCGGCGTAATCGTAGGTCGAGCGCATGATCAGGTCCCACAGCGCGCGCGCCTTCCAGGTGCGATGGGGCTTGCCGTGGAATTGCAGCGTCCAGTCGCCGTCCCCGGCCACCGCCGTCATGAAGGCGTCGCTCACCAGGACCGAGAGATTGAAATTGGACAGCCGCCCGGAGGTGCGCTTGGCCTCGATGAAGGTTTCGATGTCGGGATGATCGCAGGCCAGGGTCGCCATCATGGCGCCGCGCCGCGAGCCCGCGCTCATGATGGTGCGGCACATCGCGTCCCACACTTCCATGAAAGAGACGGGCCCCGATGCGTCCGCGCCCACGCCCGCCACCGGCGCGCCACGGGGCCTCAAAGTGGAAAAATCATAGCCGATGCCGCCGCCTTGCTGCAGCGTCAGCGCCGCTTCGCGCAGCGCCGAGAAAATCCCCTCCATGGAATCGGGGATGGTGCCCATCACAAAACAATTGAACAGGGTGACGCTGCGTCCGGTGCCCGCGCCGGCCAGAATGCGTCCCGCCGGCAGGAATTTGTGATCCTTGAGCGCGCGCGCGAAGGATTGCGCCTGGGCGTTTCGCTCCTGCGGCTGCTCCGCCATCGCCAGGCTGGCCGCCACCCGCGCCAGACTGTCCGCCGGTTCGCGGTCCAAAGGCGTGCCGTCCGCCGCCTTGAAGCGGTATTTCATGTCCCAGATCTGGCGGGAAATTTCCTGCATGGAACCCTTTTTGTTTGTCGCGGTTCCGGACGGAAAACCGCTCACACTTTTCCTGGAACCGCTCTAAAAATCACAAAGAAGGTGGTTTCGCCACCGCCTCCATAATATGACCTCTGTTCATGAATTGTTCCAGAGCGCGGATTAACTTTCCAAAAGCTTGTTTGTGGAGGTTTCGATCCGCTCTTCCAGCGCCGCCATGAAGTCCCGGCGCTTCAGGCCGGGGGGAATCGGAGGCAAAAATTCCAGAGTGATGGTGCCGGGATATTTCCAGAAGCCTCGCCAATAGCGCCCGGAATTGAGCGCCACCGGAACGCATGAGACCCCCAACTGGCCATAGAGTCCGGCCACTCCGGGCTTGTAGTCCGGCGCCGCGCCCGGGTTTTTGCGCGTGCCTTCCGGGAAGATCAGGATGGGCCGTCCTTCGCGCAGAACTTTTTCCGAGGCGTGAACCATGTGCCGCAAAGCATCGGCGCCCGCGCCCCGGTCGATCGAAATGGCCGCCGCCTTCCATACATACCAGCCGTAAAAAGGGATGCGCAAAAGCTCGCGCTTCAAGACGATGGCGGGATCCTGCAGCGCCAGATAAAGCGCCAGCGTGTCCCACATGCTCATATGCTTGGAGGCGACCAGCACGCCGCCGCGAGGCGCGTCTCCGATCTGGTGCCAATCCAGCCCGGCCAGACTCTTCAAGCCCCACAAGGTTGCGCGCGCCCAGCCGCGCGCCATCCATACCGTGGCTTTGCGGGGAGCAGCCAGCAGCGGCAGGAACAGGATCGCCATCAGGGCGGTGACAAAAAGAAAAAAGGCCATGAACAGCGCCGAGCGGATCAGTGTCATGCCCGCGCCATGCTGGTGGTGATGAGGCTGACCAGATATTTCACATATTCGCGATGAAGCAGAAAGACGGTGCGGGGATGGCGCCACCAATCGGCGAGATCGAGCCGGCTCTGTTCCACCGGATAGGGCACGAAACGCATGTCGGGCATGGCGGCCGAGAATTCCCGGAGCGAGCGCGGCATGTGATAGCGGGCGGTGACCAGGATCAGGCGATGAAAATGATGCGCCCGCGCCCAATCGGCGGTTTCCTGGGCGTTGTCATGCGTGTCTTCGGCGGCATAACCCAGATCGGCGCAGCAATCGAAACGCGGCCCGCCTTGGATGAGATGTTTTAATGTCTCCTTGCTGGCGACCAGGTCCACGCCGCTGATCAAAAGCCTCTTGCCCAGGCCGCGCTCCAGCAATTCATCGGCGCGGTCCAGCCGCGTGCCGCCGCCCGTGAGCACGACAATACCGTCAGCGGCGCCAACATGGTCCGGCGTGGCGGGCAGCAGGGAGACGAAGGCGATAAAGCCCAGCACATAGGCCAGGGCAATCAGCAAAACCGCTACAAGAAAGCCGCGCATCTTGGCCTAGTAGATAGCACGAACCACCGAAAGCACCGAGATGCGCGCGGTCGCCCAGGCGATCAGCGCGGCGGCGGCCGGGACCGCGGCAAGCCACGCCAACTCCATCCAATCAAGCGTGATGGGCGGCAGGAAGGGCACCGCCTCGACGCCGAATTGCTCAAGCCCGCTGGCGCCAAGGAACAACACAGCCGCCAGCAGCGTGCCCAGCAGCGCCGCGCCCAGCGCGGAAAGAAAATAATGCCGCTCGACCATGCCCGCGATGAAACCCGCCCGCGCCCCCATCTGATGCAGCAACGCCACCATCTCGTGATGCGCCGCCAACCCCGCGCGCGTGGCGAACGAGACCGACGCCGCGGTCGCACTCGCGATCAACAACAAAACGATATACGCGGAATAGCGCACCGTGTCGGCGACGGCCTTGAGGCGCGCGATCCACCGGCTGTGATCGTCCAGCGTGGCATGCGGCGCCACGCGCTTCAGTTGAGCGGTGAGGTTGGCGACATTCACTTCGGCGCCCGGCACCAGCGAGGCGTCAATCAAGCGGGGAAGGGGAATATCGCTGGTGAGGCCGTCCTTGCCCACCCAGGGCGCCACCAAGGCATCGAGTTCGGCTTCCGATAAGGGTGCGGCGCGGGCGATGCCCCCGGTCGCGCGCAACAGCCGAAGCGTCGCGTTGCTTTCGGAATCGAGGACCCTTTTGGCATCACCATTTTCCGGCGGCACGATCTGCACCGTGAGCTTGCCGGCCAGGCCATGGCGCCAGCTTTCCGTGGCGCGGTCGGCGATCAAGGACGCGCCCAGCGCCAAGGCGGCCAGAAACGCCATCACCGCGATGACGAAGTCCAGCGGCGCCGCGCCCTTGTCACGCGGCAGGATGGCGCTTGTCTCTCTCATGACGCTCGACTCATGAGACTGCGCTCACGGGCGTGCGCAATTCCACCAGCCTTCCATCCACCAGCCGCATCTCTCTCGCGCGCGCGGTTTCGATCAAGGCGCGGTCATGGGTGGCGATCAGGACCGTGGTGCCCAGCCGGTTCAGTTCCGCGAACAAGCGGATCAGGCGCGCGCCCATTTCCGGATCGACATTGCCGGTGGGCTCGTCGGCGATCAGAAGATCGGGCCTCGCCACCACGGCGCGGGCGATGGCGACGCGCTGCTGCTCGCCGCCCGAAAGCGTGGGCGGGCGCGCCTCCATGCGATCACCCAGCCCCACCCAGGAGAGAAGCTCCTTCACGTCGTGGGAATAATCCTCAGCCTTGCGTCCCGCCAATCTCAGCGGTAGGGCGACATTGTCGTAGGCCGAAAGATGGTTGAGCAGGCGGAAATCCTGGAACACCACCCCGATGCGGCGGCGCAAGGGCGGCAGGTCGCGGCGGCGCGCGGTGGCGAGCTCCTGGGCGAACAGGGTGATCAGGCCGCGGGACGGCGGTTCGGCCAGATAGATCAGCTTGAGAAGCGTGGTCTTGCCCGCGCCGGAAAGGCCGGTGAGGAAGGTAAAAGAGCCCGCTTCCAGCACGAAAGTGACGTCGCGCAGCACCTCGGGCCCGATGCCATAGCGCATGCCGACATTTTCAAAACGAACCATGATGGCGGGACCTTAGAGCAAGTTGGGACCAGATTGAATCGTCTGCGTTGCGTTGCGGCGAGGCGATCCGCCAGGAGCCGCGTGAAGGGTGTATCGGCAATACAGCCGAGCGCGGCAACACCCCGGGCGCCCGCCGCAACGCAACCCCTTTTGGGGCCGGGGTCTTTTGCGTCGTGGGTTCGTCGAAGGGCTCGTCCGTAGGCCCCCGCTACGGACTTCGCCCTTCTCCTGCCCACGCCACAAAATTCCTCCGGCGCAGCGGTTCAATCTGGTCCCAACTTGCTCTGGCCTCGGGATGCCTTGCGGTCATCCGGCGTGACCCCTATTTTCGCTCACGAATCGTCGATAAAGCCGCATGATTCTCACCTGTCCCGCCTGCGACACGCGTTATCAGGCCGACGAGGCGAACTTCCCGCCCGCCGGCCGCAAGGTGCGTTGCGCGAAGTGCGGTCATGTCTGGCATCAGCAGGGGTCCGCGCCCGCGCCCGAGCCTGATGTTGCGGCGCTGGCGCCCGAAGCGCCGGAGCCCGAACCGTCCCTGTCGCGCACCCGCGCCTTTGCGCCAAGAACGCTGTCTGAGCCCGAACGCGAGCCCTTGGCGCTGGGGGCCATGGCGGCGGTGGCGGCGGGCTGGATCGCCCTGATCGCGGTGGTGCTGGTGATCGGTTATGCCGCGGTCAAATACCGCCAGGAGATCGCGATGATCTGGCCGCAATCGGCCGGCGTCTATTCCAGCCTGGGGCTGAAAGTGAACAGCCATGGCATCGATTTCGCCCATGTCGATTATCACCGCGAAAGCGAGGACGGCCAGGTGGTGCTGGCGGTGACCGGGACCATCGTCAATGACGGCGACCGCGAGTTGCCGGTGCCGCAAAGCGTGCGCGTGACATTGAGCGATGCCAATAATCACGAGCTCTATCATTGGAACTTCACCCCCAATGTGCAGACCTTGAAGCCCGGCCAGTCCGCGGCCTTCCTCACCCGGCTCTCCAGCCCGCCCGCCGCCGCCAGTCATCTGGAAGTGCGTTTCGCCCCCAATGGCTGACCTGATCCGGCCGCCTGTCCTGTTCACCGCCGAAGAGATCGCCGGAAGGGTCGAAGCCCTGGCGAAAGAGATTGCGGCCCTGCCGCGAAGGCCCGACATCGCCATGCCCATCCTGGTGGGCGGTTTTGTCTTCGCCGCCGATCTGGTGCGGGCGCTGGCGCGTGCGGGACTGGAGCTGGACATCGAGATGCTGTGGCTGCGCTCCTATGGTGACAAGCGCGTGGCCAGCGCGATTTCCATGATCGCGGGGCCTTCGGAGCAGATCGCCGGCCGACATGTGCTGGTGATAGATGGCGTGCTCGATCAGGGGCGCACCATCAAGAAGGCGCTCTCTTTGATCGAAGCGACCGGCGCGGCCAGCGCGCGGGTGGCGGTGATGCTCGATAAACAACGCGCCGACAGGGTGGCAGGAGCCGATCATGTGGGCTTCGCCATCAACGATCAATTCGTGATCGGCTATGGCATGGACGACGCGGGCCGCTACCGCAACCTGCCTTACATCGGCGTCGCGGTGTGACTCAGAATTCTTTGAGCAGCCGGTCGAGATAGTCCAGCTCCTGGGGCGGGCGGCTGCGCTGGCCGGCGCGGCGGCGCAGCTCCTGCAAAATGTCGCGCGCCCGCGCCAGATCATTGGCATCGGGCAGCTTGATCATGTTGCCGGGGCCGTTCTCACCCCGTCCCAGCGGGTCTTCCTGCCCCTGGGCCTGGTTGTTGTTGCCGTTAGTCTGCATTTCCTTGGCCAGCGCGTCGGCGCCCTTGCGCAATTCCTGCAGCGCATTGGCCTCGGCATTGCCGGCATTGGCGAGGTCCTTGGAATTGAGCGATTTCTGCGCCTGCTGCATCGCCTCGCCCGCCTTGCCAAGCGCTTCGCCGCTCTTGCCCAGTTTCTGCATCGCCTGATTGAGTTTCTGGTGCAGCTGATCTTGTTGTTTGGCCAGGCCCTGGGCGCCGCCATCCTTGGGGTCGCCATTGCCCTGTTGCTGGCGCAAGGTCTTGTCCATCAGCGCCCGCTGCTGGCCCATCAAGTCGCCATATTGCTGGATCGCCTGGTTGAGCTGGCTGTTCTTCTGTTCGCCGCCCTGGCCATTTCCGGACGGGCTTATGGAAACTTGCATATTTTCCAGCATGTTCTGCAGCGCCGCCAGCATCTGCGCCGCGGCCTCGCGATTGCCGCTGGCCGCCAGTTGCTGGATCGCTTTCATCATCTGATCCAGATCGCTGGAGTTGAGATTCTTGGCATTGGGATCGTTGGCTTGCGGCCGGCTGCTCTTCTGCGCGTTCTGCAGCAGCGCTTCCAAGTAACGCTGCATGGCCTGGTTGTAGCGCTGTAAAAGCTGATCGATCACCGGCTGAGGCGCATGCGCGGCCATGGCCGCGGTGATCAAGGCCTGCAGCTCGCGCAAGGAATTGGCCGCGGTGAGCATGCCTTTCTGCTCCACCGCCATGGCGATTTGCCACAACAGATTTTCCACCTGCTCAAGGTCGCTCACCGCGTGCGCCGAACGCACGCCCCAATAGGCGGCGCGGATACCTGCATAGACGCCCATCTGGTCGGCATAGAATTTCTCCGGGGCGATGGTGAGCGCGCCCAGCATGTCGGCCACGGCCCGCCGGCCGTCGCGATCCACGCTGGTGGCCAAGGCCTGGCGCTGCTCAATCAGGGCGCGCGCCAGGGGATCGGTGAAGACGCGTTCCGGCAGCCGGAACGTGATGGTCTTGCTCATCCCCACCTGGCCGGCGCCATCGCGGGCCTCCAGATGCGCGTCCACCATCAGCCCGGCATAGGGATGGCCGGTCAGATCGGAGTAGCTGGTCTGGTCCACCGTCTTTGCCGGAGCAAGCGGCAGATCCACGATCAAGGGCGCCGCCTGTTTGCCATGCGGGCGGATCACCACCAGCGCCGACACCACGCCGTAATCGTCACTGGCCTTGAAGGCGAATTTCACCGCATCGCGTTCGGTCACCGATGGCGGCTGGGTGAAGGCGATCACGGGCACGCGGTCGGGAATGACGCGCAAATTCCAATAGCCGATGCGGTGGCCGCTGGCCTGCACCCGCACGCGGCCGTCATGAGTGAGTTTGGCAATGGCGGCATATTCGCCCGCCTCTCCGGCAAAGCGGGGCGGATGCATGTCGCCGATGGAGACGCCCGGGGCGTGACTGGCGCCATGGGCGCGCAGATTGAGGATCGAACCGATGGGAACCGCGATCTCCTGCCGTTCATCCTGGGGCAGATAGATCGGCGCCAACCCAGTATAGGGCGGCGGGTCCACCCAGGCGTCCAGGCTGATCCCGGCAGCGGCGCCGCTGTCGAACGCGCCGGCCAGCCGCGCCCGCCAGTCGCCGCGCGCCACGATCAGGCTTGCCGCCAAAAGCACCAGCAGCACCAGATGCAGCCGGTGCGGATCACGGGAATCGAAATCGGGATTGGGCCAGGCCACATGCAGGGGGCCGGGAAGGGCGCGGGCCTGATGACGCGCCCACAGCTCCATCGCAACGGGATCGCCGCCGCCCGCCAAGAGCCGGTCGTCGCCTTCGGAGATGGGGCGGTGGGAGAGCGCGCTGTCGCGCTCCAGCCTGCGGGCGGCGTCCTGCCAGCTCGGCCAACGCATATCGCGAAAGCCGTTTTCAAGCGCCAGCCCGGTGGCGGTGATGGCGAGCGCCAGGACGAGGGACTGCAGAATCCAGGGGACGACCAGGAACAACCCGAACAAAGCGGCGGCGAAATAAACACCGATGACGCCGATGGCGGGCCACAAAGCAGGCATCACCCGCTCGACCGCCAGCACGAAGCGGGCGAGGCCGGTGGCGCGGTTCAACCGCGCATGGACGTGACTGTCAGTCCGCCAGCCAGGCTGGGACGCGGTCTTGGGCAATGAGCTCGTCATGGGTCAGTCTGGAACGAACAATGCTCCATTCCGCGCCCCTGACCAAGACCTCCGCCGCCGGAGGCCGGGCGTTGTAGGACGAGGCCATCACCGCGCCATAGGCGCCGGCCGACTGGATCGCCACGAGATCGCCCGATTTCAGCGGGGGCAGGAACCTTGCGGCGGCAAAAATATCGGAAGTTTCGCAAACCGGGCCCACCACATCGTATTTGACACGCTCGGCGCCCGGCTTCGGTTCCCGGATCGGGGCGATTTCATGATGGGAATCGTAAAGCGCCGGCCGGATCAGGTCGTTCATGCCGGCATCCACGATCAGGAACGTTTTGGCGTCGCCCCGTTTGACATAGATCACCGACGCCACCAGGACCCCGGCATTGGCGGCGATCATCCGGCCCGGCTCGAAGATCAGCCGGCAGCCCAGATCGCCGGTGGTGTGTTTCACCACCAGGCCGTAAGCGGTGGGATCGGGCGGCGGATGATTGTCCTCGATGTAAGGCACGCCCAATCCACCGCCCAGGTCCAGCCTGGAAATGGCGTGACCGTCGGCGCGCAGGAGGGCGACCAGCTCCGCCACCCGGCGGAAGGCGGCGTCGAACGGTTCGAGATCGGTGATCTGGCTTCCGATATGGACGTCGATTCCCACCACCGCGATGCCTTTGAGGGAGGCCGCCTTCGCGTAAGCGGCGCGCGCTTGCGAAAAGGGAATGCCGAATTTGGTTTCCGAGGTGCCGGTGGTGATCTTGGCATGGGTGCGTGCGTCGATATCGGGATTGACGCGCAAAGTGACCGGCGCGCGCTTGCCCATCGCGAGCGCCAGCGCGCCCAACGCCTCGAGTTCGGGCTCGCTTTCGACATTGAACTGGAAAATGTCCTCGGCCAGCGCCAGCTTGAGTTCATCTTCGGTTTTGCCCACGCCGGAAAACACGATCTTGCCGGCGGGGATGCCGGCGGCGCGCGCTTTTTTCAATTCGCCGCCCGAGACCACGTCGGCGCCCGCGCCCAAGCGGGCCAAAGTCTTGAGCACGGCCAGATTGCCGTTGGCCTTGACCGAGAAAGCGATCAGGGAATCGGGAGGAACGGCGGCGGCGAAAACTTTGTAATGGCGCTCCAGCGTGGCGCTGGAATAACAATAAAACGGCGTGCCCACGTCCCGCGCCAACTGGTCAAGCGGCACCTCTTCGGCGCAAAGCACGCCATTCCTGTAGGAGAAAAAATTCATCGTGCCCGGTTCATCAACGGCCGATCGGATAAGGCGGGCGCGAGGGATCGGGCTGGTTGCGCGGCGTGGTGGTGCCGTCGGGCTTGGCCAATTCGCTTTTGACGCCGCAAGATGCGGCCACCAGCGACAGAAGGGCGATCAGCAGAAATTTCTTCATGTGAGCTTACCCCGCCAGAACAACAGCTGTTCTTTTACCCGCGCGGGCGCGGTACCGCCAAGGCTCATGCGGGAATTCACAGATGCTTGCAAGGAAAGGACGGCAAACACGTCCTGGTTTATCGCCGGCTCGATTTTCTGCATCTCCGCAAGCGGCAATCTGTCCAGGGTCACGCCCGTCTCTTCCGCCCGTTTGACCACCGACCCCGCGATATGATGCGCCTCGCGGAACGGCTTTTTCAGCGCCCGCACCAGCCAATCGGCGAGATCGGTGGCGGTGGGAAAACCCGCTTCCGCGGCTTGCCGCATCTTGCCGGTATCAGCGGTCAGGTCGGACACCATCCCCGCCATCGCGGCCAGCGAAATCTCCAGCGTGTCGGCCGCGTCGAACACCCGTTCCTTGTCTTCCTGCAGGTCGCTGCCATAGGTGAGGACCAGGCCCTTGACCACCGTGGCCAAGGCGACGAAGTCGCCCAGCACACGCCCCGTCTTGCCCCGGATCAACTCGGCGGCGTCGGGATTGCGTTTTTGCGGCATGATGGACGAGCCGGTGGTGAAGGCGTCCGACAATTTCACAAAGCCGAAGGCCGGGGTGGACCATTGCACCAATTCGCCCGCCAGGCGCGACAGATTCAGCGCCGCGATCGAACATGCCGCCAGATATTCCAGCGCGAAATCCCGGGCCGAGATGGCGTCCATGGAATTGCGCATCGGGCGGGCAAAGCCCAGGCTCTTGGCCGTCACTTCGCGGTCTATGGGAAACGAGGTGCCCGCCAGCGCCGCCGCGCCCAAGGGCGATTCATTCATCCGCCGTTTGGCGTCATCGAAACGGCCCCGGTCGCGCATGAACATTTCGACATAGGCCAGAAGATGATGCCCGAACGTGACGGGCTGGGCCGGCTGCATATGGGTATAGCCGGGCATGATGTCGCCCGCATGCTTCTCGGCCTGCGCGATCAACGCACGGCAAAGCGCGAGCAGGCCCTGGTCGGCGCGTTCGCACGCGCTCCTCACCCAGAGCCGGAAATCCGTCACCACCTGATCGTTGCGCGAGCGCGCGGTATGAAGCCGTCCGGCGGTGGCGCCGATGATCTCGCCAAGCCGGGCTTCGATGTTGAGATGGATATCTTCCAGTTCGCGCTTGAAAAGGAATTTTCCCTCCGCGATCTCGCGCTCGATCTGATCGAGCCCTTTGAGGATCGCCTCGGCATCCTCTTTGGTGATGATCCCCTGCTGCGCCAGCATGCGGACATGCGCCCGCGAGCCGGCCAGGTCTTCGCCCGCCAGCCGCTTGTCGAAATCTATGGAGGGGGTAATCTCCCTCATGATCTGGGCCGGACCGGATTCAAACCGTCCGCCCCACATTTTATTCGCCGTCATCAAGAGGCCCCATGCAGAACCGCGCTATGTTGACCACCGCCCTTGCCGTCCTTGTGGCGGTGGGGGTTCTATATGGGATCGGGCACGGACCTGTCCACGCGATGCCCGCCATACCCGCGCCGCTGGCCGCCGAAACCAAGGCGCCGGCCGTGCCCAAGACCCCCTTTGCCGACGCCGCCGGGGGGCAGCATCGCATCGCCGATTACAAGGGCCATTATGCGCTGATCAATCTCTGGGCCACCTGGTGCGCGCCCTGCGTGTCCGAGCTGCCGGCCCTGACCAAATTGCAGGCGTCGGTGCCCGGCCTCAAAGTGGTGGCGGTGGATGTGGGCCACGACAAAAGCGACGTCGCGGCTGCTTTTCTGAAGAGCCACAACGTCGCGCAACTGGGGACCTATGTGGATACGGACTTGGCGTTGCTGCACGCCTTCGGCGCCTATGGGCTTCCCACCACTGTCTTGATCGATCCCAGCGGCAAGGAAATCGCCAAGGCGGAAGGTCCGGGCGAGTGGGCGTCTTCCGCCTCCATCGCCTATTTCAAGGCTCTGACGAAAAGCTAAGGGCGCGGGTCTTTTGACCCGCGAGTTCGTCGCGCGTGCTCACGTGCTTTTCGCACGCGTCCCACGCGACGCTCCTGCTCGCGTGCCAAAATCCCTCGCGCCGGGAGACGGCGGGTATCAGCGAGTCGGAACGGGGTGTTCGCCGCGATAATCGTAAAACCCGCGGCCGGTTTTCTTGCCTAGCCAGCCGGCTTCCACATATTTCACCAGCAGCGGGCAGGGGCGGTATTTGGAATCCGCCAGGCCTTCATAGAGCACCTGCATCACCGCCAGACAGGTATCCAATCCGATAAAGTCGGCCAGTTGCAGCGGGCCCATGGGATGATTGGCGCCCAGCCGCATGGCGGTGTCGATGGCGTCCACATTGCCCACGCCTTCATAGAGCGTATAGACCGCCTCGTTGATCATGGGCAGAAGAATACGATTGACGATGAAGGCGGGAAAATCTTCCGCGTAAGCGGCGGTCTTGCCCACATGCTTGACGATGTCCAGCGCCGCCTGGAAGGTTTTGTCGTCGGTGGCGATGCCGCGGATCACTTCCACCAACTGCATCACCGGAACCGGATTCATGAAATGCAGGCCGATGAAACGCTCGGGCCGATCGGTCGAAGCGGCCAGCCGCGTCACCGAAATGGACGAAGTGTTGGTGGCGATCATCGCCGTGGACGAAAGGCGCGGGCAAAGCTCCTGGAACAACTTCTTCTTGACCGTCTCGTCCTCGGTGGCCGCCTCGATCACCAGGTCGCGATCCTTGAGATCGTCCATGGATTGGGTGGTGCGGATGCGCGCCATGGCCGGCTTGATCGCGTCCTGGCTGATGAGGCCCCGCCCCGCCTGGCGCTGCATGTTCTTTTCGATGCGCGCCAGGGATTTGCCCAGCGCGTCCTTGTTCACGTCGTCCAGCACCACGTCGTAACCCGCCAGGGCCATGACATGGGCGATGCCCGTGCCCATCTGCCCGGCTCCGATCACGCCTATACGCTCGATACTCATGGATATTGCCTTTGCTTCAGCGGCCGCGCTTGGCCAATTCTTGATCCAATTCCGGCAGCGCCTGGAACAGGTCGGCGACCAGGCCGAAATCCGCCACCTGGAAAATGGGCGCTTCTTCGTCCTTGTTGATGGCGGCGATCACTTTGGAATCCTTCATGCCGGCCAGATGCTGGATGGCGCCGGAAATGCCCACCGCCAGATAGAGATCGGGCGCCACCACCTTGCCGGTCTGGCCCACCTGGTAATCGTTGGGCACATAGCCCGCATCCACGGCAGCACGACTGGCGCCCACCGCGGCATGAAGCCGGTCGGCGACTTTCTCGATCAGCTTGAAATTCTCGGCCGAACCCAGCCCGCGCCCGCCCGACACCACGATCTTGGCGGCGGTGAGTTCGGGCCGTTCCGAGCGCGACAGGACCTCGCCGTCGAATTTGGTGGTGCCGGGATCGCCGGCGGCGGAAATCTTTTCGATCTGGGCATTGCCGCCTTCGCCCGGGGCCTTGAAGGCGGTGATGCGCACGGTGATGACTTTCTTGGGCAGTTTCGCTTCCACGGTCTGGATGGCGTTGCCGGCATAGATGGGCCGCTCGAAAATGTCGGGGCCCACCACTTTGATGATCTCGGAGATCTGCGGCACATCCAGCTTGGCCGCCACCCGGGGAAGAATGTTTTTCCCGTCGGTGGTGGCGGGCGCGAGGATGGCGTCATATTTCGGGGCCAGCGACAGAAGCAACGTCTCCATCGTCTCGGCCATCATGTGGGCATAAAGCGGATCGTCGGCGAGAAGCACCTTCTCCACGCCCTTGATCTTGGCCGCGGCGTCGGCGACCGCGCCGCAATTCTGCCCCGCCACCAGCACATGCACGGGCGTGGAGACGGCGGACGCCGCCGTCACCGTCTTGGCGGTGGCGTCGCTGAGCGCGGCGTTATTGTGTTCTGCGAGAACCAGCGAGGCCATCAGATCACCCCCGCTTCGGTGAGCTTGTCGAGAAGCTCCGACACGCTTTTGACCTTGATGCCGGCGCTGCGCTTGGCGGGCTCGGTCACTTTCAAGACTTTGAGGCGCGGAGTGACGTCCACGCCGTAATCGGCGGGCGTCTTTTCCGCGATGGGCTTTTTCTTCGCCTTCATGATGTTGGGCAATGACGCGTAACGCGGCTCGTTGAGCCTCAAATCGGTGGTCATCACCGCGGGCAGCTTGACCTCGACGGTCTGAAGCCCGCCATCCACTTCGCGCTCGATCTTGGCCGTCCCGCCTTCCAGCTCCAGTCTGTGCGCGAAGGCACCCTGGCCCCAGCCCAGCAGCGCCGCCAGCATCTGGCCGGTCTGGTTGCAATCGTCGTCGATCGCTTGCTTGCCGGTAATCACCAGCTCGGGCTTTTCCTCGTCCACGATGGCCTTGAGCAGCTTGGCCACCGCCAACGGTTCGACCTCGGCGTCGGTTTTGACGAGGATGCCCCGGTCGGCGCCCATGGCGAGCGCGGTGCGCAAGGTTTCGCTGGCCTGCTGGGGCCCGATGGAAACGGCGACGATCTCCGTCGCTTTGCCTTTTTCCTTCAGCCGAACCGCCTCCTCGACGGCGATCTCGTCGAAGGGGTTCATGGACATTTTGACATTGGCGAGGTCCACGCCGGTCTGGTCGCTTTTGACCCGGACCTTGACGTTAAAGTCGATCACCCGCTTCACGGGAACCAGGACTTTCATGTGTTACCGGATCCCCATGGGGTGGTTTTCCCAAACTCCAGCCGGAAGGCCGCCACCCCTCTCTTGTGCGGCGCAACACTATGCGCGGCCACCTGCTTCGTCAATCAAGCCGCCCGTTGAGGTCCGGTTGGTTCCAGGACTCCTGCGTTTCATGCCGCGGCGCAGCAAAGGTGCGTCATCCCGCCGCGGTGCCGCGTTGGGAAGCGCGGGCTCTGGGATCAACGCTATTTCAGGGTGTGCAGATAAGCGATGACGTCGGCGATCTGGCCTTTGCTGGTGATGCCGGCAAACGCCATCTTTGTTCCCGGCACCATCTTGGCGGGACCGGCGATCCATTTGGCCAGATTGTCGTCATTCCAGACAATGCCGGAGGCCTTCATCGGTCCTGAAAAATTGAAGCCGTCCACGCTGGCCGCCTTGCTGCCCACGACCCCGAACAGATTGGGCCCCACGCCGTTGCCGCCGTCCTTTTCCACATTGTGGCAGATGGCGCACCGCGCAAATACAGTCTTGCCTTGGACGGGGTCGCCCGCCGCAAAAGCCGGAGTCGCGAGGACACCCGCCGCGAACAAACACGCAGCGGCGATTTTCCCGTACGGCATCAGATTTTCCTTCTAGCTCTGGCCCCTGGCGGGGTTGCTTTACATGCGCGGGAAGGGCATTTCAACACGCCAAATTTGTTCAAAACGCCGCATTTCTGCTGCTTTCCCGTGCCCGCCCAGGAATGGAACCGGGTCAAGACTGGCATTTCCCCCATTCCGCACGTATGAAGGGGATGAAACGGCGGGGCGCCATTTCAAAGAAACGCTGTGTGCGAGAACGAGGATTAATGCATCCCCGCCTGTTGGCTTTGAAATCCACCGTCCCCCCGTACGTCATCACCCAGACAGACGCTGCTCTGCACGCCCAGAATCTGTTCAGCCGGGTGCGCGACATGGCCAAGCTTTATCCGGTCTTCGCCAATACCGGCATTGATCGGCGTTATTCCTGTGTCCCGGTCGATTGGTACTTGCACGACCATGGCTGGAAGGACCGCACTCAGCTTTATATCGAGAATGCCGTGGACCTGCTCGAGACGGTGGCGCGCGGTCTTCTGGATGAGGCGGGCCTCGAGCCGGACGATATCGACAATATCGTGGTGGTCTCCACCACCGGGGTCGCCACGCCCAGCCTGGACGCGCTTCTGGTCGAGCGCATGGGCTTGCGCCGCGACATCCAGCGTCTGCCCATCTTCGGCCTGGGCTGCGCCGGCGGCGTCACCGGACTTTCGCGCGCCGCCGACATCGCCAAGGCCAAGCCGGGAAACAAGATCCTGTTTCTGGTGGTCGAGCTTTGCGCGCTCACTTTCCGCAAGAACGACATCTCCAACAGCAACATCGTGGCGACCGCGCTGTTTGGCGACGGCGCGGCCGGCGCCATTATTTCCACCGACGGCGATGGACCCGTGATCGGCGCCGCGGGCGAGCATACCTGGCCCAATTCGCTGGACGTGATGGGTTGGGAAATGGCCGAGGACGGATTGAAGGCTCGTTTCGCGCAAAGCATTCCCGGCCTGGTGGCCAGCGATTTCCGCCCCCTCCTGGATCAGTTCCTGGGACGCAACGGCATTGCCTTGTCCGAGATCGACGCCTTCGCCTGCCATCCCGGTGGGGCCAAAGTGCTGGACGCGCTGGAAGACGCGTTGGAATTGCAGCGCGGCGGGCTCGAGGACAGCCGTTCGGTCTTGCGCGACTTCGGCAACATGTCGGCGGTGACGGTCCTGTTCGTGGCCGAGCGCATGGAAGTGTGCAAGAAAACCCAGCGTACGCTTTTGACCGCGTTAGGCCCCGGCTTCTCGGCCGCCTTCCTGATGCTGGATGGGCGATGATCGGGGTCGCCTACGCCGTCATCTTCCTGGTTGTGCTGCAAAGGCTGGGCGAGTTGGTGCTCGCCAATCGCAATACCCGAAGATTGAAGGCCCAAGGCGCGGTGGAAATCGGCGCCGCCCATTATCCCCTGATCGTGTTCCTGCATACCGCCTGGCTGTTGGCCGTCCTCTGGCTGTTGCCCAAGGGGCTTCGCATTTCCTGGTTCTGGCTGGGCGTCTTTGTCCTGCTCCAGGCCGCGCGCGTCTGGGTGATCGCCAGCCTCGGCCCCTATTGGACGACGCGCATTATTTCCGTGCCCGGAAGCCCTCTGGTGAAGCGGGGCCCGTATCGTTTCTTCCGTCATCCCAACTACATGGTGGTGGCGGGCGAGATCCTGGCGCTGCCGCTGGCGTTTCATGAAATCCCGGTGGCGATCTTTTTTTCGCTCGCCAATGCCGCCATGCTGTTCTGGCGCATTCGCGAGGAAGAGGCGGGGCTGATGACCAGGCGGGAATTGGGCTGACACCATGATCAGCGTCTCGGAGACTGGGGATCACGAGACGAAAGCCGCCCTCTGGCTGGGCTTCGCCGCCATGTGCGTGGGCATGTTCATGGCGGTCCTGGACGTGCAAGTGGTGGCGTCCTCGCTCACCGCGATTCAAACCGCGCTCCATATTCCGCTTGAGCGCCTGGGCTGGATCCAGACCGCCTATCTGATGGCGGAAGTGGTGGCGATTCCCCTGACCGGCATCCTCACCCGCGCGCTGTCGCTGAGATACCTGTTCGCCTTCGCCACTTTGGGTTTTGTCGCCGCGAGCTGGGCCTGCGCGCTGTCGACCGGCTATGACGTCTTGATTGCCGCCCGGGTGGTGCAGGGATTTTTCGGCGGCATGCTGATCCCCTCCGTGTTCACCGCCGTGTTCGTGCTGATCCCCGAACGTCATCACATCCTGGCCACCACCATGGCCGGCGTGGCGGCGCTGCTGGCGCCCACCCTGGGACCGCTGTTGGGCGGCTGGCTCACCCAGACGCAATCCTGGCATTGGATTTTTCTCATCAACATCCTGCCCGGCCTGATCGTGGCGCTCACCGTGCTGTTGAGCTTGAAGGTCGAGGCGACCGACGTAGCCGTTCTCAAGCGCTTCGATCCTCTCACCTTGCTGTTGTTCGCGGTGTTTCTGGCAGGCCTCCAATGGCTGTTGAACGAGGGGCCCGGCCATCATTGGCGGGGCGGCTATATCTGGGGCCTGATCCTGATCTGCGCGATCACTTGCGCCTGGGGCATTCATCGCGCCTTGTCGGTGAGCTATCCCTTTGTGCAGCTGCGCCGCTTCGGCAATCGCCGCTTCGCGCTGGGATGCGCGTTGAGCTTTGTCCTGGGCGTGGGACTTTACGGCTCGGTCTATCTGCTTTCGCTGTTTCTGGGTTTGGTGCGCGGCCATACGCCGCTGGTGATCGGCGAGATCCTGATGGTGTCGGGAGGGGCCCAGCTGCTCACCGCGCCGGTCGCGGCCTGGGCCGAGACCAAGGCCGATGCGCGGCTGCTCACTATTTTTGGCTTTGCGTTGTTCGGGCTGGGACTGATCGCCAACGGCTTTACCACCCAGACCAGCGACTTCAATCAATTATTCTGGCCGCAGGCGATGCGCGGATTGGCGATGATGTTCTGCCTCCTGCCCTCCACGCGTTGCGCCTTGGAACATTGGCAGCCGCATGAAGTGGCCGAAGCAAGCGGCCTTTTCAATTTGATGCGCACTCTGGGCGGCGCGATCGGCATCGCCTTGATCGACACGATCCTCACCGAACGCACCGACGGCCATGCCACCCATCTGGTGACGCGGCTTCAAGCCGGCGATCCCGGCGCCGCCAGGCTTGTGGGCCTGCCGGTCAATCTTTTCCACAATCACGCCATGGGCGCCATAGACCCTGTCACCCGGATGATGATTGAGCCCATGGTGCGCCGCGCCGCGCTCACCCAATCCTGCAACGAAGCCTGGCTGGCGCTGGGCGCGCTGTTTCTTCTGGCGCTTCTACTGGTGCCTTCGATCGTGAAGCCGCCAGCGCGATGACGTAGGCCCGAGCCGGCCGCTCCGTCTTTGAAACGAATTTTCCGCAAGCGCCGTTCCTGGGTTCCGCAAGGTTTGGGATAGGAACCTCGCCGATGGCGGCGAGTTTTATTTCTGATTGCTTTTTTCGGATTGCGAAAGGATTTGATCATGCTTGGAACCATTTTGATCATTGTGCTGCTGCTTCTGCTGCTGGGCGCTTGGCCGGCTTGGCCCTACAGCGCCAGTTGGGGCTACTTTCCTTCGGGGACGCTGGGCCTGGTGCTGGTCATCGTGCTGGTGCTGGCGCTGCTGGGCCGGATTTGATGCGCCGGGTGACCTGCCATGGCGAAAATGAAACTGCTTGAAGACATCAAGGCGCGACCCGCCCGCTTTTATCGCGTGCCGGCCGATGTGATGCGCGACCGGCGCTTCCACGATTCCGAGCGGCTGGAAATTCTCAAGGCCTGGGCAGCGCAGCGCGACCCCCAATGGACGGAGCAGATCAGCGAGGCGCTGGCCGACATGGAACGCCGCCTGGCAACCAGCGGCCACGCCGCGGAATAGGAGAGGATCATGGTCACAAGGGACGGCCCCAAAAATATTGATGCCCAGGACGCCCGCCAGGGGGCCGAGACCGGCACGGTGCGCTGGGTTCTGTACATCAGCCTGGGCCTGGCGATCTTGGCGGGCATCATCATTTACTTCAGCTTCTTCCATCTTTAGACGGAGCCTCCTCCCCCGCGCATGCGGAGCATGCTGGTGGGGGAGGGTGAGTAGCGGCAGCGTGCGAACGTAGCAGCGCTTGCGATGCGCCTCCCTGGTTTCGCTCGAAGAGGGGCAAGCTTTTCTAGGCTCGCCTGCGCTCACCAAGAAAAGCTAAGCCAAGGCCGGAGGGGGCTCTTGACGACACCCCCGCCGCCCGTCACCTAGGACCCTGTCAGGTCAGGCCGGGGTCATGCACAGCGCCGAGCTTTCCATCATCGTCCCCACCTATAAGGAGCGGGGCAATGTCGGCGAACTGGTGCGCCGGCTGGCCGCGGCGCTCGCCGGCACGGCCTGGGAAGTGATTTTCGTCGACGACAATTCTCCCGATGGCACGGCGGATGCGGTCAAGCATATCGCCCAAAGCGACAACCGGGTCCGTTGCGTGCGCCGGGTGGGACGCCGCGGCCTGGCGGGCGCCTGCATCGAAGGCATCCTCTCCTCTTCCTCGCCCTTTGTGGCGGTGATGGACGCCGATCTGCAGCATGACGAAAAGGTCCTGCCGCTGATGCTGAAGCGGCTTGAGGATGGGCAAGCGGATCTGGTCGCCGGCACGCGTTATCGCGAAGGCGGCAGCGCGGGAAATTTTTCCAGGAAGCGCGGCGTCCTCTCGCGCGCCGCCACCAGGATCACGCACCGGCTGGTGGGCACCGATCTCAGCGATCCCATGAGCGGCTTCTTCATGATGCGCCGGGACAAGTTCGAAGAGATCGCGCCCGCGCTTTCGCCGGTGGGGTTCAAGATTCTGCTCGACATCGCCATCACCGCCGGCGACCGGCTCGCCATCGCCGAACAGCCTTATGCGTTCGGCGCGCGCTTCAAAGGCGAAAGCAAGTTCAATGCCCAGATCGGCGTGGAATTCCTGGGCCTGTTGCTGGCCAAGATCACCGGCGATCTGGTGGACCCGCGCTTTATTTTCTTCGCCATTGTGGGCAGCCTGGGTCTTGTGGTGCACCTGGTGGCGCTCAGCCTGGCGTTGGCATTCATGCCGGGGGCGTTCCAGGCGGCGCAGATCATCGCCACCCTGATCGCCATGACCAGCAATTTCATCCTCAACAACGAGCTCACCTATCGCGACCGGCGGCTGAAGGGTGCGGCGATGCTCAGGGGCTTCGTCCTGTTCTGCCTGCTTTGTTCGGTGGGCGTGATCACCAATGTGGATCTCGCCTCCTGGCTTTACAGCAACCGCGAAGTCTGGTGGGTGGCGGGCGCCGCCGGCGCCATCATGGGCGCGTTGTGGAATTACGCCATGTCCACGCTGTTTGTGTGGCGCGTGAGATGACCAGCGCGCGCGCGGCGGGATTTTCGGTGGCCGCGCTGCTTTTGTTGCGCCTGGCGATGGCGGCGATCCTGCCGCTTTCGGCCGACGAGGCCTATTATTGGCTTTGGTCCCGGCATCTGGCCGCGGGCTATTACGACCATCCGCCGGCCATCGCCTTTGTGATCCGCTTCGGCACATGGCTGTTGGGCGACACGGAATTGGGCGTGCGCCTGGGCGGGGTGCTGCTCTCGGCGCTGGCGAGCTGGTTTGTCTGGCAAACGGCGCGCCTGATATTGAAGGATGAGGCGCGCGCGGCGCTGGCGGCGCTGCTGTTCAATCTCACTTTGATGATCGGGGTGGAGACCCTGGCGGCCACGCCCGACACGCTGTCGGTGACGGCGACCGCCGGCTTGATGTTTTTCCTGGCGAAAGTCCGGGAAAGCGGTGACGGGCGCTGGTGGCTTTGTGTGGGCCTCTTGGGAGGGTTGGGCCTGCTTTCCAAATATTCCGGCTTCTTCATCGGGCTGGGCGCGCTGGTCTGGTTGCTGGCCGGCGCGCGCGGGTCCCTGAGAACCCTCTGGCCGTGGCTGGGAGCCGTCCTCGCCCTCCTCATTTTTCTACCCAATCTCTGGTGGCAGACGGGGCATCATTGGATGACCTTCGCTTTCCAGTTCGGACGCGTGACGGGCGGGCACCTCACAGGGCGCTATCTTTTGGAGTTCGCGGGCTCCCAACTGGGACTGGCCACGCCTTTCATCCTTATACTGATGATCTTGGGACTGTGGCGCGCGCGCCGCCCCGATGATCCGCGCTTTTCGCTTGTCTGTCTGACCCTGCCGGCGCTGATTTATTTCCTGCTCCACGCGCTTCACGACCGCGTGCAGGGCAATTGGCCCTGCTTCCTCTATCCCATGCTGGCGGTCCTGGCGGCGGACGCGTTCCGGCACGATTGGCGAAACCTGTCATCCCGGCTGGCGATGCCGGTGGCGGCGCTGGTGCTCTTCGCCGCCTATCTCCAGGCCGCGACCGGCTTTCTGCCGCTCAAGGCGGACCCCTTGGCGCGCCTGTTGGGCGTGGGCATGCGTGACACGGTAAGGGAAATTGTCACGCTGAGAAGCGAGAGCGGCGCGCGCGCCATTGCCGCCAGCGACTATGAGATGACGTCGTGGCTGCGTTTCTATGCGCCGGCGCTTCCTCTTGTCGCGCTGGACCAGCCCGATCGCTATCTGGGTTCGCCCGCGGTCACGCCTGTGCCGGAGCCGCTGCTCTATGTGGCCGATCGCGATCCCGACACGGCGGTGCTGGCGGATTTCCGGAAAGTGAGCCAACTGCCCGATGTGTTCCGCGCCCGGCATGGCCGGATCATCGCCCGCTATACGGCCTGGCTTCTGGCCGTGCCGAAGCAGCCGATTGAAGGCAAACTCCCTTGAAATAGAAGGTTTTTCTGGATTTTTGGGAAGAGAGCGGACACCCGAAGCGGGCTGTCGAAGGGGCTGGGGGCGTTCCGGATCGGACGTCCGCTCGGGGTAAAGAACGAAAGGCCCGGAAGTTCGTTCCGGGCCCTGCCTCAATTTTTCACGATTTTTGCGCCGGGCGGCGATGGAGGCGCTTTCGCGCTTGGCGTGAAGTCGGCGGAGCCGAACAGAAGACCCAAAAGCAACAAACCGGCGATCGCGGCTTCGATCGGATGTTCGGTGATGCGGCGAGGAATACGCATGCGGTGCTCCCTCCCTACGCGGCCTTAGGTCAAATCGGAGGCCTGCCCCGTAGCGCGCCGGAAAAGGCGCTGACGATCAAGAGGATGA
>Ga0182024_10005318_pt1 | contig 28966 bp, 24 predicted proteins | sample P32metaG_FD_120480 | JGI IMG/M metagenome (GOLD analysis project Ga0182024, IMG submission 120480) | Permafrost microbial communities from Stordalen Mire, Sweden - P3-2 metaG (Illumina Assembly) | ecosystem: Environmental > Terrestrial > Soil > Wetlands > Permafrost | place: Sweden: Stordalen...
AAGGTTTCGCCATCTGGGTTATTTCCAATGGTTCGGCGCGCCGCATGTCCCACCGTTTGGTCGCCGGTGAGACTCTCGACGAAGCCATCGCCGCCGCCCGCGAGTGCAACAACGCCGGCATGATGACCAGCCTCGACTACCTCGGCGAAAATGTCGCCACCACGGCCGACGCCCAGCGCGCTCGCGATTCTTATCTCGAAATCTTCGAACGCATCGGCAAGGAAAATCTCCAGGCCAACGTCTCCTGCAAGCTCACGCAGCTTGGCCTCGATCTCAGCGTCGAATTCTGCGAAGGCTTGGTGCTCTCCGTCGTCGAACGCGCAGCCGCCTACGATAATTTTCTTCGCGTGGACATGGAGGGCTCCGTCTACACCCAGCGCACCATCGAACTTGTGAAACGCATCCGCGCACGCAACCCCGCCATCGGCACCGTCGTGCAATCCTCGCTCTATCGCACAGAAGCCGACGTGCGCGACCTGCTCGCGTACGGTTGCCGCATTCGTTTGTGTAAGGGAGCCTATCGCGAATCCGCTGAGGTGGCTTACCCCAAAAAGTCCGACGTCGATGCCAACTACGTCCGCTTGATCCAGATACTCTTGCCCAGCGGCTTTTATCACGCCATCGCCACGCACGACCCGCGCATGATCGGCGCCACCATCCGCTTTGCCGCCGCCAAACAAATCACCAAGGAAGACTTCGAATTCCAGATGCTCTATGGCGTGCGCACCGACCTGCAGCGCCAACTCGTTCGAGACGGCTACCGCGTCCGCGTCTACATCCCCTTCGGCCACGACTGGTTCCCCTACTTCATGCGCCGCCTGGCCGAACGCCCCGCCAATGTGGCCTTCTTTCTCCGCAACTTCCTTCGCTAGCCGCTGTCTCGACGAAAAAAATAAACGTTGTCATCAAAATGAAAAAATTGTCATCCCAAGCGCAGCGAGGGATATGCCTTTTCGCTGTGCCGCACGACCAGCAGAATGCCCTACCGCGCGCCCTTCGCCGACTTCATCCCGCCCAAACTCTCGCCCGGCTTCAAAATATGCACCGCCACATTCCCGGGACACTCATTCCGGAATTCCTCCGGCGTCCCCGTCAACTGCGGAAACGTCGCATAATGCATTGGTATCACTTCTTTCACTCCCAAAAGTTTCACCGCTAGCGCCGCCTCGCGCGGACCCATCGTAAAATTATCGCCGATCGGCAGCATAGCCAGATCCGGCTTGTACAGATCGCCAATCAGCTTCATGTCTCCGAACACCGCGGTATCCCCAGCGTGATAAATCGTAAATCCACCCGGCATGCGAATCACCAACCCCGCGGCTTCGCCCGCGTACAGCATGTTGTCGCCGTCCTCAACCGAGCTCGAATGAAACGCGTGCGTCATCGTCACGGAAAATTCTCCCACCGTTTGCGTCCCGCCCTTGCTCATCGGCCGTATCGATTTTCCCAGCCCTTTCTTGCCCACCCACATCGCCAATTCAAAAATCGCCACAATTTCCGGCTTATGCTTTTTCCCCAGCTCCAACAAATCCCCGATGTGATCGCTATGCCCGTGCGAAGCAAAAATCACATCCAGCCGCTCCACCTTCTTCAACTCTTTCGGGCACCGCGGATTGTTCATCACCCACGGATCGATAATCGCCACCGCGCCCGAAGCAGTGGTCAGCGAAAACGTGCTATGTCCAAAATAAGTAATCGTATTTCCTAATGTATCCAGCATGTTTTCTCCTCGACTAGTATAGGCACTCTCGCCTGTGCACAACGCAGCCGGCTCTAAAAATTAAGCGCGAAGCCACTCCACAAATACAAATCTTGGACTCGCACCGTTTCCCACGAAGTTGCACTCCGTCAAAACTCTAATTTCCCGCCACACCCGACGACAGAACCGTCCGGATCGCCGCCTCATAAGTATCCCGATTCGATTCCCCTAGCAATTTCCCAATCTGCCGCCCATCCCGGTCATAAAAAAACGATGCCGGAATCGCTCCGCTCCATCCCGCCAGCACCGCGTTCACAAATTCCTTCTGACCCCCGGCTTTCTTCCGGTAATTGGGAAACACCGGTTTGTACCGGGCCATAAATCGCCGCGTCAAAATGATATCTCCGTCATCATCCAGGTTAACCCCCACCACTTTCAATCCCTGCGGCGCATATTGCTTTGCCAATTCATTCAGCATCGGATATTCCGCCCGGCAAGGCTCGCACCACGTCGCCCAGAACGTCACCACCAGCGGCTGCCCCTTATGCTCCGCCAAGATTTTCTGGTACCCTGCGGCATCGATCAGCTCCGGATCCTTAGGTGCCTTCGCCTGCGGCGCCGCCATCGCACACATCGCCATCGCCACCACCAGCCCAGCCATTCCCCGCATCATCCGCCGCATCCGCATAGAATCCCTCTCCTCAACATTATATCCCGCCGTTGCCGCCGCCGTTGTAGGGTCCGGCTTTAGCGGCGACCCGCGCAAAAGTCGCCGCCGAAACGCCCTTCCAAGGCCCCGATCCGCAGCCAAGGTTTGTAGCGGCGCAGCTTCATCCCTGAGCCTCGAAGGAATGCTGCGCCCCAGCTCGCTCGGGCGTAAGAAAATCACCCGCGCTTTTCCGCTTGCAATCGCCGCACAGTTGAGAATCCCACTCTCGTCCCGTACAATCATAAACAAGCTGCATTTAAATCAGACCCGCAGCCAACGAAAAGGTTTCACCGGCAGGCCTCTGCATCACGAAAAGCCTCCGGTAATCATATGAAATCGCTATCTGAACAAGGAGACGTGAATGGCTTACGTAATCGCCGAGCCGTGTATCGGCACAAAGGATTCCGCCTGCGTGGACGTTTGCCCGGTGGACTGCATCCACCCGCGCAAAGATGAACCAGGCTTTGAAGGGGAGAAGCAGCTGTACATCAATCCTGTCGAGTGCATCGACTGCGGCGCCTGCGTCCCCGTCTGCCCCGTAACGGCCATCTTCGCCCTCGAAGATCTCCCCGAAAAGTGGCAGTCCTACACGCCAGTCAACGCCGACTGGTACAACAAAAAATAATTTTGGGTGCACGGCGGCTTAACGCCGCTTTACAGCAAAAACAAAATTGTAAAAAACAAGAAAAAACGGGGGCGCAAGCACCGCCGCTTTTTTTTGTTTATCCTGCCAATCGCAAGTAAACCTGACTTTCGATTTTCTTTACTTCTTTACTCCTTACTTCATCACTCCGCTCTTAATCTCCGCAAACTTCCCCATCCCACAGTCCGCCTTCCGACCCGACAACGTCCGCCTCTTCACATCCTCCAAGGACGTCGCAAACAATATCTTCTCCACCGCCACCTGCACATCCCCCCACATCGCCTTCAACCCGCAACTTTCCCCCTCCACGCAAACCGCGCCCAGCCGCTCTTCCGAATGCGTGCAAGAAGACTCCGCAAACGCCCCATCCACGATCCGCAACAGCTCCCCCATGGAAATCTGCGCCGGCGGCCGCGCCAAGGTATACCCGCCATTCACTCCGCGCCGGCTCTCGAGCACTCCGCCTCTCTTCAACTCCAGCAAAATCTGCTCCAGATATTTCAGCGGAATATGATGCCGGCTGGCAATCTCCTGAATCGTCACCACCTCCGGATACTGCAGCGCCAAATGCAGCGCCGCCTGCGTCGCATACTCACCCTTCGCCGTCACTCGCATAGCTTCACTCTCGAATTTGCAAGCCTTTCACAGCGCCCCTCGCCTGTCAATTCCTCTCCGCAATGCAGGCATTCCTATTTACCCTGAGATGCAAAGGCCTGTGATTCATTAACGTTCACCTGACAAGCTATTGGCTGTTTTGACGCCATTTTACCAGTTAGAATAGCGTCTCGCGCTCACGTACCTCTCGCTTTTGAAGTTTGCCGTAAAACTCTGCGGTTCTCCTTTAACTATAACAATCTAAATTATTTAATCGGGAACGGCGATTGGCGCGCTGTCTCTAAGCCGCCTGGAATGAATACTTACAGAACCATATCAAAACAAAGAAGTTTAACTTTCCTTTGGAATCACCTACTTTTCGCAAAATCATGCGTGGGGTACTCCCAAGTCGCTCGACCGAGCGGTCCAACTCTTTCGATCGCTCCATCATCTACAATGAAGCGATACGATAAGAAATAACGCGGAAAATCTTCGCCATCCTAAGCCAAGCCGGAGTAGTTCGTGAATCAGTTCCGAGATCCAGTTTCAACACTGCTTTGCCAACGACTTGCTCAGTTCTTGCTGCTGATCTGTGGCATCACCGTTGTATCCGCACAGATTGACGCGCAAACCGCAGCCGCCGGACAAGCTGCGCCCGCTCCCACCACGAGCGCTCCAGCGACTCCGGCGCAAACTGCGCCCAAAGCTGCCGTCACACTCGAAGGCCACTGGGCAGGCACGCTCAAAGCCGGCAACGCGGCGCTCCATCTCGTTTTGCACATTATCAAATCATCCGACGGCACCTACCACGCCAAGCTCGACAGCCTTGACCAAGCCGTCTTCGGCATCGAAGCCAACTCCGTTACGCACACCGAATCCACCATCAATTTTGAAGTCGCGTCCGCAGGGGCCACCTTTGAAGGCAAACTTTCCGTCACGCATCAGTTACTTGAAGGCACTTGGAATCAAGGCGGCATGGCCATTCCCATCAGCTTCCACCGCGAATCCGCCAGCGCCGCGCGTAAAGCTTCCGAGCCAGTTTTCTCCACCGAAGGCACTTGGCAAGGCGCGTTGGAAACACCCGGCCTTCGCCTTCGCCTGCAACTGCACGTTTCGCACGACGACAAAAAACAACTAGTCGCCGCGCTCGATAGCCTCGATCAAGGCGCCAACGGCTTGCCCGCCGCAAAGGTCACGCAGAAAGAATCTGCTTTGCACTTCGAGATTCCGTCAGTCGGTGGCAGCTATGACGGCGCGATCAACGCCACCAAAGACACCATCACCGGTACGTGGACGCAGTCCGAAGTACTGCAAAAACTGAATTTCGCCCGTCAGGAGCAGCCTCTTGAGATTGCGCGGCCGCAAAATCCCGTCAAGCCGTATCCCTACACGGAGGAGGAAGTCACCTTCGCCAATGCCAAAGCTAACGTCACACTCTCCGGCACGCTCACCACGCCGCGTGGCGCCGGACCTTTTCCTACCGTTTTGCTCATCGCGGGCTCCGGTCCGCACGACCGCGACGAATCGCTCGCCGGCCATCATCCGTTTCTCGTACTTGCCGACGCGCTCACTCGCGGCGGTGTCGTCGTCCTCCGCTACGATAAACGCGGCATCGCCGCCTCCAGCGGCGATTACGCGAACGCAACCACGGAGGATTTCGCGTCCGACGCCGACGCTGCAATCGCTTTTCTGAAAACGCGCCATGAATTGAACATGAAAAAATTTGGCATCATCGGCCACAGTGAAGGCGGCCTGATTGCCGCCATGCTCGCGGCGCGCTCTCCGCAAATTTCCTGGATCGTGCTGCTCGCCGCTCCCGGCCTCAACGGTGAGGAAACGCTGCTGCTGCAATCCAAATCCATCGCCGAAGCCAGCGGCCTTTCCGAAGAGCAAATTGCCATCAGCCTGGCCTTCGATCGTCACGCTTACGCGCTGGTTCGCCACGAACGCGAGGCCGCGGCTCTCGCGAAAAAGCTGAACGATTTGGTGCAATCCAGCGGCATGAGTGACTCGCTGCCGCCGGCTGCGCTGCAATCGCAAATTCGCTTGATCAGTTCGCCGTGGTTCCGCTTTTTCCTCGATTACGATCCGGCAGCCGCGTTGCAGAAAGTCACTTGCCCGGTCCTCGCGCTCGATGGCGACAAAGATCTGCAGGTTCCGTCGCACGAAAATCTTCCGCTCATCCAATCCGCGTTGGATGCAGGCGGCAACAAAGATTTTGAAGTCATGGAAATGCCCGGCCTGAATCACCTGTTTCAGCATTCCGAAACCGGCTCTCCCTCCGAATACGGCGTGATTCAGGAGACCATAGCTCCGGAAACGCTAACAAAAATCGCCACATTTATTCACGATCACACCGCCCAGTAACTTTCGGACTCGCCAATTCAAAATTCATCGCGAAACGGGCCGTGCTTTCCGCGCATCCAAGTCGCGTGCGCGTCGCGCGCGCCCACACGGCTCCGCGATTTTCCGGTCCGCAGGGTAAGATAGTTGCGGAGAACGAACCGTCCCATGCCGCCCAAGTTTCACCTCAGCCTGCTCATTCACGCGCATCAACCCTGCGGCAATTTTGGAAACGTGCTGGAATCCTGCTATCAGAAATCCTATCTTCCTTTTCTCGAACTCCTGGAAGAACACCCGGCAATACACGTCGCGCTGCATTATTCCGGACCGCTGCTGCTGTGGATCGAAGAAAATCATCCCGAATATTTTGCGCGACTTCGCGCTCTCGCGGAAAGCGACCAGGTGGAAATGGTGGGTGGCGGTTTTTACGAGCCTATCCTGATCTGCATTCCTCCCGCGGATCAGCACGAACAGATAACCCGCCTTGCGTCGTACATCGAGCACCACTTCGGGCGCCGGCCCAGCGGCGCATGGCTCGCCGAGCGCGTTTGGGAGCCGCAACTGCCGTCGGTGCTCGCCTCCTCTTGCGTGGGCTACACAATTGTCGACGACATTCATTTTCTTTCTGCCGGTTTTGAGCCAGAAGAATTATTCGGCCCATATCTCGCTGAAGACCGCGGACAAACCGTCGCGGTTTTTCCCGGCCAGAAGAAACTTCGCTACCTGCTGCCATTCGGCGGCGTCGATGAAACCATTGACTGGCTGCGTGAAATGGCGCTCGCGCATCCCGGTGGGGTCGCCGCCATGGGCGACGACATGGAAAAATTTGGCGTGTGGCCGGAAACTTTCAAGCATTGCTACACGGATGGCTGGCTGGAAAACTTTTTTGCCGCGCTGGAGAAAAATTCCGATTGGCTGGAACTTACCACTCCCTCGGAATACCTGGCGCGCAACGCGCCACTGGGCCGCGCCGATTTGCCCACCGCTTCCTACACCGAAATGATGGAGTGGGTGCTGCCCACGACAGTGCGCCAGCGCTACAGTGCGGTGCTGAAAGAGTTTACGTCACGTCCGGAGATCGTTTCCTTTTTGCGCGGTGGACCGTGGCGAGCTTTTTTCCGCAAATACTCAGAAGCTAATCTGCTGCACAAAAAAATGCTGCGCACCTCCAGCCGCGTAGCCGCTGCGCCGCAACGCAGCGCGGGTTCGCCAGCGGCCACGGAGCTGCTCGCAGCACGGGTGTTGCTGCTGCGCGCGCAATGCAACGACGCTTACTGGCACGGCGTTTTTGGCGGCCTGTACGCCCCGCACCTGCGCACCGAACTGTGGCGCAACTTAATTCGCGCGGAGGCTATCGCTGACCGTCACACTCCCGGAGCAACGATGGCGCGCCTCGAAACTCTGGACTACGATGCGGATGGCGCCACGGAACTTTTGTTTACCTCTCCGGAATCGCAAGCGCTCCTAAAACCTTCGGACGGCGCTACCATCGCGTTTTTCGATTTTCGCCCAGCCGGCGCTACGCTCATCAATTCGATTGTGCGCCGCCCTGAGGCTTATCACGCACGCGTACGCGAAGCAGCGCGCCTCCCCGTCGGGCACGTCGCTTCCATTCACGAGCAAACTCGCGTGAAGGAAACTGGCCTGGAGCGTTTTCTGCGCTATGACCGTTCCGCGCGCCACGCGTTTCGCGTGCTGCTTTTCGATCCTGCAAAAACCCACGCCGACTACGAAGCTTTGGAACTCTTTGAAGATCCCGGCTTCTCGGCCGGCAATTTCACTGTTAAATCTTCCAACGCGTATGACGCAGAATTTGTTCGTGAAGGGACGATCTCCTGCCTCGGAAAACGTGGCGCTCCCTCGCGCAGCTTCATTCTTACCAAACGCTTTTCTTTTGGACCTGCGCCGCACGGCTGCGAGGTAGCGTGCGAATTAAATTTGAAGCCGGCTATGCTGCCCGGCGCTCACCGCCGGGAAGGGAATCACAGCCCGGCAGAAACTGTGGCGTCCGAAAACCCCGGCCACCAGACCATCGCCATCGGCATTGAGTCCGTGATTAATTTTCTTGCTCCGGATGCCAACGATCGTTTTTTTCAGATCGACGCGCGCAAAGAGCCACTTCGCTATAGCGGCGAATTTCCCGGGAACATCATTCGCGTCGAAGACGGCTGGCAACGCATCCGCGTCACGCTGAATGCTCCCGGCGCACAATGCTTTTGGATTGCGCCCATCGAAACAGTTTCGGAGTCCGAGGAAGGTTTCGAACGCGTGTATCAGGGTTCGCAAATCATGCCCATTTGGCACGCGAATCTGGCGGAGTATCATGCGCGAACTGTGCGTTTGGTATGGCGCGTCGAATTGATCTGAAGTGTTCTGTTCCGCTCTGATCAAATCTCCAGGCGCTTTTCCATGTGCACCACCGGCAGCGCTTGACCGCCACCAATCGGCAACGAAAGTTCGTCCCTCACCACATAGCCGCGCGCGCGAAATAATTTCACTCCGGTAAGCGTCGCGCCCATTTCGAAGCGCCGGAAGCCTGCAACTACGGCTGCGGATTCGCACGCGTCCAGGATGCTGCTGCCAATGCCCATGCGCGCCCATACCGGAGAGATAAAAAACGCGCGAATTTTGGCGGCGTCCACCGCGGGATTCAAAAACTCCTGGCGAGCCGCAGTCCACGCGTCTCCGCCGTACAGTTTCTTTCGTTTACTCCAGCCTCCGCATCCCGCGATAGCAAATTCTCCGGGCGAAGCAATCATATCCCCGCGAAATCTCCGCGCTTCCGCTACAAAATAAGTCTCATCGGCAATCAATTGGCTGTCCACGCCAAAAACTGTTTTCAGGGCATTATCAATTTGCGCCTGCGAATAATCTTCGGCCTGCAACCCGCGTACGGACGCATCGATCAGTTCCGCTAGTGCAGGGATATCGGCCTCGGTTGCCAACCGGATGTGTACTTCAAGTTGCACTTTTTATTTCGCAACCTCCTGGACCCCCGACTTGTACCCTGGCCCGCGCAGTGCACGCCCCGGCCGTTCTTCCGTAATTGTTCCATCGAGCACAACCGGCCGGCCATTTACAAAGACATCCTTTACACCGACGGCGTAATGCAAAGGGTCCGTAAATGTTCCCGTATCTTTGATGGCGTCGGCATCAAACACCACGAGATCCGCCATCATTCCGGGGCGCAAAATTCCGCGATCCCGAATTCCCACGCGGCTGGCCGCCAGCGAAGTCATTTTGCGGACCGCTTCTTCGAGACGCATGGTGTGCTCTTCGCGAACATACTTGCCGAGCACGCGCGGAAAAGTGCCGAAAGCACGGGGGTGCGCTTTGGTATTGCTTAACGGCCCGTCTTCGGCTTGCGCGGAAGAGTCCGAACCGAACGTGACGAGCGGATTCGCGACCGCCGCACGAACATCGGCCTCATCCATGATGGAAATCACCACTTCGCTGTTTCCATGATCGGCAATCGCCACATCCATAGCAGCATCTCGCGGGTTTTTGTTCATGGCGCGGCCGATTTCATCGAAGGTCATTCCTTCATATTTGTGCAAGTCCGGATTCACCACCTGGATGAGCTGCACGCCAGAGCCGCCGCCGGAGCCAAGCCACTGGTTTTCCCAACTGGTGCTCGGTTCATCCATTTCTTTTTTTGCGCGGTCGCGTTGTGCCGGATCTCTTAATCGCGCCACCAGCTTGTCCGTTCCGCCTTCAGACACCCAGCTGGGGAAACACGCCACCAATCCGTTGGATCCCCGCGTATAAGAATAGACGCTGGCGGCCACGTCGATCCCGCGGGAGCGCGCAGCCTCGATTCTGCGCAAAACTTCCGGCATCTTGCCCCAGTTTTCGCGGTATGCGGCTTTCAGATGCCAAATTGTGGCGGGAATTTCCGCTTGCGAAGAAATTTGAAATACTTCGTCCAGAGACTGGAAGATGCGATCTCCTTCGGACCGCTGGTGGGTGAAATAAACGCCTCCGTATTGATGCGCCACTTTCGCTAACTCCACAACCTCCGCGGTCGACGCGTACACGTCTGGCACATATTGCAGCGCTGAACTCAAGCCGAAGGCACCTTGCTGCATGGCTTGCGCAACCAGATCGCGCATCTGCTGTAGTTCGGCGCTACTGGCTGCGCGATCATCTTCGCCGACTACATAATTCCTGATGCCTCCGGCACCGACAAAAGTTCCCAGATTAATCGCCGGGCGCACCTGCGTGAAATGGGCGAAATAGTCGTCGAGCGAATGCCAGTCGAGCGCAACGTTGTACTTTTTGGCTGGGTCACCCATTTCCTTGAGCATGCGGTCATTCACCGGAGCGATGGACGAGCCCTCGCCGGTGATTTCGGTAGTGACGCCCTGAGTAATTTTGCTGGCAGCGCGATTATCGACGAGAATATTGAATTCGGATTGTCCCTGCACGTCGATAAAACCCGGAGCAACCACCAGACCGTGGGCATCGATGCGTGTTTTGGCGGATGCGGCATGCAGATCTCCGATGGCCGCGATGTGGTCGCCAAGTATGGCGATATCGGCGACAAACCACGGGGCGCCGGTGCCATCGACGACGTGCGCGCCAGCAATCACAAAGTCATATTGCGGTTGTCGCGCGCTCCCAAGAATGGCCGCGAGGAGCATTGCGGCTGCTGCCAAGAGTGGTCTGCAAAACTTCATTTTCATGTGCATCCCTTCCCATGGATACTTCATTCGTATCTCATTTCATCCGGCGGAGATTGAAGTGCAGGGATGATACACCGGGGCAGACGCCATTTCTGAGGATGGAATGGAATAGCATCGCGGGAACACAGCCAAATTGTCGGGCAGCGGCGCGCGCAAGGAAGTGTCCGGTTTCGCGACGCGGCATCCCGAAAACGGTCATCCGGAGAAGATCGGGAACACCTTCCTGAGCCCAAAAAGGCCGATTTTCGCGTGATTTGACGCGGAAGACACTGGCAAGCCGCCTGCATCGCCTATGGATCATGTTCGCCATAGCACATAACAGCGACAGCCAGATGGCTGCGCGTTCACTAGCCAGGGCTCGCGGCGGGAACCGGGAAGCTTTTGGGGATCTGGTCATGCCGCACACCGCCCATCTGCGGCGGCTGGCATATCGCCTGACGGGCAACGATGCCGACGCCGAGGACATCTGCCAGGAAGCGCTGCTGAAGGCCTTTCTAAAACTTCATCAATTCACGGGAACGCCCGGAGGAGTTAGAGACGAGATGTACGCGTGGTTGAGAAAAATCGTGAAAAATGTGGCGATCGATTTGCTGCGCCGCAACGGCAACCGGAAGATGATTTCGATCGATCAAACGGCTGTCGATGGTGAGGACGGTGCGCATGTGGAACTGCAAAGCAAAAATGAAAACCCCGAGGAACTGCTCTCGCAGCGGCAGAATCTGAGTTTATTCGCGGAGGCTATCGTGGAACTGCCGCGGCACTTGCGGCAGGTGTGCCTGCTCAGCGATGTACTGCAATATTCCACGCAAGAAGTGGCGACCGGGCTGGGAATTACACCGATGGCGGTGCGCACACGATTATTCCGGGCGCGCGGGCGGTTGCGGATGACGCTGAAACCAATGTTCGCCGAGGGATCCTACTAATGGAGCACGGCCTGCACAGCGCGGCTAGATAACGGATTAAATCGCAATCAGCAGATTTTGTGCGAACGGCCATGCGGCGTCGACCCATTGCGCATCGCAAGTGAAACCGGTGCGTGCCGCCATACCAGCAACTTCTTCCGCAAAATATTTATGGGAACTCTCCGTCCAGATGGTTTCGCCCTGTTCCAGTGTGAATCGCAGGGAAGCTTCGCGGATATTTATGTTCTGGCGGCACATGGAGAGCAAGTGCATCTCGATGCGGCGTTCGGCGGCGTTCCAACGCGCTTCGTGGCGGAAGTGCGAGAGATCAAAATCTCCACCCAGTTCGCGATTAATGCGCGACAGCAGATTCAGATTAAAAGCCGCAGTAACGCCGGCGGGATCGTCGTAGGCCAAAATCTGCGTGGCCACGGCCTTGACGAGATCCGTGCCGAGCAGCAAGGCATCGCCGCGACGCAAGGTCTTGCGCACTTCGCGCAGGAAATCGTCGCCGGCTTCGCGGTCAAAATTGCCGATGGTGCTGCCTAAAAATAAAACCAGCAAGTGATCGAGCGCACCGCGGCGCGCGGCGACCGCGCGGAGTCCATCGAGATAGGTTTTTTCATAACCGACGACACTGACCAGATCGATCTGGCCCATCTCCTTTTCGCAGGCTTCCAGCGCGGAGCGTGAGATTTCAATGGGGTAGTAATATGTGCGCTGCCGCTGCGCCAAGGCTTCCAAAATCCAGCGCGTTTTTTTTCCGCTGCCGCTGCCAAGTTCCGCAACTTGCAGAGGTGAACGCAATCTTCCAACAATTTCGTTGGCGTAGCGCTCCAGCAGACGCGCATCGGCGCGCGTGAGGCCGTATTCCGGGAGCACACAGATGGCTTCAAAAAGCGCAGAGCCCAATTCGTCGTACAAATACTTTGAGGGCAGCTCGCGCTGTCCGGGCTTAGTAAGACTCTCGCGCACGTCTTTGGCAAATTCCGCGAGGTGGCGCGTGGGCGTTTGCGCGGGCGCAGCTGCGAAAGCTGCTGCGCCGGGGCTGCTCGGTGGTGCAATCTCGCCAGCACTGTTTGCTGCATTCTGGAATGAGAGGTCGGCTGTACGGACAGTAGAGCTGCGCATAAATCTCCCAAGAACCGTTTTTATATTCAGTCTTCCACGCAACGGAAAGTGGCGTAGACGTTCGGATAATGCGGCTGAAACCAATTGCGAAAAGATCGCCGCAACATGCAGGCAGCTGTCCGGGGGGAGCCGCCTTTCATCACGAAATGCTGGCCATCAAAAAAATTGGCTGAATATCCGGGATAAAACGAACGGGGCTGGAACCCTTCAAAAGGCGCAAAGACGGTTCGCGTCCACTCCCAGCCGTTGCCGACGAGATCATGCACACCGAACGCGCTGGCGCCCGCGGGATGCGCGCCGACGGGCGCGGGATCCCAGTAGTGAAAATCAAAATTTCCATGCGCGGAGGTGGGAGTGGAATCTCCCCACGGATATTGGCGCTCCCTGGCTCCTTTCGGCGCTCCGTAGGCGGCACGGTGAAATTGTTCCTCGGTCGGCAGCCGGCGGCCTAGCCATTTTGCATACGTGGCGGCTTCCGCGTGGCTGACGTAGACGGGCCACTCCATCGGCAGACGAACTTCGCCAAACATGGTGCGGTAATCCCACAAACTGCCCTGGCGAATCCAGAAGGAAGGATGCGAGATTTGCTCTTTCTCCTTCCAGGCCCAGCCTTCGGGAGTCCACAGAGAGGAGTTCTCGTAGCCGCCGGCTTGCATGAAGCGCAGGAAGTCACGGTTAGTGACATTGTGGCGATCGATGGAAAACTCCGGGACGTGCAAAGTGTGCGCGTCGAACTCATTGTCCCAGCCGAACTCATTGCCACGAGTGCGCGGGAGGCCCAGCAGAGTGCGTCCTTCCGGAATGTCCACGAGGTGCGATTTAATGCGCGGCGTTTTCCAATCTGGCTCTGGAGGACCCGGAACTTTTCTGGCGCTGGGCAAGCGATGCAGCATGTACGCCAGCGTCTCCGCGTGCATCAAGCGGTGCTCGATGGCCATCTCGAGCATTTCGGAAAGATTAGGATGGCCTTCACGCGGGCGCGATTGCGCTTGCTGCATGGCATCGTCCAGCTCAGCGCGCAAGCGGGCGTTGTATCGCGCGACTTCCTCGAGCGCGGGCCAGTCGGAGGGTTGATCGCTGGGTAGGCCGCCGTCGACGGGATCGATTCCGAAAGCAAATAAAAGGTCAAATTCCTTGTTAAAAGGGCGCAAACCAAAAGCCCGGTCGCCCAGCAGATTCCAGTCGAAGGCTTCTACGTGACCAAGATAGAAAATGATGCGGTGGCGTTCGGGAATGGGCCGGTCGTACAGCGCTTCTTCGCGCACGATTGCAAAAAGCTCGTCCGTGCGCGAGCGCGCTTGCGCGATGCGGGAGGCAAAATTGGGCTGGGTGATGGGGGCTACGCTCGCTAGGGATCCCATGGTCACTCCCTACCTTGGATGCCGCGCCTTTCTGAAAGATGCACCGAAATCTTTAGGGCGCGGGTTGGCGCGCGGGCCGAGTGAACTATGATAGTGACCCCAATGTCCAGGTGGCGTCAAACGGGAAAAAACGATATGAAGGCGCTTTCCACTGAATCATCAAACGCCAGCGTCGAGTTTCGCGAGGTCGCCTACCATGTACCGGGTATGCCGCGAGATGCGGAGCAAGACACGCGGGCGCTGGTTTGCGATATTTCACTAAAAATTGATCAGGGCGAAACGATCGTCCTGCTCGGGCGCAGCGGTAGCGGAAAGACTACTTTGTTACGGCTGATCAATCGCTTGCTGGTGCCCTCGGCCGGCGAAGTGCTTGTGAATGGGCGCGCGACGGATGGGTGGGATATTTTTGCGCTGCGGCGTAGCATCGGGTACGTGATCCAGGAGGCGGGATTATTTCCGCACTTCACGGTGGCAGAAAATATTGCGCTGGTGCCGTCGCTGGAAAAGTGGGACGCCACGCGGATTGCCTCGCGGGTTAGGGAATTGCTGAAATTGGTGGGCCTGGATGCAGGGAATTTTGCCTCGCGGTATCCGCGGCAGCTTTCCGGTGGTCAGCGGCAGAGGGTGGGAGTGGCGCGGGCGCTGGCGGCGGATCCGCACATTTTGTTGATGGACGAACCGTTTGGCGCGCTGGATCCCGTGACGCGAGCTGATTTACAACGGGAATTCGCGGCGGTGGCGAAACGCATGGGCAAGACCATCGTGTTCGTGACGCACGATTTGCGCGAGGCGCTGCTGCTCGCTTCGCGTATTGTGTTGCTGCAAGCAGGCAAAATTGTGGCGCACGATACGCCGCAGAATTTTCTGCAGCTGCCGCATGTCGAGGTGCGAGCTTTTGTATCGTCGCTCAATGTGGGGACGCTGGATGCTCCTGTACTGAATGTTGCTGCTGGAGATCCCGCGTGAGCGTTTACCAATTTTTTGTGACGCATCGCGCAGAAATTCTTGCCACCACGCTAGAACATCTGACGCTGGTGATGGTCGCCGTGGTAATTGCCATAGCGATTGCTTTGCCGTTAGGTATTTTGATTACGCAGAGAACGCGCTTGCGCGGCGTGGCCCTGGGCATTGCCAGTGTATTTCAAACGATTCCGAGTCTGGCACTGTTTGGATTTTTGATTCCCATCCCGTTTATCGGAGGCATCGGCAAGCGGACCGCGATCGTGGCGCTGGTGCTTTATGCGCTGTTGCCGATTCTAAGAAACACCTATGTGGGGTTGACCGGAATTGATCCCGCTGTTTTAGAGGCGGCGGAAGCCATGGGCATGACACCGCGCCAAGTGATGTGGCGGGTGCGCTTGCCGCTGGCGCGCACGGTGATTTTGGCGGGCATTCGCACGGCCACGGTCATAACCATTGGCGTGGCGACGATTGCGGCAGCCATTGGCGCGGGCGGACTGGGCACGTTTATTTTTCGCGGCGTGGCGATGGTTAGCGATGCCGTGATTCTTGCGGGGGCAGTACCGGCGGCGTTGCTGGCACTGCTGGCGGATGGTTTGCTGGGCATGCTGGAGCGCCGATGGAAGGTCTTGTGATGCGGGGCCGCCGAGGCATTTTTCTGGCAATACTTGCTGTTTCCACCGCCATTCATTTTTCCTGCAATGCGTCGCGCACGCCTTCCATTGCCGTCGGTTCCAAATTTTTCACCGAGCAGGTGGTGCTGGGCGAATTGCTGGCGCAGCACATTGAGGCGCGCACCGGCCTCCGCGTGGTGCGCAAAACAAATTTGGGTGGGACGCTCTTGTGTCAGAAGGCGCTGCTCTCTGGCGATCTCGATGTATACGTCGAGTACACCGGCACTGCGCTAACTGCGGTATTGAACGAGACTCCGGGCGACGACGATTCGGCGACAATTTACAAACGCGTCAAGCAGGGCTACGCGCGACGATTTCAGCTAGCGGTTACCGAGCCACTGGGATTTGCGAATTCCTTCGCCATGGTGGTACGTAGCGAAGACGCGCAACGCTATAACTTACATAATATTTCGGATATCGCCGCGATTGCGCCGCAATGGCGCGCGGGATTCGGTTATGAATTCCTGGAGCGGCCCGACGGCTATTCGGGATGGGCCAAGCGCTACGGATTGCATTTTGCAAATGCGCCCAGCGTGATGGATTTGGGGTTGATTTACCGGGCATTGGTGGACAAAAAGGTAGATATCGTCGCTGGGAATTCCACGGACGGATTGATTGAGGCGCTGCATCTGGTTCCATTGGCCGACGACCGTCACTATTTTCCTCCGTACGATGCGGTACCCATCGTGAGAGAGGCTACGCTAGCGAAATTTCCGCAACTGCGTGCGGCGCTCGCGAATTTGGCCGGAAAAATCTCCGCCGCCGACATCCGGCGAATGAACGCCGCGGTGGATGCGGACCAGCGGGACGTCGCGTCGGTGGTGAAAGCCTTTCGCGAGTCCAAGGGATTATGAAGGTAGCAGGGGTGGGATAGGTCGAGGCGAGACCGGAAAAAACGGCGACCACCTAGTTAAGGTCTACCGTCATGGGGAACCGCGGCAGTCCGCGACGTGGGCTGCGGCTCAGACTCCGGTTCAGGCTTCGCTTTAAACTTGGGCTCAGAGATTTTTTGCGTAGCGTCGGTAGAAAACAGGAGATAGTCGCTAAAGGTATGACGCCGATGCATGCGAACACTATTCCAATCGAAGAACACTTCGGCCGAATGAGGCAGCCACAGCTCTGTTCCAGCATCGTGGAAATGCACGGGGCCGTATTCGATGATGATGTGGTCGGCCAGGAGTTTTATTTCGGGGTGCGGGGCCACCAGATCGGTTTCCAGCCGCACCAGTTGATAGCTGTCGGCCGCGATCCAGGCACGGCCGCGCAATGCCACGGGGTAGGACGGGCCCTGCAAACTCAGCCGGTAGGCCCGCATGGTGTTGGGCTTGCCCGGTTTTTGGCGGAAATGGAGCTGCCAAACTGGATTGCCATCCCATCGTGTCAGGCCCTCGCAGACCATGTCATAATTTTCGGAATTGTGAGCATGGAAAATTAAGGCTAAGGCGGGCAAACCCAGAGTGGCCACGCCGTTTGGAAATTCTGCTGGGTGGCCGTCAAATTGGCGATATTCATTCATGAGAAAGATGCCAGGGTGCAACTCGGTGATAGCCGCCACATATTCGAACTTCCGCGATTCCTTGGATGTTGGCGCTCCCCACTTATTTATGGATTCGTGGAAGAGCGACTCTGTGGCGGTGAAACGATCCACATTGTGAACGAACTCTTCGACGCGCTTCCCCGCACCCTGCAGCACTTCCGCCGCATTACATCCACCACCGCCTGATTCCACCGGGGGCATTTTTTCATCGACATCCGGCGGCAGCCAATTGCTGGCCGGCAGGATAGCGGTGGCCGCGTTGGCCACGGCAGAATCGTCGGAGTCGTCGAACTCGGGAGTCGCGGCGGATTCGCCTTTTTCGATGCGCGCGAGCTGTCGCTTGGCGGCGTCATCGGCAGGGCGCTCGGCCAGGTAGGATCGCAATAACTCAACAGCACGTTTTTTGTCGCCGGTGTAGTCCAGCAGACTTGCGAGCCTCGGTTCGACCACGGTAGCCTCCGCGTGACCGAGTTCGAGGGCGCGCTCCGCGTGTTGTAAGGCCTCGCCATAGTCTCCCGTTCTGGAGCAGGCGTTGGCCAGAACAGCATGAGCCCGCCAAGAGGATGCGTTGGTCTGCACGGCGCGCCGCGCCAGAAGCAAAGCTTCGTCCAAATTCTTTTCGCGAATATCGAGCTCGGCCAGCGAAATCATCGCTTGCAAATGTTTGGGATCGAGTTCGAGCGCGCGCGCCCAGTAGGACTTGGCATGCTCCTCGTCGCGAGTCTTTGAAGCGTAAACGCCTAGGAGGTAATTCACTTCTGGGTGATTCGGGGCCACAGCCTGCAAAGCATCAAGCGGGTGGCGGGCTTTTGCGGGATCGTTGCCCCGCAGGGCGTCCATGGCTTTGCCAAGCTGGTTTTGGGCTTTGGGAGAGAGTGTGGCAAGGCGCGCAGCGAAAGCGGCATTATCGGCGGACGCCGGTTGCAGCTCAAAAACTAACTTCGCCGAATATTTGGGCTTGGTCTCAACCTTCAAGGTGGCGGGCTCAAAACCGGGAGCCACGACACGCACATTGAATGCAATGGGAGCGGCAATCTCGTTGAAATGCACGAAATCGCCCGAGATGGTCACCTGCTTGTAAGCCCGTCCGGAATCCTGCAACAGAGTGACGGTCGCGTTCTTGATTGGCGCGCCGTTGGAGGCTTTCAGGTAAACGTCCAGCGTGCCGCTGCCTCGAGCATCCTGAGCGACCAGATCCGCTGGCGATACCATCCAGCCGACCAGAATGGAGCAAATGACGAGATACGCTTTCATATTAAGGTTGAGGAGCGCGGACGGGCTGGCTTCTACAACCTCGGAGCAGTGATGATACATCTAGCCGGGCGGAAGCGTCGATGATTTTCGGTAATTTTCGGTCTGTCGCGCGGGACGGCCCCAGCGATCCGAGAGTTCGCCACGTGGAACTTCAGCGCCAAATAAATCAGCACAAACTTCGGAAACAGTTCGGAACTGATTTGCGTAACTAAGAACAGGAGAGCGTCATGGATGCTATGCGGATTTGCTCGAATTTGTGGATGGCACTCGTATTGATTTGGCTGGTGGCGATGGTGCGCACCAAGCGCACGCGACAGCGCGCCGGCTCCGCGGATCGCGTGCTGTATGGATTCCTGGTGGTCGCCGCTTTTATTGCGATATTTGCTGACTGGAGGATCCTGCAGGCGTTAAATCGAAGCCTTTGGCCCCGGAATCCAGCGCTCCAGGCGTTCGGAGTGGCGATCACCGCGCTGGGTCTGGCGTTCGCGGTTTGGGCAAGATTTTATTTGGGGGGCAACTGGAGCAGCGCGGTGTCCATCAAGGTCGGTCACGAGCTGATTCGCAGCGGACCTTACCGCTGGGTGCGCCATCCGATTTATTCGGGCTTACTGCTGGCCATGCTCGGTACCGGACTCGTGCGTGGGGAATGGCGCAGCGTGGTAGCCTTCGTGCTGTTATTCATCGGTTTCTGGGTGAAGATGCGCATTGAAGACGAATTTATGGCCAAGACGTTTGGCGAGCAGTATCAGAATTACGCGCTGGCTACCGGAGCGTTGTTTCCGCGATTGCGAAGCTAATAGCCGCAGGTTCTTAATCCGAATTACTTACGCGCGCCCTTGCTGGCCACCACCGGTGCAGCCCTTTGCTGCGCGGAGTGCGCTTCAAATTCTTCGTAGGTGCCTTTGAAATCTTCGATGTGTCCAGGCGTCAGGTGCCAGATGCGCGTGGCTACTTCATCGATCACATCTTCGTCGTGCGTCACCAGCAGCACCGTGCCTTCGAATTTTTGGAGCGAAATGTTCAGCGCATTGATGGATTCAAGGTCCAGGTTGTTGGTGGGTTCATCAAACACCAGGAAATTCGGCTTTTGCAACATCAGCTTGCAGAAGAGCAATCGCGCGGTTTCGCCGCCGGAAAGCGCTTTCGTGGGCTTGAGCGCGTCTTCACCGCTAAAGAGCATTTGGCCAAGCAGCCCGCGCAGCTCCTCTTGCGAAGATTGCGGATCGAATTGCCAGAGCCACTCGATGGCCGTAACGCCTTTGCTCTTGTCGATCACATCAGAAAAATCCTGCGGGAAATAGCCAACGGTGACTTCATGGCCCCACACTATGTTGCCGCTGTTGATAGGGAACCGCCGGTCGGCGTCGGAAATGAAGTCGCCGGCGTTGTGAATAATCGATTTCAGCAGGGTCGATTTGCCGGCTCCGTTGCGCCCGATGAGCGCGATTTTTTCTCCGCGTGTGACGCTTGCGGAGAAATGATTGATCACTTTCAAGTCCTCGTAAGACTTGACCAGTTTCTTAACTTCCAACGGAAGCCGGCCAGACTGCTTGTTGGTCTGGAATCGGATATACGGGCGTTGAATGTTGGAACGCGCCAATTCAGAAGTCTGCAGCCGCTCCACTTCTTTTTTGCGTGAAGTGGCTTGCGCGGAACGCGTGCCGGCAGAGAAGCGCGCGATAAAATCGTTCAACTGTGCGATCTTCTTTTCGCGCACCGCGTTGTCCGCTTCAATGCGCGAACGAATCTGCGTTTTCGCCAGCACCATGTCGTCGTAGCCGCCGTTGTACATGATCACCGTTTGGTAGTCGATGTCCGCAGTGTGCGTGCAGATGCTGTTCAGAAAATGGCGGTCGTGTGAGATGACGATAAGCACGCCGGTATATTCCAGAACGTATTCGCGCAGCCAGTGCACGGAATCGAGGTCCAGGTTGTTGGTGGGTTCATCGAGCAACAGCGCGGGGGGATTGCCGAAGAGCGCCTGTGCCAAAAGCACGCGAACTTTTTGTCCGCCCTGCAATTCGCGCATTTTGCGTTCCTGGATGCTGGCGTCGATGCCCAGGCCGTCCAGCAGAATCGCGGCATCCGCTTCCGCCGTGTAGCCGCCTTCTTCGCCAACGATACCTTCGAGTTCGCCCAGGCGCATGCCATCTGCGTCGGTCAATTCGTCGTGCGGCTTGGCGTATAGCGCATCGCGTTCTTCCAGCGCTTTCCACAGCGGCGCGTTGCCCATGATTACCGTGTCGATCACGCGAAATTCATCGAACGCAAACTGATCCTGGCGCAGCACGCCGAGTTTCTTGGGCCGCGCGATGGAGCCTTTGGTGGGCTCCAGTTCGCCAGTCAGAATTTTCATCAAAGTAGATTTGCCGGCGCCGTTGGGCCCAGTAATGGCGTAACGCCGACCTTCCATGAAGGTGGTGGTGACGTCCTCGAAGAGAACGCGTCCGCCGAAGCGCATAGTGACATTATTGACGGCCAGCATAGCCCTCAATTATACCGTGGAATTTGCGGCGCGCGAAATGCGAAGAACAGAGGCCTGATCGTGAGGATACATGAGACCTGCGCGAAGGCGTCAGCGAGTAACGTCAGAGAATCTCTGCAGCGAGCAAGCGAACCGGAATCTCAGTTCGCCGGAACTACTTTCAAATCGACGGTAACGTGGTGGCTACGCCTACGCTACCGTAAAAACCCGCAGAGCGCGCTGAACGGGAGCACGCCCGCGAAAAACAAGCGAACCTCCGGCAAACCCAGGCAGCCCCACGATAATCATGCTGCTCACAATGAACAATCCTATCGGGTGCGCAGTCCAAACTCCGGCACCGTTAATAGCCTTACGGCGCACGAGCCTGTCTGCAGCTATCGTTTTTGGCTCGGGCACGGCAAACAATATACACGATGCGCGATGCCGGAGCGGGCGTCTTGCGGCTGAAGAACGCGCGATATTCGACGCGAGACTCCTGAATTTGTTACAGTCGCTGGGCGCATCAATTAGGGGTACGGTGATGGCGATTCCCCAGGACCTGCTGGAGATTTTAGTTTGTCCTGTTTGCAAAATAAAAGTTGCCGCCACCGCGGACAACGCCGGTCTAGAATGTCCGCAGTGCCGTCGCGTTTACCCGATTCGCGACGATATTCCGGTGATGCTGCCCGAAGAGGCAAAAATCGCGCAACCCTAGCCGCCAGCGGTACGTTCCGCGATCTCTTTGAAAAAAGTAAAAGTGTCTAAGCGAATCAAAATCATCGATTCAAAGGTGCGCTTGCAGCGTCTCGTGCCGCGCATGCGCGGTAAACGCGTCGGCGTGCTTGGCGATTTGATGCTCGACCGCTATTTGTGGGGGACCGCCTCGCGGTTGTCGCCGGAGGCCGCCGTTCCGGTGGTTGATTTCGTGGAACAGAGCGAATGCCTCGGCGGCGCGGGAAATGTCGCTGCGAATATCGCTATGCTCGGCGCGCGTGTTGAAGCTTTCGGTGTGGTAGGCAACGACGAAGCGGGCCGTGCCCTGCAGTCGTGTCTCGCGACGGTTGGAATTGCGCATGCCGGCGTCGTCGCTGATAACCGCCGCGTTACCACGGTAAAAACCCGGATCATCGCGCGTCATCAGCAGGTCGTGCGCGTGGACCGCGAACGACGCGAGCCGCTTCGCTTTGCAACCGAAGAAAAACTTTTGCGGGCGCTTTTCGCCTCGCTGAAACACCTGGATGCGTTGGTCCTCTCCGACTACGACAAAGGACTCATCACCGACGCTTTTGCGGACCGTGTCCTCAGCGCTTGCCACCAGCTGAAAGTTCCGGTTTTTGTGAAGCCCAAAACTTCGCGGCTGTACGCCTACCGAGGAGCGCGGGTCATTGTTTGCAACGCCAAGGAGGCGGGATTTTTCGTAACGCGCGCGCTCGTCGACGAAAAATCCGTCGAAGAAGCGGGCCGCGCGCTCCTCGCGCATTTCGGTTGCAGCGCCGTGGTCATCACGCGCGGAGAAAAAGGTTTGAGCGTGATCGAAGAATCATCTCCCGGGCAACTCCACATTCCCGCCACGAGCAGCGAAGTCACCTATGCGCGCGTCGGCCAGCCCGGCGTCGAGCGCGGCGCGACCGGCCGCCAGGTTTTCGACGTTACCGGCGCGGGCGACACGGTGTTGAGCCTGCTCGCGCTCGCCGTGGCCGCCGGAGCTGAGCTGCGCGATGCCGCCATGCTCGCGAACGCTGCGGCAGGGGTGGTCGTGAGCAAATTGGGGACCGCCAGCGTCGCTCCCGCCGAATTGTCGGCGGCCCTGGTCGAAGGGCACTAAACGCTCGCGTCGGTGCCTGTTGCTTCTTTGGAAACATTTTTCGCCTATTTCCAGTGGTTCAACGGTACAATCGCCTCAGAAATTTTATCGGCCCCTAAGCTCTGGACGTCCCCCAGGGCGCCATCTCGGAAGCGAATGATTTGTTCTTCCCCATCCCGGCGGAGCCTATGTGCGCCACGCATGGCGTATGCGTGTCTGGCCTTGCTGTTTGCCACTTCAGTCCTTCCGTTGCGCGCCAGCGCGCAAGATAATTCGAAGGATATTGCGGAAGCGGCTCGTCAGGAAAAGGCTCGCAAGGCCACGCAGTCTTCATCGCAGACCCACGTCTACACCAACGAAGATTTGCAGCGCCCGCGCATCCTGACAGACTCTGAGCGCTCCGCCCTTGCAGCGCGAAAGAGCATTCCCGCGTCCGCGCCGAAACTATTTCCCACGATGCAATCCGCAGAACCTTCAGATGCAACCAACGCCTCGGATGCCGTGAGCACGGAATCTCTTGGTGAAGTCGCGCGGCGCTATCGCCAGCAAAAGGCCGCGAGAGAAGCCGCTCAAGCGCAAAAAGGTTCGACACCCGTGCCGTATCATCTGGATATTGCGCAACCCGCCCTCGCCGCGGTGGCGCCGCGCAGCCGCGCGCTCGCTTCTCCTGTTCTTGCTGGTGCGAACACAGCTAACCCTGCGAACGGAAGGCTTCCGCGCAAGCGTGATCCTTTTTCCCATTCCGTAAGAGCGCCGGCTGTCTCTCCGATCATTCCGCTGCGCCGTGCAGCTCGGCCAATTTCCGTCGCGCCGTCGAATGCGCCGCCTCACGCCGTAGCGTCTAGCACCTTTGCGTCCAGCACTGTCGCGTCGCCTACAATCGAAAATCGTGTATCGCCAGTCATTCGCACGCTGCCGGTGCCGTCTACAAACGTTTCGCGAAGGGCAACGAAACCGCTCGACGCACCCGACGGCAACGTGACTATTCGCGTCGGCGATTCTTTGTGGAACTTGTCCAGGAAGTATTTTGGCAGCGGTATTCGCTGGCAGCAGTGGCTCACCAGCAATCCAAAGGTGCGAAACCCCCGCCACATCCAGCCAGGGATGCGCCTGGTCGTCCCGCAAGCGCCAATGCCAACTCACGCCACGCCGCCCTCAACGTTGGTCATTCACTCCGGCGACTCTTTGTGGAAGGTGGCGGCGTCGCAGTATGGGAACGGCGCATCATGGTCGTGCCTGTTGCGTGCGAATCCCAGCCTGCGCAATCCCGCAATAATCTTCCCAGGCCAGCGCCTGCTTATTCCCGCAACGTGCACAGCTCCGCGCGCGCCGAGAGCTGCTGTCTCGAATCCTTAGATTTGTCAAATTTATTTATGGTGGGAAGCTAAACGATTTGTCCTTCGATTCCACCCACAAACTAATTACGCGCGTCTTCTGACTTTGCGCCGCTTCGGAGTTCTCATCCGGCATTGGCGAAAATGGGCTTACCGCCGCCGTGACAATCACGCCGCTCGCGCCCACCGGCGACTTGGCGCGAATCAACGCGTAACTCTTCACCGGCCCGTAATATCCCGCCGGGCCCCAATCGGCGAGAAAGTCTTTTTTTGTGTAACTCGGTCCCGGCTGCCAAAGTTTGTACGCGGTGTCCGTATCGCCCGCCACCAGCGCATCGAAAAATTTTGTTGCAGCATGTTTTTCTGGATAGTAGCGCACCGTAAAGTACAGCCCAATCACCGCCAGCGAAAGCAGCGCCACCACCGTAAAAATCATGGCGCGCGATTTATCCGTTTTTTGTTCGGCAGGTACGTTCAGAAGCGTAGTCATTCGAGAAAGGGTCTCCTGCCCGCGAACGCAAAACTCACAACTTCAAAATTAGCAGAAGAAGCGTCTGCGAGTAAACGTGCGAGCCAGACTACCCAGTGCTGTTGCGTAACTGCAGCGCATGGCAACGCCCTGCGGCTTTGTTCCTAAAGAAATGAAGGTTGCTGCGAACTAAGTGTCCAACGCTCCGCCAGCGCCTTCCGGAAGCTCGATCTCATATTTCGTCCGCGCCTTTTCCGCTTGTTGTTCCAAGGCCAAGACAATCAACCGGTCAATCAACTCGCGAAACGGAATCCCCGTGGCTTCCCACAACTTCGGATACATGCTGATGGAGGTGAATCCCGGGATTGTATTCACTTCATTCAAGAAAAGTTTTCCGCCTTTTTTCTCCAAAAAGAAATCTACGCGCGCCATGCCGCTCAGCTCCAGCGCGCGAAACGCTTCCACCGCTAGCTTCTGGATTTTCTTGATCTGTGCCGACTTCAGTTCCGCCGGAATCAGCAATTGCGTTCCTTCTTCCAGATATTTCGCCGCATAATCGTAAAATTCGCGGTGCGGCACGATTTCGCCGGGAATCGAAGCCTTTGGCTCGTGATTGCCCAATACGGAAACTTCAATCTCTCGCGCGGTCACCGACTTCTCCACCAAAATCTTCATCGCAAATTCCGCGGCGAGAGTAATCGCGGGCGCCAGTTCTTCGCGGCCATGCACCTTGGTCATGCCCACCGAAGATCCCAGAGTTGCCGGCTTCACAAAAACGGGATACGAAAATGCATCTTCTATCGCCTTTTGTATCGCCTCCGCATTCGCTTCCCATTCGTGGCGCCGCACGGTAATCCACGGCACCACCGGAATTTTGGCCACTTGCAAAAGGCGCTTGGCCACATCTTTATCCATGCCAATCGCCGAGCCCAAAACTCCCGAACCCACAAACGGCAATCCTGCCAAATCCAACAATCCCTGAATCGTTCCGTCTTCGCCAAACGTGCCGTGAATCACCGGGAAGACGACATCCAGCCGTTGCCCGCCCCCGCTGCCATCGAGCCGTATCAGCGCCGCATCCGTAGGATCGGCGTTCATCATCACGCGCTGCCCCTGCCGTAGAACTTCCGGTAGCATTTTCTGCGCACCAGCACCGGTCAGCCAGTGCCCCTCTTTCGAAATTCCAATCGGCACCGCTTCATACTTATCTGGATCCAACCCGCGAATCACCGAAGCCGCCGACGCCAGCGAAACCTCATGCTCGCCGGATCGCCCGCCAAACAAAATGCCCACCCGCAATCTTTTCTTTTCAGGAGTCACGCTGGTATTTTTTCAGAAAAACCTGCAGGCCTAAAGCCCCGTGCCAAGAAGTGTTTCCATCGCAGACTCGCAGTGCGTGGATTGCGAGGATATGCTACGCTACAAAATCTTTTTACCCAGCGCCGAGAGGATCAACTCCACGCCCAGCAGCGCCGTCCGGTTATGCTCGTCAATCACCGGATTAATCTCCACCACTTCCAGCGACGCCATTGCTTCGCTGTCCGCAATCATCTCCATCGCCAGATGTGCCTCGCGGTAAGTCACTCCGCCACGTACCGGCGTCCCCACTCCCGGCGCATCCGAGGGGTCCACAAAATCCATATCTAGGCTCACTGCGATTCCCGCCGTATCGTCCATGGCATATTTCAACGCGTCGCTCATCACTTCGCGCATCCCGCGTTCATCGATTTCCCGCATGGTGAAAACATGCACGCCAGACTTCTTCATCATCTTGCGTTCCTGCGCGTCCAAATCTCGCGCGCCAACAATCACAATATTTCCCGGCTCGACCTTTGGTTTGAATCCCATCAAATCCACCAACTCTGTCGGCCCATATCCCATAATCGACGCCAGCGGCATCCCATGCACATTCCCTGATGGCGACGACTCGGGCGTATTCATATCGCCATGCGCATCCAGCCAGATGTAACCAATGTCTTTCTTATCCTTGCGAAAGAAAGACGCCACGCCAGACGCCGCCCCGGCCGCAATCGAGTGGTCTCCGCCTAGCACCAGCGGGAAAAAATTCTCTTCCAACGATTTCTGCACCGCTTCGCCAAGATCCTTGCAGGTCTCCGCAATCTCGTCCAAATATTTCGCGCGCTTCTCACCGTAAGACATTTCTTCCGGCTGCTTCACGGAAATATTCCCGATGTCTTCCACTTGATGCCCCAATTGCTTCAGCCGCGTTTGTAAGCCCGCCACGCGCAACGCCGAGGGCCCCATATCCACCCCGCGCCGACTTGCGCCGAGGTCCATGGGCACACCGATAATCCGTACTTTTTGATGCGTCATGTTCACGAAAACCTAAGAACGGCGAGCGGCGCACGCGTTGCTGTGCCCGCGCCGCCCGCGCGAGCGCAGACGTGTGTCCGGCACCCGTCACCCTGCATCACTCACTCTGTCGGTTACTGATGCTTGAGAAGCTACTGGACCGGACTAAACACCCGGCCCTCGACTACCCCGCCTAAGGATACACGCGATAAATCATGCGAGGAAAGGGGATGACTTCGCGGATGTGCTCCGTTCCGCAGATCCACGCCACAGTGCGCTCGAGGCCCAATCCAAAACCCGCGTGCGGCACGCTGCCATAGCGCCGCAGATCCAGATACCACTGAAACGCTTCCTGGGGCAAATTGTGTTCGCGCAACCGCCGCAATAGCAAATCGTAATCGTGCACGCGCTGGCTTCCGCCGATAATCTCTCCATAACCCTCCGGCGCGATCATGTCGAATGCTAGCGCCAACTCCGGCCGTTCCACGTCCGGCTGCATGTAGAACGCCTTGATCGCCGAAGGGTAGCGGTGAATGATCACTGGGCGGTCAAACTCCTTGGAAATAATAGTCTCTTCGTCTCCGCCAAAATCATCGCCAAATTTTGCCGGGTTCCCATGCTTATTCAACACCGCCACGGCTTCCTCATAACTAATCCGGGGAAAAGGCGCCTTCACGTTTTCCAGTTTTGCCACATCGCGCTTCAGCGTCTCCAGCTCCCGCGACCGATTCTTCACCACCGACTGAACAACCGCGCTAACCAGCCCTTCGCCGAGGTCCATCATGTCGCCCAGTTCCGCGTACGCTGCCTCCGGCTCCAGCATCCAAAATTCCGTCAAATGTCGCCGCGTCTTCGATTTTTCCGCGCGAAACGTCGGACCAAACGTATATACCTTGCCCAACGCCATGGCCGTCGCTTCGATATACAGCTGCCCGCTTTGCGTCAAATACGCTTTCGTATCATCTATGTAATTCACTTCAAACAGCGATGACGTCCCCTCGCAAGCCGCCGGCGTAAAAATCGGCGCGTCCGTCAACGTATACCCTTGCGCGTCCATGTAATTTCGCGCCGCCCGCACGGCTTCCGCGCGAATTCGCAATATTGCCGCCGACCGCGGCGTGCGAATCCACAGATGCCGGTGGTCCAACAAAAAATCCACGCCGTGCTCTTTTAATTGAATTGGAAAGGGAGTAGCTTCCGAAACCTTCTGCAACACTTGCACTCGCGAGACGCCCATCTCAAATCCGCCCGGTGCGCGCTGCTCCGCGCGAATCTTCCCGGTCACAATCACGCTGGATTCCTGCGTCAGGCCCTTCAGCGCCGCAAACGCCTCGGGACTCTCCTTCAGCGCGCAAACGCCCTGCAACAGCCCGGTCCCATCGCGAAAAATCGGAAACATCAATTTGCCCGACTCCCGCAAATTGTAAAGCCACCCTTTGATCGTCACCTCCTGCCCTTCGTATTTCCCAGCCTGTTCAATCGCAATGGTCGTCATAGCCCGCTTCGCCGGTGGATTTGCAAACCAGCAGTTTAACAGAGGAAGGGAATTGCAGCGTAGACTGCGTCTAGGTAGGCTAAGTGGGGGAAAACTTGGCGATTGCCGAGCGACGCAGAAACCGCATATCGATAAGTCGACAGCAGCTCTCGAAATTTAAATCCTTGCAAGTTTACTGGTGCTGTTCAAGCGGGAATATCCCGTTCAATCGGGCTCGCGGGTCGCATCGCTGTCGCGAACGGGCGTCGATAAGTCGTTCGATTTCTCAATTATAGGAGTCATCGAATCCAGCGTCGCCTGCGTTCCTACGTCGGGAGCCGCCCCGAGCTGCGGCGTCTCGTGCAGCACGCTTTCGATTGCCATAAGCAGATCGTCCCCACTGTCGCCCTTAGTTATGATCTGGCGTACCCCGGCTTTCTTGGCTTCTAGCGCCAGAGTCTCAGAGCTGTGCATCGTATGCATCAAAATCGGCAGCGCCGGCATAGCCCTGGAGATTTCCCGCGCCGCTCGCACTCCGTCCATGATTGGCATGGCCAGATCCAGGATGATCACGTCCGGCTTCAGTTGCATGGCCTTGACCACCGCCTCGCGCCCG
>Ga0182024_10005319_pt1 | contig 28961 bp, 18 predicted proteins | sample P32metaG_FD_120480 | JGI IMG/M metagenome (GOLD analysis project Ga0182024, IMG submission 120480) | Permafrost microbial communities from Stordalen Mire, Sweden - P3-2 metaG (Illumina Assembly) | ecosystem: Environmental > Terrestrial > Soil > Wetlands > Permafrost | place: Sweden: Stordalen...
CGATCTGGCTGTCGGCCTGCTTCTGGTCGTCTGCGGAGAACTGCCGAAGCTGTTGCGAGAGGGTCTTGAGCTCGGCAGTGATAGCTTTCTCGCGGAGACTCCACGTCTGGAGGTCAATCTGGTGGGAGTTCCGGAGATCACGGCCCTCCTCGGCCTGCACGTTGAGCGCGACAATCCGGTCGATAGTGGCTTGGGGAACCTGGGCAATGGCCGGCGCAGCGCACAGGCAAAGAGCGAGAGTTAGCGGTAGACACCGCCATATCCTGCCGGCGTTCAGGCATCTCTTGTGCATTGTGGTTGAGGGCTGAAGCCCGCTCAGGTTAGCGCCCAGTATAAGCCTTTTGTGACCTAACTCCCTGCAATGTTATTTCCAGCTTCAATCCCACAGCTTCATTCCCGCGAAGCTCGCATGAGACTCCCGGATGCAGGCACGGCGTAAATCTTTGTCCAGCCGGGCAGCTAGTTGCGCAGTTCATGTGCATGGATTCGAGTTCCTCGTTTTCTCGCCTATGTCGATTCCCCTCTCACGGGCCTTTTGAAGATCCCGGTTTCGCACGTCCTGGCGTGTGCAGCCGCAAGCGCAAGGCTCCTTCTCTTCGTTGCGGTCCGCCCCTGTTGCACATGGCGGATGCGGCTCACGCCTGAGGACGCGCCCTCCCGTCAAGCATGAAAGGCCTCGGTTGTCGGGGCCTCGAAGCAGAGGAGAAAAAACATGAGATTACTTACGCACACAGAACTGGCACACCTCAGCAAATTCGACCTGGAGGATTTACTCGCCCTGGCATTGCTGGAGATCAGCTCTGCGAAGCAAGGGTCGCCGGAATGGAACAGCGCCATGGCGTCGCTGGTCAACATACGTCAGGAACTGGCGGCACACAAGACGACCCCACGGCCTCGGGGTCCGGGCTTCTGAGCTCCGCGCCCCGCGCTCCGTCGCAGCCGATCCGGCTGCGACGGCTTGCGTATTCAGGCGGCAGCGCCATCCACTGCGAGCATCACGTCAACGTAGTTCACCGGGCCGCCAGCGGCGGCTACGGTGGAAGCGAGAACAGTGCTGCTGAAATACCCGTGTTTCGCAAACGGGAGGGGAGCGTCAGTCGGGTACAGGCTGCGCACCTTCAGGTGCGCGAGATCCTCGCCGAGGATGCTGGGCGGCAACCATTGCGGCTCGTAGGTGATTTCGAGCAGAATGCCTTTCCAGTCGAAGCGGTAGAATTCGGTTGAGCCCTTCACGGTGCACCTCCCGCAGCGTCAGGCTGTGCGGCAGTGGCAGTGCCGCCTATTTGCCAGATGCGGAAGTCGTCGCGGTCGTGGGGTGCCATCTGGCCCGCCGCGACTTCTTCTTCGAGGTCTTCAAAGAACTCGTCGAGAGCTGCCTGTGCTTCGTCAGCGGTGGCGAAAGTTTCCGGCTGCATGACGCCATCGGCCTCGGCGTAAGACCATGTGTTAACCCAGCCGTAGAACAATGTGTAGTGCTGTACTTCGTAAGACATGATGACCTCCTGTTGCGAGAGGAAAGGCGCTTACGCGCCTTCCCCCGGTTCGGGTTGCACAGGAGCTTTCTGCTTCGGCGGAAACGCCGCATAGCGTTTGCCGCTGATGACGAAGCTGTAACCAAGGCCCTTCTTGTGGGAGAAGGCGGCGCCGACGCGCTTGTTCTCCTTCTTGCCGTCGCTCTCTATCGTGTAGAAGATGTAGAAGGCCGGTATCTGTTTTTCTTTGGGTGTTTCGGTTTGTGTAGTCATAGGTCTTTCTCCTTTTTCGTGTTTGAACAAATCCCCGAAGGGATGAGTCCCCGTCGCTATGCGCCAGGGCGCGGCGTCAACAGGAAAATTGGGGGAGACCGCTTGCGGGGGAACCGAGGCTTCCTGTTTACGCGGCAAGCGCCCGCGCATGGCAGGGATGAGACGATGCCTTAGGGATTAGTCAACACGGGCTTCAGGAGAAAATCTGACAGCCAAGAAGCGACAGGAAAAAAGATTGCGACACCATTCGCTAACACGGGAGAAGGCGACAAGGTGTGCGTGTCCCGCGCTCCTCAATCATCGCCGGGTTCTCAGGCTTCCGTCAGCCTGCTGCGTAGCGTCCCAAGCGCTGCCGTTGCAGAACTGGGGAATGTGGGAGGTGCTGTTGTACATCAGATGCTCTGCCGCGTCGAGCTTGACGCATTACTGAGACGATGCTTCCATGAGGTCGCATCATCTTCCAGCGAGATCAGGGAGCCGTTAACGGCCAAGGCGACATATATTGCGCCGGGAAAATCATCACGCGGTTGCTTGCGGTGTCCGTCACGAACAGCCGGCCGCTGCCGGGATCGTAGAAGAGCGCGCCCTTATTACCTCCTACTGTCAATTGCCCGCTTTCGCCGGGGCCCCAGTTGTTCTGGCCGCACGCAAATATGCTTTTGCCGGTGCAAAACGTGCTGCCGCTACTCGCGTAAGACTGTGTGTATCCGAGCTCATAGGCAGCGTTCTCTCCATTGGCGATCACGCCCGGCGCGACGTTGAATACCACTACGCTGGCCGAGGTCTCATAGACAAAGAGCCTGTTAGTAACGGCGTCGTAGGCCAGGCCCGCCGGCGTGCTTAAACCGTTCTGGCTGGCGACGCCGGTAGACGTTGTGAACGCATTACCGCCGCTTGGTTGCCCCAGCTCATAAGAGGCGGCTTCGCCATTGGCGATGGTGCCGGGCGCGACGTTGAACACCAGCACGCGGTTGTTGTTGGCGTCCGCAACAAACAGGCGCTGGTTCACCGGGTCAAAGGCAGCGGTCTCCGGGCTATTCATCGTGGTTGAGCTTGTGGCCTGGCCGCAGTTGGTGAAATTGCTCTGGCCCAGAACGTAAGAGGCATTTTCGCCGGTGATATTGGTCCCCGTGGGAACATTGAACACCAGCACGCGGTGCCCGCAGCCGCTGTTGGTCCAGCCGTTATCGACAACGAACAACCGCTGGTTCACGGCATCATAGGCCACGGCTGTCGGGGTGCCAAAATTGGATTGCGTCAGGGGGTTGCCGCCGCCAAAACTGCCTACGGTGAAGCTCGACTGGCCGAGCACATAGGATGCGGCCATGTTAGTGCTTGGGGTTGACATGTTATCAAAAACCAGAACCCGGCCTTGAAATGAACTAACCACGAATAACCGGCTGTTCGCCACGTCAAAGGCCAGGCCTTGCGGGGCGTCAATGCTCGAAGATGTGAGGCTATTACAGCAGCCCAAGTTCGCGTTGGCACCCTGCAAGCTGGTTTGCCCCAGCACATAGGTTGCCGTATGGCCGCCGCTCGCGGTCGGGATGGAATTATCGTTGTTGAGCGCATAGACCAGCACACGGTTGTTGAAGTAGTCCGATACATAGAGATAATGGTTGACGGGATCGAGCGCCACGCCGCCAACGGCGGCGCCGCCGCCGTCGCTCTCGTCCAGCCCCAACGCCGTCGGCCCGTTATTAGGTCCGTTCTGGGTCCACTCGATGGTCGCGGTGGAGGTGGTGCTGTTGTATTCGCCGAGGAGGTCGGTAGCGAGTTCGCCGCTGCCGATGCCGGCGATGCCGCCGACGATCTGCGGCGTGGTGTTCTGCGTGGTGGTGCCGACGCCGTCCTCATATTGGTGGTTATATCCCCAGCAATAGAGCTGGCCGCTGGCGACGCCGCAGGTGTCATACATGCCGAAGCTGACGGAGGCCCAGGTCGTGGCGGGGGCCGTGACCTGCGTCGGCGTATAGGTCTGCGTGGTGCTGCCGATGCCGGCTTCGCCGCGATGGTTGCGCCCCCAGCACCAGAGCTGACCGCTGGTATTGATGGCGCAGGCGTCGCCATCGTCGGTACCGTCATACTGGATGGTGACGGCGCTCCAGTTTGTCGCCACGCCGACCTGCTGCATGATGGGGTACTGCGTGGTGTTGGAGCCGCCCTGGCCGAGTTCGCCGTATTTGTTATAGCCCCAGCAATAGAGCGACCCGCTGCCGCTGCTGCCCGCGATGGCGCAGGTGTCGTAAGAACCCTGGCTGACGGCGAGCCAGTTGGTGGGGTAGGTGAAGCTGTACTCCTGCGGCAGCTGCACCGGCAACCACTGCACCCCAGTGTAGCCGAGCCCGTCTTCGTAGTTATTATTTTGTCCCCAGCACCAGAGCTGGCCAGCCGTATTGACGGCGCAGGTGTCAGAGTAGCCAAAGCTGACGGTAGACCAGTTCGTCGCGGCGCCGACCTGCTGCGGCGCATATTCGTGCGTTACATTGCCAAGGCCGTCTTCGCCTAAGAAGTTAGATCCCCAGCACCAGAGAGAGCCGCTGCCGCTGCTGCCCTGAATGCCGCAGGCATCGCCGCTCTCGTTGCTGCCGTCGTTCTGGATGGAGATGGCGAGCCAGTTCGTCGCCGCGCCGACCTGCATCGGCACCGGGTACTGCGTGACGTTGGAGCCGCCCTGGCCGAGTTCGCCGAATTGATTACCTCCCCAGCAATACAGCGAACCGCCGGCGATGCCGCAGGTGTCCTGAGCGCCCTGACTGACGGCGGTCCAGTTGGTGGGGTAGGTGTAACTGTATTCCGTCGTCACCTGCACCGGCGATGTGTTCTGCGTCGTGTTGCCAACGCCGTCCTCATAGTTATTGTTGCGTCCCCAGCAATAAAGCGCGTTGCTGGTATTGACGGCGCAGGTGTCATACATGCCAAAGCTGACGGAGGACCAGTTGGTCGCGACACCGACCTGCGTCGGCACACCTTCGTAAGCTGTTGTGGTATTGCCCTGCCCCGCTTCGCCGCGGCTGTTGCGCCCCCAGCAATAGAGCGCACCGCCCGCGATGCCGCAGGCGTCGCCATTGTTCGTGCCGTCATACTGGACGGTGACGGCGCTCCAGGTCGTCAACGCACCGACCTGCTGCGGGATGGCGTAGGGCGTGACGTTGGCGGCGGCAACGCCATCCTCGCCGTACTTGTTCTCGCCCCAGCACCACAGCGAGCCGGTGCCGCTGCTGCCCCGGATGCCGCAGGTATCGTAACCGCCCTGGCTGACGGCGATCCAGTTGGTCGCGGCGCCGACCTGCGTCGGCGTCGTCAGAGCGGTGCCGCCGCTTTGTTCGAAGCAGTAGAGGGCTTCGGAGCTAGCGCAGGTAACGGCCGTGACCACGTTCGTCCAGGTGCTGGTGAGCGAGGCTGTGGAGCCGACTAACCCGGCATTGGTGCCGACGGGGCCGAGGTTGGTTGACCAGTCGGTGCAGTTTTTGAGGGCGGTTGAAGCAGCGGTGTTGACCACGCCGGTTTTGAGGACGTTGGTCCAGGGGGCGGTGCTGCCCGCAGCTCCGCCGGTCTCACTCACGTTGAAGGCGGTGAGGGGCGTCCAGGGAGTCGTCGTCAGGCTGCTGTAGCTGCTCGCAATGACGGCGCCGTTGACCATAGCATACGGAATGACTGATGTTGTCGTGAAATTGGCGCTGGGGCCGGCTTCGGTGCCGGAGCCGGTGCCGAGCCAGGCATCATAGGTTCCGCTCGGCGCCAGACTTAAGGCCGTTGTGGCGCCACCGGATGAGCCGGCACAGATGGCATTCGCGAGGGCGGTGGTGGCTATTTGGGTTGGAGTATAGGTCGCTGACGTCACGAAGACCGTGGTGCTTTGCCCGGCCTCGCCATACTTGTCCTCACCCCAGCAATAAAGCGCGCCGCTGTTAATGCCACAGGTATCGAAACCGCCGGTACTGACGGCGGTCCAGGTCGTCGCCACGCCGATCTGCACCGGCGAATTCTGCTCGGTCGTGTTGCCGTTGCCGACTTCGCCAAATGCATTTTTCCCCCAGCAATAGAGCGCGCCGTTATTGATGCCGCAGGTATCCTTGCCGCTGGTGCTGATAGCGGTCCAGCCTGTCGCCGTCGCGGGACTGGCGGGAGTCGGAACCGGCGTCGGCGCTCTGTAATAGTTTGTACTGGTATTACCCTGGCCCGCTTCGCCGTTCGCGTTATTTCCCCAGCAGTAGAGCGTGCCAGTCGTCGTGATGCCGCAGGTAGATGGGTCGAAAGTGGGGTCACCCTGACTGATGACGCTCCAGCTCATGATCGCGCCGGTCGGCACCGGCGTTGTTTGCTCGACGGAGGTGCCGGTGCCGTCCTCGCCATTCGTATTGAGTCCCCAGCAATAGAGGTGGCCGCTGGCAATGCCGCAAGCATCCTCACCGCTCTGGGTCACGGCGGTCCAGTTGAGGGCCGTCGGCAAGCCGACCTGCACCGGCGATTTTTGCTCGGTGGTGTTGTTGATGCCGAGTTCGCCATACTGGTTCTTGCCCCAGCAATAGAGCATGCCGCTGTTGATGCCGCAGCTATCGGTGCCGCCGGTGCTGACAGTGCTCCAGGAGGTGGCGTAGAGCTGCGCGACTTGCGCCGCCGTGAGCGCGACATTGTAGACGCGAGCGTCGGTGATGCTGGCGTGGGTGAGGAAATCTCCGTCGGGATCTTCCCCAAGGTCCAGGTTCTCGCCGCCCGCCGCATCGGGAGAATGGCCGGTGACGCTCTGGGTGGCGACGGAAGCACCGTTGACATACAGGGTCAGGGTCTGCGCCGAAGAATCATAGGCTCCCGTGACGAGATACCAGGTGCCAAGGGTCGGTGTGACCGCGTATTTAGCGTAATAGTTGGTGCCGCAACTGCCAGCAACGTTGAAACTGATCGCCCAACCCATTCCAGCGGAAAGCCAGCCGTTATCAAGAGCCAGTCGATAATTTGTACAGGTAGCGCTGTCATTTTTGTCAATCAGAACAGGGGTGGCTCCCGATCCTGGAAGAGCTGAAAGATTGACCCATTCCGATACGGTCCATGAGCCGGAAAGCTGAAAAGGGACATCCGACGAGCTTACGCTGCTATTGCTGACACCAAGGTTGAGCCCGCCGCCATTCGGCCCGGTGGTGATCCAGGTCGGGCTGTTCGAAAGATCACCTAAGTTACCGTTGTTGGAGGAATCCACCGCATACGAGCCCGCCCCATCCAGCAGTTTCCACCAGCCGACAAGGCCGCTGGTCGGGCCGGTCGTATAGGCGACCTGCTGCGGTGAATCGTAGGCTGTCGTGTTGCCGAGGCCGTCTTCGCCGTGGTTGTTGTTTCCCCAGCACCAGAGCGTGCTCGTATTGATGCCGCAGGTATCTTCGCCGCTGGTGCTGATGGCGGTCCAGCCGGTCGCCGTCGCGGGGCTGGCGGGAGTCGGCACCAGCGCGGGCGCATATTCCTGAGTTGTATAACTGCCGATGCCGGCCTCACCGTACTGGTTGCGGCCCCAGCAATAGAGGTTGCCGGATGTGCTGATGGCGCAGGCGGATTCATCAAAGGTCGGGTCGCCCTGGCTGATGGTGCTCCAGTTGGTGAGGGACTGGACCTGCACCGGCGTTTGCTGCGTGGTGGTATTCAGGGTGCCGTCCTCGCCATACGAATTAAGCCCCCAGCAATAGAGCGATCCGCCGGCGATGCCGCAGCCGTCCTGACCGCTCTGGGTCACGGCGGTCCAGTTGGCGGCCGTCGGCGAGCCGACCAGTTGCGGCCATGTTTGCTGGGTGGTGCTGCCGAGGCCGAGTTCGCCATGCAGATTCTCGCCCCAGCAATAGAGCGACCCGCCCGTGGTGATGCCGCAGCTGTCGGTGCCGCCGGTGCTGACGGTGCTCCAGCTGGTGGCATAAAGCTGCGACACTTGCGCCGCTGTGAGCACGGTGTTGTAGACGCGCACATCGTCGACGCTGCCAGCGTAATAATTTTGGAAAGAGTCATATGCCGCTCCAATAGAGATTTGATAATTAGCATTGGATGTAAGCAGCGGAGTGGCGGAGGCGGTGGCTTCAAGAGTGTTATCGACATAGAGTTGTTCTGTCGTCGCCGTCGCCGTGAAGACGATATGGTGCCAGTTGCCGTCCTTGACAGAGGTCGTGCTCGTGACGGCAGCGTAATTGCCGCCGTTGTCGTTGCATTGGAGTTTATTGGTACTACTGGCCATGGCGCATACTGAGTAAAGGCCCAGGGTGACCACCTCGGCATCGTTGCCGGGTGTGGTCGTGTTCATCCAGAAAGAGATCGTAAAAGTGGTCGTGATTCCGGGCAAATACGTGGAGGTGAGCCCCACCTGACTTGTTCCGTTGAACGTCAGCCCGCCGCCGTTCGCCTTTCCGGTGGTGATCCAGGTCGGGGTGTTGGTCAGCGTGAGGGTGTTGCCGGCGCCGGAGGAGTCCGCCGCCGTCGTGCCGGAGCCGTCCGTCAGTTTCCACCAGCCAACGAGGTTGTTGGTGGTGCCGGCGGTCACCGGCACCGTCAGCGGCGCTGTTTCCTGCGTCGTATTGCCGAGGCCGAGTTCGCCGTATTCGTTGCGGCCCCAGCAATAGAGCGCGCTGCTGGAATTGATCGCGCAGGCATCGTTGCCGCTGGTGCTGATGGCGCTCCAGTTGGTGGCGACACCGACCTCTGTCGGCACATTGTAGGGCGTCGTGTTGCCGAGGCCGAGTTCGCCGTAGGTGTTCTGACCCCAGCAGTAAATCGACCCGCCCGCGATGCCGCAGGCGGCGGGGTCGAAGCTATGGTCGCCCTGGCTGACGGCGGTCCAGTTCGTTGCGGCGCCGACCTGAACGGGCACCTCCCATTCGGTGCTGTTGCCGGTGCCGTCCTCGCCGTCATTGTTTCTGCCCCAGCAATAAAGCTGCCCCGCCCCGATAGCGCAGGCGTCCTCGCCGCTCTCGGTCGGCGCGGACGGATTATTGACCCCCGGCGGCGTGACGCTGAAAATCATCACGCGGTTGTTGCCGGAGTCCGCCACGTAGAGCAGGCTGTTGGTGGAGTCATAGATGACGCCAGTGGTCATTGACCCAGAGCCGTTGGTCAAAGTCATGCCGGACTGACCTAGGCCGCCAAAACTGCAGCTCGTGAAATTCGGTTCCCCGAGGACATAGGCGGCGTTCTCGCCATTGGCAATGGTGCCGGACGCAACGTTAAATACCAGCACCCGCGCAGCCCCATTATCGAGAGAGAACAGGCGGTTGTTCGTCGCATCGTAGGAAAGGCCGCCGGGATCTTTCATGCCCGACTGGGTGCAGGCACCCGCATTGCTGGTGAAATTCGCCTGGCCCAGCACGTTGGCGGCGTTTTCACCGTTGAGATTGGTCCCCGTGGGAACATTGAACACCATCACGCGGGCATTGCTTCCATCGGCTACGAATAAACGGCTGTTCACGGAATCATAGGCAAGATTTTGGGGAGTGCTAAGGGTATTTATCGCGGGCGAGCCACCTTGATTGGCAGTGCCGGTTGTGAAATTCGCCTGGCCCAGCACATAAGAAGCGTTCATGTCGTTCGTGATGGAGGAAGTGTTGAAGATCATCACGCGATTAAGGCCTGAGTCCGCCACGAAAATCCGGCTGTTGACGGAGTCGTATGCGATGTCATCCGGAAAATTAAACGTGGATTGAGAGACGCCATAATAACCGCTGTTCGTGAAGCTCGTCTGGCCAAGTTCGTATGTCGCATTCATACCGTTGCTCATCGACGCGGTGCTGAACACCAGCACGCGGTTGTTGGCGGAGTCCGCCACATAGAGCAGATGATCTACGGAATCTACCGCCAGGCCCAAGGGATTATCCATCCCTGACTGGGTAGCGGCGGAGCTGCAAGTAATGAAATTCGGCTGACCCAGCACATAGGTGGGGGTTTTGCTGGAGAGGAGATTAGTCGTGCTGTTGAGCGGGAAGACCAGCACGCGGTTGTTGTTTCTCTCCGACACAAACAGCCAGTGATTGGTCGCGTCGATGGTGCCGCCGGTGGGCTCGTTAAGCCCCAGCGCCGACGCGCCGTTGTTGGGGCAGCCCTTCACGTAATCGGCGGTGGTGTCCACTGACGCGCTGCTGAACTGGCCGAGAATGTCGTTGGCGTTTTCGCCGTTGTTGATCACGGCGTGGGCGGGGGTGGGTGCACAGAAGAGAACCGCCAGCGCTATCACGAGCGCTGCTGTGACTTTTCCGGGGAGGGTCGAAGCCGCACTAGAAATTCTATGAAATAATGACGCCGTCATATTCACCGTGCACGGCGTTGCAGGTGAAACCGGGGCAATCCGACTTGCTGGCGGTCGTTGTTATCGTCGCCTTCGGCGGCGGACTCAGTAATCCTGGGACAGAAATAGCGCGTCATAGGTCTTGCTCCTGCCGCTGTAGACGAAGCCGATATAGTCGGTTTTGTTTGCGGTGGTGGTCAGAATGTGGGTCCTGTCACCGGGGTAGCGCACATTGGCCGGCCATGTGACGGTCCGCGATCCGTGCGCGTCCTGAGTGAGTGAAAGCAGGTAGTGTTCTCCGGGCTGGCCTCCGGTGAAGGTAAACTTGCGGTCTCCCGCCAGCACCACGGTTTGCATCGCGCCGTTATTCCAGTCGACGGCGATTACCGGCGCATCGGTAAGGTTGTAATAAATTTTTGCGGGTTGATCGCTGGCGGCAACAGGCTGCGGCGCGAGCGAAAGCGCGGCGGCAATCGCGATCCCCGACAAAAGGATTGTCATCACACGCCCAGCTTGTGCGGAGCCGGGTTTCCTTTTTGTCCTGAATGTGAGGCGAGTGAACAGTCGGTCTATCAAGCCGCGCCGTATGAATTCGTGAATCGCATATATCCGCATGTGTTCTCTCCCCACTGGTGATCGGGGAGTAGAAAAGCCATCTGTCGGATTGGCCGCATAAGCCTTTAGCCCTGCGAGGGGCCTGAACATGCACTTATGCCTCCCCGACCCTAAGTCGAGGAGTGTTTTTGGCGGTAACACAAGACCGCCGACAGATGGAGGTTTTCTAAGCCCCGGATTGCATGTTGCAATCCGGGAGTCACCCTATAGAAAGAATCAGGGACTGACAAGGTTTCTCAGTATTAGTGTTTTCCATGTCACTGATCCGGCAACGCACGGGCGGGGTATCTGTCATAACTGTTTCTTAACTCTTGACGGGCATACTGGAAGGAGGAACGGTGTGTCAGATGTCGCTCACAGACAGCTTTCCCCGAGGGGAGAAGAAATACGAACTCGTGCCGGATCGACAGATCATCGTGGCGGGTACGACGCTTTACCGCATTCAGGCGCTTAAGGACTTTGGCAATGTGAAGGCGGGCAGTCTGGGCGGCTTTGTCGCGTCAGAGCGCAACCTGAGTCAGCGCGGCGATTGCTGGGTTGCTGACGAAGCACAAGTCTACGATGAGGCAGTTGTATCAGACGACGCGCAGATTTATGGCCGTGGGCGCGTTTACGGCCACGGGCGCGTCGGCGACAGGGGGCAGGTTCTTGGCAACGGGCAAGTTTTCGAGAACGGGTGGGTCTTCAAAAGCGGGCTGGTCTTCGACAATGCCATGGTCTTCGGCTCGGCACAGGTCCGCGACAAGGGAATGGTCTACGCCGACGCGCAGATTTTCGAGAACGTGCGCGTTGTAGATGACGGGCAGGTTTTCGGCCATGCGCGCCTCTCCGGCAAGACCGTGGTCGGCGGCCGTGAGAAAGTCGGCGACGTTGTTTCACACGCGCCACAGCGGAGACCGACGCGTCGCCGGGACGGCCCTCGCGCTCCTTCTCCCGGTGGCCGCCGCCGCTGAGGGTTCGTCAACGTTAACGGAATTTTCAGAACTTCGGGGGTAAGATTAAGGATGCACAACTTCCGATGCGAAGCAAGGTATACGTGCGACTACAAGGAAAGGAGTAGGGAATAATATCGCGTCACGCCATCGCGCCGGAGACCTTCATGGAAAGGAAGGCGGACGATGGCACAGAAGTTTCAGAGAGGCGGGCGGCTTTTTGGTGTTGATGGCGGACGGTTATCCATACGCGTGCATTTCAACCAGCTCTCGCTGTTCACGGACGGACTCGCAGAACCAGCAGCGGAAAAGACAGCGGAGGTTTCCAGTGAAGGAACGAACAGCCCTCGGAGAAGCGATCCTGAAACACTGGCGGGAGCATTGCCCGCAGATGGTGCTGGCGTTGGAGAAGAACAACCGCCTGGACCAAGCGGTGTTCGAGGCGCAGGAGATGACGGGCGAACTGCTGTTCGAGCTGGTCTCGGTGAAGAAAATGGCCTATCAGGCCGCGTGGGAGACGGCGACAAGGGAGTGGGCGTTTCTGCCGGGCGAAGCCCTCCATCCTCCGGGCGAAGCCCACCATCCTCCGGCGAAGAAGCCACGATCATCCGGGAAGTCGAGCCGGAAGCGGAGCCGCCGCCCCCGTCGCGCGACTTCCGGATAGAGGACACTCACCGGATCGGCCAGGGCGGTCTCAAAGAAAAGGCCCGCGACAACATCGCGGCGATCCGCACTCTCAAGCGAATTGAAGCCGGTGAGCGCGAAGCGACGGAAGCCGAGAAAGCCCTCCTCGTCAGGTACGCCGGATGGGGAGCCCTGCCGAATGTTTTCCACCCTTATCCTCCGGCCGAATGGCGCGACATTGCCGTTGAGGTCCGCGCTCTCCTGACGGACGCGGAATACGAGTCGGCGCGCGGCTCGACGCCGAACGCGCATTTCACCTCCCCGATGGTCGTGCGGGCGATGTGGCGGGCTTTGCAGCGCCTTGGCCTTGAGGCGGGCGCGCAGGTTCTTGAACCCTCGATGGGTGCCGGTCATTTCTTCGGGTTGATGCCGGAATCGTTGCTGGCGGATTCAAGTAGCAAATGCACCACCCGGCGGACTGGCGTGGAACTGGACAGCGTCACCGCCCGGATTTCCAAGCAGCTTTACCCGGACGCAACGATCTTCGCGAAGGCGTTTGAAGAGACGGCTCTCCCGGAGAATTTCTTCGACGCGGTGATCGGCAACATACCGTTCGGCAATTATCCCGTGCATGATCCCGCCTACCGCCGTTCACCCGTCACGCGGACAATTCACGATTACTTCCTGGCAAAATCCCTCGACAAGCTGCGGGCGGGCGGCGTGATGGCTCTCATCACCAGCCGCTACACGATGGACAAACAGGATTCGACCATCCGGCGCTATCTCGATGATCGTGCCGACCTGGTCGCCGCCATCCGGCTGCCCAATACGGCCTTCAAGGAAAACGCGGGTACGGAAGTCACAACCGACATCCTCATCCTTCAGAAACGCGCCCCCGGTAATGCCCCGCGCGGCGAATCGTGGCTGGACCTGACGCCGATTGCGACGCCGGACGGCGACATACCCGTCAACGAATACTTCGCCCGTCACCCTGACATGATGCTGGGCGAGATGCGTCTCCAAGGCTCTCTCTACCGCGACAAGGAGCCGACGCTCGCGGGCGAACTGTCGCCAGCGCTGCTCGAAAGGGCTTTGTCGTCGCTGCCACAGGGAATCCTTTCCGGCATGGCAAGGGGCCGCGCTCCTCCCCCGGAGAACGCTGGCCCGGAAACCCTGGATACAGCGGAGGTGAAAGACGGAGCCTATGCGGTGCGGGACAACCGGCTCGTCATTCGCCGGGGTCTGGAGTTTGAGCCTGCAATGGTGCCGGGCGCGCTGGCATGGCGCATCCGCGCCATGCTGCCCTTGCGCGATGCCGTCCGCACCGTGCTCCGGACGCAGCTCGATGATGCGCCGGAGGAAAGGGTTGTCGAGGCGCGGCGGCACCTGAACGAACTCTACGATTCGTTCGTCCTCCGCTACGGGCCGCTGTCGTCGCGCGAGAACGTGAAAGCTTTTGCAGGCGATGCCGACCAGCCCCTGCTGCTCTCCCTCGAAACCTACGACCCGGAAACCATGCGTGCCGCGAAGACGGCCATCTTCGAGCGGCGGACGCTGGAGCGCTACCGCCCGGTCGCGCACGTCGAGACGGCGGCGGAAGCCCTCGCGGTTTCCCTGAATGAAACCGGAAACATCCAGTGGCCACGCATGGAGCAGGTGACGGGGCGCAGCGCCCGTCAGTTGCAGCGTGAGCTGGGGAGCCTTGTTTATTGCAATCCGGAAGGACAGGTCTGGGAAACAGCCGACCTCTATTTAAGCGGTGATGTGCGCCGCAAGCTGGAGATTGCCGAAGCCGCTGCGGCGCTGAGTCCCACCTATGCGCGCAATACCGAAGCCCTGAAGGCCGTACAGCCCGCCGACCTGGAACCGGGTGACATCGAAGCCCGATTGGGGTCCTCGTGGATTCCGGCGAGCGACATCCAGGACTTCGTCTCCGGGCTGCTGGGTATTGCGCCCCGCAAGGTGAGTATTGGGCACGCGCAGACGATTGCGACGTGGACGGTCGAGATCGACGCTTTCGAGCGCGGCAGCGTCGGCAATACAACGACGCACGGAACGGCTCGGTTTCGCGCTTCGGACCTGATCGAGCAGGCGCTCAACGGGCGCGTGCCGACCGCCTACGACGAGCTACCGGACAAGAGCCGCGTCATCAATCAGCAAGAAACGATTGCCGCCCGCGAAAAGCAGCAGCAGTTGAAAGACCGCTTCCGGGAATGGGTCTGGGAGGACAGCGCGCGGTCCGCGCGGCTGGCGCGTGACTATAACGACCGGTTCAACAATCTGCGCCTGCGTTGCTTCGACGGCTCGCACCTGAATCTCACCGGCATGAACCGCGCGTATCTGCGCGACGGAGACCTTGCCCGTCACCAGAAGGACGCCGTCTGGCGGATGGTGCAAAGCGGGAGCACGCTGCTGGCGCACGTCGTGGGGGCCGGAAAGACCTGGACAATGGTGGCCGCTGCAATGGAAATGCGGCGGCTGGGGCTTGCGAAAAAGCCGATGTTCGTGGTGCCCAATCACCTCGTGGAGCAATGGGGCACGGAGTTTCTCAAGCTCTATCCGCAGGCACGCCTGTTCATCGCTGGCAAGGAGCATTTTTCATCCGGCAACCGCCAGCGGGCGATGGCGCGGATTGCGAGCGGCACCTGGGATGCCGTGATCGTGTCGCACCGCTCGTTCGAGTTTTTGCCCGTGTCGGACAAGCTGTTCAGGCGGTTCATCGAGGAACAGGTCCAGGAGCTGGAGGCGGAGATTGTGGACGCGCGCGCGGCGAAGGACGACAACCGGGTGGTGAAGGAACTGGAGAAAGCCAAAAAACGGCTTGTCGTCAAGCTCAAGGAGCGTGCCGACCGGGAGGGAAAGGACAATACGCTGACCTTCGAGGAGCTGGGCGTCGATCAGATTTTCGTCGATGAGGCCGACCTGTACAAGAACCTGTCCTACACCACGAAAATGAACCGTATCGCGGGGCTGCCGAATTCCGAGAGTAACCGCGCCATGGACATGTACATCAAGACGCGCTACGTCCGCGAGCTGACCGGCGGGCGCGGCGTGGTGTTTGCGACCGGCACGCCGATTTCAAACACGATGGGCGAGATGTACACGATGCTCCGCTACCTGTCGCCCGACCTGCTCAAAGAGCGCGGCGTCGCGCACTTCGACGCCTGGGCTGCCAATTTCGGGGAAGCCGTCACTTCCCTCGAACTGGCTCCGGACGGCTCCGGCTACCGGATGCACACGAGGTTTGCGAAGTTCATCAATCTGCCCGAGCTGCTGTCCATGTTCCGCACCTTCGCCGACGTGCAGACGGCGGACATGCTGAACCTGCCGCGCCCCGGCATGGCGGGCGGCAAGCCGTACATTGTGGCGGCGTCCGCCTCCGAGCCGCTCAAGGAATTCATCAAGACCCTGACCGCACGGGCCGAGCGGCTGCGCACGGCGCGCGTCGATCCCTCCGTTGACAACATGCTGAAGATTACCGGAGAGGGCCGCAAGGCGGCGCTCGACATGCGACTCGTCGATGCTTTTGCTCGCGCCGAGGGCGACACGAAACTGAGTATGGCGGTTGATCGCATACGGGCTGTCTGGGAGAAAACCCGCGACGCCCGGTCCACGCAACTCGTCTTCTGCGACCTATCGACACCGGCCTCCGACCGGTTCAACGTCTACGGCGAACTCAAAACGAAACTGATCGAAGCGGGCGTGCCGAAGGCGGAGATCGCCTTCATTCACGATGCGGAAAGCGACGCGGAAAAGAAGCTGCTGTTCGATGCGGTCAATGCCGGGCGGCTGCGTATCCTGATCGGCTCGACGGAAAAAATGGGGGCGGGGACGAACGTGCAGCGGCGGCTCGTTGCCCTGCATCATCTCGATGCCCCGTGGCGGCCGCGCGACATCGAACAGCGCGAGGGGCGTATTTTGCGGCAGGGGAATACGAATCAGGAAGTGGGGATTTACCGCTATGTGACCGAAGGGTCATTCGATGCCTATATGTGGCAGACACTCGAAACCAAGGCCGGGTTCATTCAGCAAGTGATGAACGGGCAGACCTCGGTGCGCCAGGCGGAGGATCTGGACGGCGGCGCTCTCACCTACGCAGAAATCAAGGCGATTGCCTCGGGCAATCCGGCGGTCATGGAGAAGGTGAAGTTAGACACAGAGGTTCGCAAACTGGACCAGTTGCGCGCGGCGCACCGCAACCAGCAGTACGGCATCCAGCAGCAGGTCCGCAACCTGCCCTCCGACATCAAGGAAAGGCGCGAGAGGATCGAGCGGCTCTCCGCCGATGTCGAACGGCGCGAAACTCAGGCGGGAGAAGAATTCTCAATGAGCGTGGGCAGTCGTGTGTTTTCCGGCAAAGGCGCCCGGGAGTTAGCGGCGGAAGCCTTGACGGAAGTGGCGCTGTCGTGGCGCGATGATGCGACCTTGCAGGCGCGGGGCCTGTTTCGCGGATTCGAGATTCTGAGCCGGGGGCGCAAGACAATAAGCCTGCTATCCGGCGACGAAGAAAATCTGCCGGAACTTTTCGTCCGGGGAGCGGGAACCTACAAGGCGCAAATGAATGCCGAGAATCCGCTGGGAACGATGCAGAGCATCGAGTACGCGCTGCGCGGCCTCGACAAGGCGGTCATGGAGGAGCGCGATCGTTTGGCCCGCGATGAAAAAATGCTGGCGGATTTTCAGGAGCAGGCGGGAAAGCCGTTCGAGTACGAGGCGCGGCTCAAGGATTTTCTGACGCGCCAGGCCGCACTGAATGAGGCGCTCGATCTTAACAAGGGCGAGCGGCAAGTTGCGCCGCCGGACGGGGCCGAGAGTGTGGAGGATGGCGGTAGCGGAGGAGACGGAGGGGCCTCCCCTGTGCGGGCGCGAGACGAAAAGCCCGCAGGCTGGCGGCGCAGCCGACCAGCGCAACGCGACAGGCACGACGCCGATGATGACGTGACGGTGAAACAGCGGCCAGCACCAGAGCCGAAGTTCTGAAAGCGGGAACGGAAGAGCGGAGAGGATGCGGAAATGGATTCCTTGCGGCGGCGGGTTTATCGAGGCGGACGTGATCCGCTGGAAAGAAGCGGTATGGAAAAGGCCGAAACGCGGGCGGGGCCGGGTCGTCAATGTCGGCGACCGCATGGTGACCGCTGAAGTGATCCGCGATGAGGACGGGTGGGTTGATTTGCTTGTTCGTGGCTACGCGGTCGTGAACGAGAAAACGGGTTGTAAGGTAGCAGAGGTACTGGCGAAGGGCACTCAGATACGTCGCCAGCGGAGCACAATCGAGCGGGGCAAACCGGAGCGCCTACCGTGGAGCGATGAAACAGTCCGCGCACTTCTTGTGAGCCGGTATCTTGGTAACGGCAAGCCCGAATTGCGCTAAGTTGATGGACCCGTCTCGCACTGTATGCCAACCTCAAGGTGATGGTCTGATCCATTGAGGATTGCAGCAAGGAGAACATTGGAAGATCGGCTCTTCGCCGCCGCAGGCTGCAAGGCCCGAAAATGCAACCTAGCGACAATAAGGTGCGCCAGTTAACGCCGGTCGCCTGCGCGACCGGCGTCATGGCTGGCTGCTACGGTGCTTGCCGAAGCGGCAATGGCAGCCAGCCGGTTCCGGCGGTCTCGCGTGCGGCGAGCGCTGCGAGTTCCGCCTTCTTGAGGTTCGCCCAGGCAGGTGCCGGGGGCTGTTGTCTCGCCTCCTGCAGGGCCTCAAGTATTTGAAGCTTGCTGATGCGATTGAAGTAGTTTTCAGCGGTCGGCGTAAACCATGCGGTCATGTCGAGATGGAGTACGGCGGCAAGTTGACTTGCGTGAACCAGTCTCGGTGTATCCGGACGATCCGTTTTCGTCTGCACGGCGTTGAGCGTGCAGGCGGCGCAGAAAGTCAGCAGGTCAAGGAGGACGGCCTGATCTTGCTCTAGGCACCACTGCCAGATGTCGGCGGGCGTGCCGGGAATACGCTGGCCCCAGTTTTCTCGCGCTGCTTCAAGGCGCTCGAAGGCGGTTGAGCCTTCCACGCGCTGCAACGATTGCACTGTCGCGGAGAACTTCAGTGCCGTGTCGTGGCGGTGGCGAAACACGTCCAGCGCCATGGCGTAAACGACGGCGGCAAGGCCTATGTCCGGCGCATCCAGCAGGCTTGCTGCAAGAGCCGCAGATTTGTGGGCGGTCAGGCTCTCAACGAGAGAGACAGAGAGACCGATAGGCTGTTCTGGTTCAGTTTCGTTACCGGAGGTATTCGACGACGTTGCGCTCTTTGCCTTTCCGGCTTTCGGCATGTCCTCGGGCCGCACCAGGCCGCGCTCAATCTTCGCCTTTCCTTGATGGTCGATGAAGACAACAGCTCCGGCTATAGCGATCTGGTCGGGTGTCCAGACGCCGTCGCGGTCCTCGATTTCGGCGATGAGCTTTTCAAGTTCGTCGAGACGCGGACGGGCTTCCTGCTCGTCATCACAATCGTTCCATTCGTCATTGAGTTGCGCGTAATCCTCTTGCAGTGTGTCGAGCTTCTTTTGCTCAAGAGCAGTCAGAGGAACAGGCTCGGCATGGATGCGCTTGTATTCGGCGCTTTGCTGGTATGCAAACTCCGGGGTTACCTGAACCCATTTCCAGCCTTCGGCGTGGACGGCTTTGGCGTTCTTCTCAAGTCGTTCGGTCACGAGCTTATCGAGCAGGGCCGGGTCTTCGATGTACACGCCGCTGTCATCATCGCTGAACAGGTCGCGTTTCAGTGTGCCTCCAGCTTTGTTGTAAGCCTTGAGCGTGACGAATTTCACACGCTTGTCGGTGGCGGCGATGTCGTCCTCGGTGAGGGCAGCGCGGATTTCCTGTGCTCCGTGCCATGGCGCGATGGCGGCGAAGACGCGCTCCTGCGCCTCTTGATCGTCGGTCACGGTAAATGCCATCACGTCCTCCAGCGTGAGATCGGCTGCACGGTAAGCCTTGAGGATTTTGGGGCTGACGCGGGCTAGCTTCAGGATTTTAAGAACGTGGCTGTCGCTTTTTCCAAAGCGTGCCGCGATGTCGGTAGCGGGCATCCCCTTGTCTGCTAGATCACGGAAGGCCTCGAACTGGTCGGCGGGATGCATCTCCGCCCGCACGACGTTCTCGGCCAGGCTGATCTCCGCAGCGTCTGCAGCTTCCGTGATACGGCAAGGAACCTCGTAGGCGGCCTCGATGTCACCGGCTTTGGCAAGCCTTTGCAGCGCCTTCAAGCGCCGCCCTCCGGCGACGACGGCGAATTTCTTGCCGTCTTTCCTGACGACAAGATTTTGCTGCAAACCGTGAGCCTTGATGCTCGCGGCCAGCTCGTCGATGCCAGCTTTGTTCTGCGTCTTGCGGACGTTGCCCTCCCAGGCCGTCAGCTTGTTGAGAGGGATATTCGTGATGTCAGTCATTGTCTTCTCCTTGGTTTGAATTACCCTTTCGGGCGATGCCTCCGATTGGCCAGAAGCGGGCGCGGCGTCACACAGGAAAATTGGGGGAGACCTTCAGGGGGAACCGAGGATTCCTGTTGACGCGACAAGCGACCGCGAATGGCAGGGGGCAAGGATGCCCGAAGGGTAATGCAAACGCTGTCAGGGGAGAAGCAACTGACAACACCGAAAGCTGCTGCGCTTGACGTATGCACACCAAGGGGCGCAAGGTGATGCTCAGACTTGAACAGTGAACATTGTTATTGGCGAAACGAGATGAGTACAGAAAAGCGGATTCTGGAAGTGCTCTTGGCAGCGAAGAAGCTAGCGCAGGAGTACCGTGCGCTAACCGGAAAGCCCCTCGGCGTCACTGGCGAGGTCGCCGAGTACGAGGCCGCCCGGTTGTTGGGCATCGAACTCACACCCGCACGGAATGCTGGCTACGACGCGATCCGCCACGGCGATGGCCGACGGTTTCAGATAAAAGGGCGGTGTATGCTGCCCGGCTGCAAGCCGGGGCAACGACTGGGATCGATCGATATCGACAAGGAATTTGACGCCGTGCTGCTGGTTCTGCTCGATGCTAACTTCGACGCTACAGAAATCTATGAGGCAGACCGTCCCGCCGTCGTCGCGGCGCTGACCGCGCCGGGCTCAAAGGCGCGTAATGAGCGAGGGGCGCTCGCCGTTAGTAAGTTCAAAAGCATCGGACGGCGTATCTGGCAAAGCAAGGGGTGAGGGCGGGTCATCACAAGAGGCGATGGCCTATCCCTGTTCAGGGATATTTGGCCAGCGCGTAGTCTGTTCAGGCTACACTTCGTGGGCGCAGGTCAGAGCGGTTCCGCTCTTGCACCTTGCGCCGACGGGCAGTTCTGCCCTTAAGGAGTTATTCGAGTGAGGGTGTATGGTGGCGGACAGGGTGAGATTCGAACTCACGAAGGGCGTAAACCCTTGCCGCTTTTCGAGAGCGGTGCCTTCAACCACTCGGCCACCTGTCCATACACGGGAGGTTATAAAGAGAAGCCATAAGAAATTCAAGCGAATAAACAGCCGAGAATCCCTACTTAGGGGATTTGGGTGTTGTTTTCTTAGGTTTTCTTACGTTGATCGCAGAAGCGTCCAGCGTGTTTTTTAGATGAGCCGCATAGAATTGCTCGATCATCTCCACACTGGTTCGGCAGTTCTTAGCGATTTGGTAAATGTCGGCTCCCTCCATGAGCCGGAAGCAAATATAGGTATGGCGCAGGCTGTAGGCCGTTCTGACGTTTTCATCCCGGTCATTTTTCAGTTTCAGGTCTTCAAGAATTTTGTTCAATTCGACTCTTGGTGTCTTGCCGAAGATTCTGTCAGTCGGTTTGCCTTTATGCCGTTTCTGCATCCGCTGAAAGGGAAGAATAGCGCCTGTCATACTTTTGCAATGGCCAACGCCGCGTTTGCCGCGTACCTCGATTTCGAGCAGGCGTTGTCCAGCATCTTCGTCTGCCACGATCTTGACATCCCTGTATTCAAGGCGGCTGGCCTCGTCAGGCCGAAGCCCCGTATTCGCCATGAATAGAACGTAATCGTGTAAATCTTCCCAAACATACTTGTATCGCTCGTTAGGAGGTTTCGCGGCGTAGGCGCGTGTGGCTTTATAGAGCATTTTGTATTCATCGGGGGAGAACCATGCGCGGTGCTTCACCTTGCCCGATGTTTTATAGGGAGGAGAAATATCAGGCACTTGCTGAATCCAGCCGTATCTGTGGGCTGTTTTTAGTACAAGACGCAGGGTTACTGTTTCATGATGCAGGGTACTGCGCGAAGGCTTGCGGCCTTTATGGCCGTTTGTGCTCCGTTGCATTCGGTACTCCTGCACCAGCCCTGCGGAAATCTCACTGACGGGCTTGTCACCGAAGAAAGGCATGAGGTGAACCTTGACGCGCATTTCATGCTGTGCAGTCCAGTCTTTATTCCGTTGTCCTTGGGTAATGACGCCGTATTCGGCGATGAATTTTTCTGCGGCGTCCCGAAAGGTCGGGCCGCGGTTCTTGGGGGATTTTTCCGGCGCCGCTGGCGCGGCAGCATGAGGCGAGGATTCGACATGCCCGAACTTGGCAAGCAAGCCGGAAGTCCGGCTATTATGTCTTCTACGTTTGGAATCCACATAGGCGGTCATATACCATTCTCTGGCAAATTCTTTGGCTATCGTCAGGCTCTCTTCTTTTGTGGATGTGCGGTGATTACGCCCGTCCATGTAAGTAGAGCATTGCCAGAATCTGCTGTTCTCTCGTTTGTAGAGCTGGATTTTTCCATCGAGCAGAGTGTGGGATTCTATGTTCATCGCTTACCTTTGCTCACAACGAAAAAGTGTGTAAGACATGTGTAAGTGTACTAGGGAAAAGTTAAAAAACTTAACCAGTTGATTTATAACGATTATTTGACTGTATAGTTTGCTATAACTGGTTTTCGAGACTGCCATATATCACTTATCTACCTGAAGTTATTGGATAATTTTTTTGACCGAATAAAAGTGTGTAAGAAAATGTGTAAGTTTGCAAGGACTTTCTAACGCGCCTGTCTCTTGGGGATCTTGGAGCCGGATGGAAAGATGCTGAAAGAGAACATTACCCTATCCAAGAACTAAAGTTGTCGAAACCATGATGAGCAACCCAGTCGTTGACTGGTATCCAGTGTGAAAGCGCCAGGTGTTTTCCTCGATTGCCCTCTGGCTGCTGAGGAACCGGAAATGGATCGAGATCAGAATAGTAGGCCCATTTTCCTTGTTTCCATTCAGTAGGCTTTGCTCTCGTGCCGTCTGCGCTGATTTCCAGGCCAAGGTTAGCAAAGGGATTTGGTCCGAGAGGCTTGGTCTTCTGATCCCTTCCTTTAATGCTGTTGATGTGAATTCCCAGCGCGTTATTGCCACGTTCTATGCTCTTCATGATTTCGTAACGCACCCAGCGTCGTGCCCAAGTATCGCTTCCGATAAGTACAACGGTTACGGAAGTATTTTGCAATTCCGCATTGATGAGCCGCTTCAGGGCTAACGGGCTCGTCTTCTTGGCCTCTTCCCAGATCGAATGGTCGTAGTAGCCGGCGGATTTTACGCCGCCGGTGAGGTTGTGTCTGCGCACAACATTGGCGCGGAAGTCGATTACGTCCTGGTAATGAAATGCAAAATAAACGCGTTTTGCCATGCTCATGCCTTCTGCAGCTGATCGATCAGCCTCTGGATGATAGCGATGAGTTGATCCGGAGACTTGGATATGTCGCCGAGCTGCTGAAAATCCTGGCGGAATGCAGCGGTGGCCTTCGGATAAAAGGTGTCGATTCCCTTATTCACCTCTGCCCACAGCTCCGCCGCCATAAATCCGGTCGCCCCGACAGGTAGAGGATGAACACCGGCGCTTACACAAAGGTCAAACTCCTGTTTCATGCCGTTCGACAAAACCACGCTTCCCTTGGCGTCGCGCTTGTTGCCAAAGAGGAAGAGGGCGATGCCGGCATAGTCAATCATCGCTTTTCTGTACGCCGTCCATTGATCGGCAAGGTTCACCGCCCCGGTTGCCACTTGCGGGAACGGGCGCATAACAATTTCCTCGTCGGAAATGGTCTTCCCCGCGTCACTGAGGTAGGCGAGTGCGCCATTGATAACGGCACTGCCGACGCCTACGCCAAATCCTGTAATGATCTGGTTCTTCTTAGAGGCAATCTGGTGGCTGAGCTGGTGCACGAAGCCTTCCGCATCGCCACGGGACCAGGTGCCGTATTCGTCAGCGGCGCCGGAAATGAATATGGAGCGGCGCTTGTAGTTCGCCGCAACACTGGCGAGGAGATCGCTGATTTGCGCATACTCATCAACGAGAACGGTGTAGATGCTGAATCGCTTCAGATCCCGGATGAAATAATCCTGCGTCAGTTCTCGGTACTTGAATTCCTCATCGGATTCGCCATTCTTTTTCGAAACCTTCCTCTGGATGCAGTAGTGATGGCGCGCGTGTTGTTCGTATTGAACCCGGACCCTGCTCAGGATGTAGTCGATATTTGGATCGGTGAAACTGAAGCCCAGAAAGAGAAATGTCTTTTCGACAAGATCGCCGCGCAACGCAGATACAAAAGCGCCCATTTTCAGCGGATAAGCTTCGTAGTCATCCTTACTGATGATGGCGTCTGCCGGGTTATCAATATCGCCGTGCATCTTGTAAACAACCACGTCACGATCCGGTCGGGTGACAGAGAGCTGCTTCAGCGCGTATTTCACGTCTGGAACTTTCTTGGCCTCTTCGAGAGCCTTCTCAATCAATTTGTCGTAGTTTGTCGTCCAGTAGGTGTAGATGGGCAGGCGGGCTAGAATCTGATGATTGTTTGTCGGCGTCCTGGTTGGCGCGAAGTGATTGAATATGGCTTGCGTGAGCCGCGTCTTGCTGCCGCCCGCCTGGTTGCAGTGATATTGCGCCAGCGTAACTAAGTCATGTTCCCTCTCGGGATCGAGCCCGAGATCCTGAATGAGTTCCTTGAGGAGATCAGGCCAGTCAACATAACCCGAATTCACCGACAATCCTGCGCCAGCGAAGATTGCCGCGTTCTTGTTGTGCAGTTCGCGGGTATATTCGCGTATGAAAGTAGATGCGGCAATCGCTTCGGAACTCATATTCCTTCTCCAGTCTCGAAATTTGGCCAGGGCAGCGGCGCAACCCTAGCCATTCGGGTGAGCCTTCTTGAATGCTTCCTCCACCCAATCGCCAAACTTGCTGCGGTCCCAGTAATAGCAAGGTGCGCCGACTTTAGTCAGCCGTGTCGGGGCTGACCCCTGGGCGTCGGTTTTCCCATCCTTATCCTTTATGTAGCTGATGTTGATTCCCAGCAGTCCATTGGCGCGCGCGATGCTTTGTTCTATTTCGTAATCGACAAATTTCCGCGAGGATGTCTCTGCGCCAATGAGCACGACCGTTACACTTGTCCCGATGAGCCCTTTATCGATCAGCTTCTTGACATCCGCATCGCCCTTTTTCTTTGCCTCTTCCCAAAGCGAAGCATCATGAAATCCGGCCGCTGCTGTTCCTTCGACGATGCCGCTGTTTCTGACGACATTTGTGCGCCAAATGTCCCGTTCATAGTGAAAACTGAAAAATACTTTGCGAGCCATGCAATCCTCCTTGATTGGTTGTTATGCAGCGTTATTCAGGTCAGGCCGATTGACCTGTAGGTATGCGACAGGGCGCAGACGCGCCCGGAGCCGCGCAATTCTGGTTCGGACGCTCCCAGCCGTACCACCGCGAGCCGCAGCCATTTCGTGAGCGGCGAGACCGGCCGCGACTGCGATAAGAAGTCCCCACTCCGCCGCGCTCACGCTCTTGCGGATTTCGGCAAGGCAAGCGCGGGCCAGCATCTGCCTCTCCGCGTCGGGTTGCGGGTCCGGCTGAAGGTATTTAAGTCGAAGCCGTGCGCGGTTGCGTTCGACCCAGGAGCCGGTTGCCACGGCCCTGTCTACGCTACCCTGAAATTCATCTGGACTTGCGGGAACGCTGCTGGATTCAACAGCGGTAAGGAAGTTGGTTAGACCGCTCTCGATACCCCAAGACTTGTCACTGATCCGGCCGCTCCGCGCGGCCTTGGATTGGTGCTCTGCGTAAACGCTCCACGGAAATGGGAGTTCCGCCATGCTCATCTCCTTCTGTGGGGAGCACTGTTGTCCCCTCGATGACCAGGATGCAGATCAAACTCTCCATTGGCTGCCGAACTCCTAACCGGAACGCTGTGTCCGATACGAAGCCGTTGGCGGCCGCCCACGGAGGGCCATTTCTGCCCCTTTATATTAACAGACTTGGCTGCCCCAAAGGCGCTGGCGCTTGAGGCAGCCGGTTTGACGACTCAAAGGGATGATCCCAATTGCGTCGCGTAAGTGTCTGACCACTCCTTCCGGAAAATCTCGAACGTCTGCTTACGGTCGGGATCTTGCAGCGCCATCGAGCCTTGCGTCCGTGCAAGCGACAGGAGCATGAGCTGAAGAGCCACGAGGGATTCCTTCGCGCCCATGAAGGTCTGTGGTTCCGCCGCAGTGTCTTCTGCAACTCCAGGCGCGCCCTCGGCGACGCGGGTGTCGAGCGCCAGCGCCGCGCGGCTCAGCGGCTCATAGAGCCGTTCGTAAAACGGATGTGCCGTGTTGATCGTCAGGATAATTTTTCCGAACCGTTGATCGACGTGATAGAACGGCCAGTATTCGTCATGCTTGTAATGCATAATGTGCTTTGAGTTTTTGACGCGCTCGAAAGCCTCATCATCGGTCTCCTTATCGCGTTTGAGCATCATCGCCAGAGTACGGAGATTCTCATCGAGTTGGCGTTGCTCGTCCGGAGTGGTCGGCGCGAGTTCGATCATGGGTTTGGCCTGCCGCCGCTCCGCCTCGTCTGCCTGCATTTCGCCGGCGCTTGGCTTGCTACCTTGGCGTATGACCGTCTGCTCGCTTTGGTACCTCTTAATCTGGTCGCGAAGCGCCGCGATTTCCCCATCCAACACGCCAGAGATGTCCTGTAAGACATAATCCTTGGGGCGAATACCCTGCTTATTGGCGGCGACGCCGAAAGCCTCATCCAGTGTGCCGGGAAAGTCGATCTGGATTCGGAACCAGTTTGCATCGCTGTGACGCTTCATGATCTGGGGAATGGTCCCGACAAAAACCTCGCGGTCGTTGCGAAGAACTGAGATCGTGTGGTCGTCATACAGGTGCAGGTCGTTCTTGCGCACCTTCAGCGGCAGTGCTCCCCAATCTTCGATCGGCAGCGCATAGAGACGCACCGTGATGGGCGCGGTCTCGATGCTGTCCGCGTCCTGGCGGTGGTTTTCACTCCGCTTCACTTCGATGACTTTGGAAAAAACCACCCGGCTTTCCTTCACCTTAATCTCGGGGATTTTGGCATGACGGGCGGCAGCCATGGAGTATGTCGGATCGAAAGGCTCCACCAGGCGATTGTTCACGTAAAGCTTCGTGCCCTTTGCAAGAGAGCGGCGATAAACACGGGACATTTCCTTGACCGCATGTTCGCAAAGGGTCCGCGCTTTCGCAAAGGTAAGCCGGTCACAGAACGGCAGATAAACAATGGTGCCCGAGTTCCCGAGCCGATCACGCAGTTCTTCGTCGTTGTGCGCCAAAATTGACTGCTCGTCTCTTTCCGGGAAAGAGAGCGGTTTTGTCAGGATATCCGAGACTTCGGTGGGCAATAGGTCCATCAGGGTTGGGTCCGGCAGCTCGATGAGGTTTGATTTTTCTTTTCCAATCGCTTCGACATCGAGCGTCATGTTGTAATAAGCCCCGGTCTCCTGCCAGGAATAAAGGTCCATGATCGGACTCATGCTGAGCGCTGCCGTCTTCATGCCCATGCCGTAGCGCCCGATGCCGGAGCGGTTGTCAAAGACCATGGAGCCGCCGAATGACGTTGCAAATCTAAGGATATTGGGTGCCATACCGCTGCCGTTATCGAGGACCAGCACATCGGTCTGGTAGGTTCCCTTCTTGCCGGTCTGGCGAAAATAGACGCGAATTTCGGTAGCGCCCCACTGGATCGCGTTATCGACATGCTCGCATAACGCCGATGTTGTGCTGTTATAGCCTACGTCCCGCAAGGAGCTGATAAGCGTTTGCCCGAAAAAGAGCGGAACGGTCGCCTTTTCCTTGATGATCCGGTTCAGTACGGCTTTGCCGCCGCGCGGGGCGTCCTCGCCCCATGCTGGCGTTTGAAAGTCAACTTCTGGGGTCGTAGTGGCAGTTTCTTCTGGCATCTCATTCTCCTGTTTTGTGACCACCGGCTGTTCGGGGTCAGAGTCGAGAGCATGATGTCTCTCAATATTTCAGGAGTCGAAAACGCCCAAACGTTACATCGTGGCCAAGAAATGTCTCGGCGGCGCGTGACGCGGAATAACGTGGAGAGGATTTCGATCTAATGGGCGATGGCCAAGCGTTAGTGTTCGTCGGCCAGAGGGTACACCTAAACTGGACGTGGGAAGAGTATACAGGTTGCCGCCAAGGCGCTCAGCGATCTTGTTGAATGCGGGCGTCGAGCATAATTTATATCACATAAGCTATTGTTATTATAGAGTTTTATCTGAATATAGCATAATATGCTTGCAATCGCACAGCGCGATTTGCTTGTAATTGCGCAACATGATATGCTTGTACTCACACGGCACTTTAGGCTTGTATTCACCCGAGCAATACTGGAGCATCCATGGCGGCACCGAATGAAAAACTGGCTGAATCCCTCGATGTGCTGAAGACCCTTCAGCAAGGAGGCACCCGTGTATTCCGCTCCGACGATCTCAGTCGCGTGCACCGGCAACGCCTGGTCGAGAACGGTTTCCTGCAAGAAGTGATGAAGGGATGGCTTATCTCCGCGAGCCCCACGGCGCGCGCTGGCGACAGCACACCATGGTATGCATCGTTCTGGGAGTTCTGCGCCCGTTACTGTCGGGAGCGTTTCGGGGATGACTGGCACCTCTCGGCGGAGCAGTCGCTGTGGCTTCACGGCGAAAGGACGGTCATACCCGGTCAGGTCGTGGTGTGCAGTCCGAAAGGAACCAACCACAATATGACGCTTCTCTTCGGGACGTCGATTTACGACCTGAAGGAATCTGAGGCGCCGCCATCGGAAAATCTCGTGACGAGAGACGGCTTGCGGCTCTATGCGCCGGCAGTCTCGCTCGTCGCCGTGGCAGAATCGTTCTTCGCGCGAAATCCGGTCGAATCGCAGGTGGTGCTGGGAAGCCTCGCGGATGCCACGGACCTCCTGCGATTGCTCCTCAACGGCGGACACTCGGCGAAGGCCGGCTATCTTGCCGGGGCTTTGCGCCGAATAGGGCGTCCAAAAATGGCGGATGAAATCGTCGGCACGATGAAGAGCGTCGGTTACGACGTGCGGGAGAATGACCCCTTTGAAACGGGAAAGAAGATTGGCACGCCGCAGCCTGCTGGAGCAGCCCCTATTGTGGGACGCATCCAGATGCTGTGGGCGTTGATGCGCGAAGATGTGATCGCCGTGTTTCCGCAAGCGCCCGGCCTGCCGAAGAACAGGGAGGCCTATCTTCAATCCGTAGACGATATCTACAGGAGCGATGCCTATCACTCGTTGTCAATCGAAGGCTATTCCGTCACGCCGGATTTGATCGAAAAGGTGCGCCAAGGCGATTGGGACCCGGATCGTGATGCAGCCGACCGCAAGAGCCGCGATGCGCTCGCGGCGCGCGGATACTGGCAAGCGTTCCAAGCCGTCAAAGGTGTTGTTGCAAAGGTGATCGGTGGCGCTGATGCAGGCGGCCTTGTGCGAAACGCGCACAGGGAGTGGTATCGGGAACTCTTCCAGCCCTGCGTGAGAGCGGGCCTGGTTGAGGCCGGGGCGCTGGCCGGTTACAGGAACATGCC
>Ga0182024_10005320_pt1 | contig 28961 bp, 23 predicted proteins | sample P32metaG_FD_120480 | JGI IMG/M metagenome (GOLD analysis project Ga0182024, IMG submission 120480) | Permafrost microbial communities from Stordalen Mire, Sweden - P3-2 metaG (Illumina Assembly) | ecosystem: Environmental > Terrestrial > Soil > Wetlands > Permafrost | place: Sweden: Stordalen...
ACGCCCGTGCGCGGCGGAATCACTTACCGCGAAGCGCACCTCGCCATGGAAACCGTGTGCGATAGCGGGATGATGGTTTCGATGGAGATCGTGGAGGTAAATCCGGTGATCGATTCCGCGAACCGGACCGCGCTGCTGGCCGTCGAATTAGTGATGTCGGCCCTGGGAAAGAGAATTTTGTGAGCCGGAGAGTTCTGTGAGCCGGAGAGTTCTGTGAGCAAGATACGCGTTGCGGTTCTCTATGGCGGGCGCAGCGGCGAGCATGAAGTATCGCTGCGCTCGGCCGAGTCGATCATGGCCGCGATGGATCGCGACCGCTACGAGATTCTGCCGATCCTCATCGACAAAAGCGGCCGGTGGCTGCGCATTGACGACGACGGCCGTCACCGGCCGGGCGCGATTCTTCCGGAACCCGGGGCAAATCCCGGCATCGACGTCGTGTTTCCGGCACTCCACGGCACTTTCGGCGAAGATGGAACCGTGCAAGGTCTGCTCGAGCTGGCCGATCTCGCCTATGTCGGCGCGGGGGTGCTGGGCTCCGCCGTGTCGATGGACAAGGAAGTGATGAAGCGGCTGCTCAACGAGCGCGGGCTGCCGGTGGTCGAGTACATGGTGCTGCGCCGCGGCCGTTTTCGAGCCGAAGACGTGTGCGGAAAACTTCCGTTTCCGGTGTTCGTCAAGCCCGCGAATCTCGGATCGTCGGTGGGCGTGTCGAAAGCGAGGACGTGCGAGGAATTGATGGCGGCGCTCGAATCGGCGGCGCAGTTCGACCGCAAGATCCTGATTGAACGCGGCATCGAGGGGCGCGAATTTGAATGCTCCGTGCTCGGCAACGAAGATCCGATTGCCGCAGTGCCCTGCGAAATCCTCGCGTCGCGCGATTTTTACGATTACGAAGACAAATATCTGCTCGAGCAGGCGCGGACCGTGGTGCCCGCCGATCTCACCGCGGAACAGACGCGCGAAGTGCAGCGGCTCGCCGTCGAATGTTATCGGGCCTGCGAGTGCGAAGGCATGGCCCGCGTCGATTTCCTGATGGAGGCCTCCACCGGGAAGTTCTTTATCAACGAACCCAATACCATCCCCGGCTTCACTTCGATCAGCATGTATCCGAAAATGTGGGAGGCGAGCGGAGTGCCTTATTCTGAATTGATCGACCGTTTAATTGAACTGGCGCTCGAGCGTCACCGCGACCGCCGCGCCAACCGATACTTCAGGTAGCTCTTCATGCCTATTTTCGCTCTCCTTCTTTTTCTCGCCGCCGACGATCCCGCAAGTGACCCCGCCGCGCAGCTTGCGCGCGAGCTCAAAAAAGTCGTCGACGTTTTCGTCACCATGGATCAGCAGGCCGCCGATCCGGTCCCGCCCGACATCGCCTTTTATCAGGGCGCGATTCCGGGGATGCTGCGCACGCTCGATCCGCACTCGATTTTCTTCGATCCGGGCCAGTACGAGCAGTTGAAGCAGATGGAGAAGAGCGAGAGCAAGGGATTCGGCACGGTGGTGAGCGTGTTGCCCGGACGCGTGATCGTGTTGCAGGCGATGGCGGGCACGCCGTCGGCCAAGGCGGGACTCACGCCCGGCGACGAGATTCTAGCCATCAACGGATACGTGCTAGCGCGTCTGGAATTCGATCAACTGCGGCAGTTACTGACGATCGCGCGTCAGAAGACGGCTTTTCTAGAAGTGCGCAAGCCCGGAAATGCCCGGATGATACGAATGACGCTGACGCCGGAGCTGGTCGACTCGCCCAGCGTGGACCGGGCCTTTATGCTCGCGCCGGGGATCGGTTATATGCGCGTCACGGGGTTCGAGGTCGCGACGGGAAAGCTGGTCAAGGAATCCATCGAAAAGCTGGGCGGCGCGAAACTGGACGGGCTGGTGCTCGATCTGCGCGACGATCCGGGCGGCGTGGTGGAGGCGGCGGTGGAAACCGCGTCGCTGTTTCTTCAGCCGGACCAGCTGGTATTCACGATCAAGGGCCGGACGCAGAAAACCGAGGAGGTGCGCTCGCCTGAAGCTTCGAAGCCCTACCGCTTTCCCGTGGTCGTACTGATCGACGGCAAAAGCGCGAGCGCATCCGAGATCGTCACGGGCGCGCTTCAGGATCACGACCGCGCCACCGTTCTGGGCGAGCTGAGCTACGGCAAAGGACTGGTGCAAAGCGTGTATCCGCTGATGGGCAACACGGGCCTCGCGCTCACGGTCGCATATTATTACACGCCCAGCGGGCGATCGATTCAGCATCCGCTGCACGGTGGAACGCTCGACGCGACCACCAGCGGATTACAGGGAACCTACCACACCGATGCCGGCCGCGAGGTCCACGGCGGCGGCGGAATCCAGCCCGACGAAGTCATCTATCCACCTCCGCAGGATCGATTGTCGACGGTGCTCGACGCGAGCGGCGCGCTGACCAGCTTCGCCACGGAATATTTGCAGCAGCACCCGATCCGTGAGGATTTCGAGGTGACGCCCGCGATCCTCGACGAGCTCCAATTGTTTCTATCGGAGCGCAACATCCGTCCCGGCGTCAGCGAATGGTTGAGCCATCGGGAGTGGATTCAGAACCGGCTCACGCAGGAGCTGATGACGCTGTCATTCGGAGTGGCCAAGGGAGATGAGATCGAACTCGCGCGCGATCCGTTGATCACGCGGGCGCTGAAGATCCTGAAGAAGTGAACGTTCCGGCCGCAGATCACACAGTCTTAGCCGCAGATGCACGCCGGTCAACGCCGATTCTCAAGAGTGACAAAAGCCGCCGCTCACGGCGCGCGTTCTTAGGCGTGAGACATCAGTCGCAGAAGGGCGGTCAGTGCGCGAATAATCCGGGAAATCTCCGTCTGTCCGGTTTTCCCCTTGATGTCGCCGCGCAACGCCCACTTCAGTTCCCTGTCGGCTTCTCCGCCCGATCGATGATGAGCGTGTTAATGGGATACTTCTTCCGGAGCTCGAGCTTAAGCCCGAGTTGAGTCTGAACCGCCGTGAAAATCGAGGGTGCGCTCGAATCGCCGCTAGCGGCGAGAGCACTCGACTCCGGCGTCCATTCGAGTTTCAAATCGTAGAATCCGGCCAGCCCGGTCTCGTCGATCACCTTACGGTTTAACTCCTGGTTCAACCTGTGGACAAGGCTGGCTATGCCATAGTGTGTTGCTTCCAGGCGACCGATGAAACGCTGCTCGGACGGAACAGCACCGAGCGGGCTTTCCTTGATCTTGAGCCCTTTTTTGTCCACGACCAATTCCAGCACGTCGATATCCACTGTCTCGATGTGAACCTTCAACTGGAACCGATCACTCAGTAAGTTTCGAGCCATCTGGCGGAACTGTTCGGCTGTCAGTTCGCCGTCGCCCTCGGCTTTGGCGTCAATCAGGTAGAACTGCCACTGGACCCATTCGGGCAATCCCCTACTCCGGAAGTCTTGGTTCTGATACGCCCACTCAATCAGCCCAGACAATGTGGCGCTTGAACGAAAGGCCCTTCCGCGGGTGAACACGAATCGATCAGTGAAACGGTCAGACTGGATCGGTTTGATCGAGGCCACGTCAAATTTGAGGTCTTGCGCTTGCATAAGCGATGCAAAAACGAGGCCGATCGCCGACGCGATGGATGGAAGTTTCAAGCAATCCCCCTGCGATAATTGACGGCACAACAAGCCGGAGCGTGGAGTCTGGAATCGGCATCGGCGGGCAAGGACTGGCACCTTGATGAATTCGCACAAGGCGCAATTGGGTGGTGGCCGAAGAATGCGCTAATAAAGGTAGATCGAGGCGTTTCCTTGACAGCGGATCTTCAACGGGGCTGGATGCAGACGACGCTGCGCCAATCCGCTGGTCGCCACCGCGATCAGAAAATAAAGGTCAGGCCGCCGCGCACGGCTTTGGGCGAATTGGTCAACAGCGCCTTTTGCCCGTCGGCTTCGAGCGGCAGGTAGCCCTGGGCCAGCAGATTGCGCATCTCCGCGGTCGCTTCCAGGCGTCCGCTGCGGCTGGGGAAGAAAGGCAGCGGCTGCCGCACGCGCAGATTCCAACCGGTCGATTCGATCACGTCCTCGGTCAGGAACAAATGGTCCGGCATCAGCACGCGAACGTCGGTCCAGCCGAAGCTCGACGTAAGGCGGGTGCCGGAGGCGGGCAGAGTCGCCGAAAACGCCGCGCTTGCCCACATCCGCTGCACTTGTTGAATCGAGGTGCGGATGCTGGCGGGTGTGTCAGACAGGGCGGGCTGATCGTCGGCGAGCGCGCCGGCGCGCCCGACCGCGATCGTCATATCCATGCGCGCGCCCAGCAACTGCTTCATCGACCCCGCATATCCCATACGATTGTAATCGCCGACGTTGAAGATCCGGCTGTTCGAATCCAGGTCCGGGAGCGAATCGCTGAACGGCACGAAACTTCGCGGACCCGAGAGGACGAATGCGGCATTGCTCACCGCTTCGCTATAAACCGCAACGCCGTAGACCCGGCTGCCCGCCGCGATCCGGTAGCCGCCCTCGAAGTTCCTGGTTCGCTCGACGCGCAACCGGTCGTCGCTCTGGGAGATCCGCGGCAGCAGCGCGAGCGCTGCCAGATCCTGGCTCAGTTGCTCATTCCCGGAGGCATCGTTGAGGGAAGCGCTCGAACTCCGCTCGAGCAGCGGGCCGGGGTTGGCGCCGTCGCTATAGGCGAAGCGCACGGAGCCTCCCTTGCCCAAATCGTAAGTTGCGCGCGCGAACGGGCTCACGTAGTTGAGCCGCTCAACAAACATGATCGTGTCCATACTGGCGCCGTATTCAAGACGCAGATGATCGGTCAGATCCGCCTTGTCGCGGATCGCGAGCGACACCGTGCGCAGCGCGAGCCCTGGATCGGCAGTGCTGACCGCGGTGAGATTCGGCAGGTACAGCTGCCGCGCCGTCACGATAATCTCCGGGCTGGATTGCCCGTCGTGGGAGCGCGAATAGCTGGCTCGGAACCCGGCCGAGGGAATGACCGAGGCGCCAGTGTAGCCCACGTTTCCGCTGAACTGCACGCGCGTCGATCCGTAGATCGAGGTGGCCACCGCGAAAGCGGTGCCGAGATCCTGCTCGCCGCCGTTTGAGAACGAATCGGAGTCGCCCGCCGACACACGCACCAGGGCCGTGGTGTCGGAAAACACGCTGTCCGTGTTGGTCGCGGAACTGCTGACCGGCAAGAGGCGCAGCACCGGCCGCGTCGCCTGGGAGGATCGCAGGACCCATTTCCATTCGTCACTCATCAACGCGCCCCGGGCCGGACCCGCCGAAACCAGGTCGATACTGCTCAGCAGCGTCGCCAGGTTGATTTGCAACAGATTTTCGGAGCCGGCGGCGACCGCGATATTGCGCCGGATCGCGGGAACGAAACTCGCGAGCGTAACCCGGATCGAGTACAGATCGGGCGACAGACTATCGAACACGAACTTGCCCTGCTCGTTTGAAAGCGCGTGCCGAACCAGTTGATCGTAGCGGTTGTAGAGCAGGACGGTCGCACCCATTTGGACCACGCCCGTCCCGTCCTTGACCTGTCCGAAAATTCCTCCGGAGAGTTGCGGAGGCGATCCGGCAGCGGCGCGCGGGGCGAGAGACAGAATCGGGGCCGCGAGCATCCAAGCCGCCATCGAAAGCCCGATATTAATTCGTTCGGTCCGCATCAACACCGCGCGGCTGGCCAGCCTCCGAAAACCGGGGGGCCGCCGACTCCTATGTTACCGTAAAGGTCGCCGATCTGGTCAGCGTCTGGTTCCGCTTCTTGTCGAACACCTTGATATTGACCGTGTAGGAGCCCGGTTCGAAGCTCTGAAGCGACAGCAGCTTCTCGACGATCACCTCCGACGCTCCGCCAGGCAGGTTTTTCACGTCCTCGCTGTAGGGCTCCACGATCTTTTTCTTGGTGCCGTTGTTGACCACCTCGAACTCGACGCTGCCCTCCGGCTTCTTGCTCAGCTCATCGATTTCAAAGTTGTAAAGCTGGATGTAGATGCCCAGCTTCTCGCTGCGTTTGAAGGCGTTGTCCATGCGCGGCCGGACCTTGGTGGTTCCGATCACGAACGGGCCGGTCCCGATGTTCTCTTTGGCCACCTTTTCGATCAGGTCCGCCAGGATCAGCGAGCTGGTGGTGACCTGGTCGTCTTCAAGGTGCGGAACATCCAGGGCCATTTCATAGGTGGTCTGATTGCCGCCGACCATGTCCTTGGCTACGAGATTCAGACGGTAGCGTCCGGGCTTCAGCGGAATGCTCTTCTGATAAATATCGGAGCCCACCTGAGCCTGCTGGAGCATTTCGGCCGGGACCTGCACTTCCAGGTCCTCCTCGAAGTAGGTAATCGGGCGGCGGGTCATGTTGCTGATGCGCGCGTACAGGTGCACGCTCGCGGCGGAAATACCCTCTTTCTGCCGGAACTGAAGATCCTTGCGCTCGAACTGGACGGTGATGTTTGACAGCACCGACGATCCCGTCACCGGGATGTAATCGGCGTGGACCTTCATCGGCAGGAGGTTGTACTTGATGCTCGAGTTGACCGCGGCTTCGAGATCCTTATACTTGATCGCCGGGGGCGCCCAGATTTTCGCGCCGAGTTCCAGGCGGTTGAACTCGCTCATGCTGTCGGGAAGCGGCATGCTGCCGATGCCCAGGTGCGTTCCGTCGGTGCGGGTGAAGCGATCTGTCTTGCACGCCAAACCTTCCTGTTCGAGCATGGTGAGTCCCGCGTTGGGCACATACATGAGAGCGTCTTTTTCAGACGGGTCGGTGGTGAAGTGATATTCGCCGGACATCGTAGTGTCGACGAATTCGAGAATGATGTTGTTGCCCAGGCCCTCGATGTAGCGATACCGCCACTTCTCGAACGGATAGGTGGACGTGGTGCCGCCGCCTTCTTCATACGGACGGTCGTAGGTGCCGCCGGAGGGATGGGATTCGATTTCGTCGGGAGGACCGTAGGTGATATAGATCCGGCCCCGATCGGTTTTCCATCCGGGAATGCCGGATGCGTAATGCTCGTTGGCGTAAGCGATTTTGCGGTAGTGCTCCTCGCGGTATTCGTTCTCTTCGGTGTCCGGGGTGGGATCGCGGCGCAGCCAGAACCCCTCGATGAACTGCTCGCGCTCGTCGTCGGTCTGGAGCGCCTTGAAGGTTTTCTTCTCCGCGTCGGTGATGATGTAGACTACGTCTTCCTCGAGCCACCTCTTGTAAGGCGTCTCCAACTCCTTGCGGAGCTTTTCATCGCGCTTCTTCTTTTCCTTTTCCGTCAACGGCCGCGCGATCGTCTTCGGAGGAGCCGTGGATTGGCTTTGCGACTGGGTCTGCGATTGAGTCTGCGCAGGAGTGCGGACAACCAGGAGCGCGACGAGCGCGCACAACGCGGACAAACAGAGCAAGCGAAGTAACCGCATCTTTAACACCTTAACACCTTCCCCTGATTTTACGCTGGAAGCGTGCACGGGAGCAACCATATTCGGCTTGGCTGTACCTTATGGCCCGGCTCGTGTAGTCTCATAAATATGACCCGTTGTAAGTTCATGATGGCAGGGATGCTGTGTGTGCTGCTCTGTCACACTGTGGCGGCCGCTCCCACCGGCGCCGAAGGCGTGCTCGACCTCGCCGGGCGGGCGCGCGATCCTTTTGCCAGACCGGCGCACGTGCGGGTGTTCATTTTCCTCCGCGCCGACTGTCCTATCACCAATCGCTACGCGCCGGAACTGACGCGGATTCAACATGTATTCGAGAGCCAGGATATCGAATTCTGGCTGGTCTATCCCGATCCGCAAGTCACCGCACAACAAATTCGCAGTCACCTTGTGCAATACGGGTTTCCGGGGCAGCCGCTGCGCGACCCGCAGCACGAGTTGGTGAAACGGGCCCACGCCGTGACCGCGCCCGAGGCCGCCGTGTTCGACGCCGCAGGCACACTGGTGTATCACGGCCGCATCGACGATCTGTGGGTGGATGCCGGGAGAGCCCGGCCGATGGCGCGCACCCATGATCTGGAGGACGCTATCGAGGACACGTTGACCGGACGAGCCGTCCGGCAGCCGGAAACGCGCGCGGTGGGATGTTCGCTCGCCGATGTAAAGTGAGATTTACCTTAGCCACGAATGCACACGAATTCGCACGAATAGGGAGCACGCTTATTCGTGTTTATCCGTGTGGATTCGTGGCCGCCTTTTTTTGTCTTCCGCTTGCGGCGGCCCCGACTTTCTCGCACGATATCGCGCCCATCGTTTCTCAATACTGCGCGCCCTGCCATCGTCCCGGCGAAGCGGGCCCTTTCCCGTTGCTCACCTATCGCGACGTCAAATCGCACGCGACACAGATCGTGGACGTAACGCGCCGCCGCTTCATGCCGCCGTGGCTTCCCGAGCCGGGCTATGGCGAGTTCAAGGACGAGCGCCGCCTCACCGCCGAACAGATTCAGTTGATCGCCGATTGGGCCGCCGCGGGGGCGCCAGAAGGACCGCCGCCAGAGGCATCCAGCAAAGACACGCCGGCGCCCGACTTCACCGAAGGATGGCAGCTTGGGCCGCCCGATCTGATTCTTGAAGCGCAACGGGCGTACTCGATGCCCGCGTCGCTCCCGCAGGGCGAGACCGACCTTTACTGGAACTTCATTTTCACCGCGAACATTCCCGCCGCGCGCTGGGTTCGCGCCATCGAGATTCGTCCCGGCGACAAGCGCCTGGTGCATCACGCCAATCTGTACGTGGATCGCGCACGCTCGGCGCGTGCACAGGAGATCGCGCCCGGCGCGGGGTTCCCCGGCATGGACCCCGTGATCGAGCGCAGCATTTACGATCCCGACGACGGCGCATTTCTGTATTGGAAGCCGGGGGGCATTCCGTATTCCGAGCCGGACGGAATGGCGTGGCGGCTCGATCCGGGAAGCGATCTGGTGCTCAACGCGCACATGCAGCCGAGCGGAAAGCCGGAGCAGGTTCGGCCGTCGATCGGCCTGTATTTCACCGACAAGCCGCGCCAGCGGTTTCCGATGCTGCTTCAGCTTGAGCACGACGGCGCCTTGAACATTCCGCCGGGCGTCCGCGATTTTCTGGTTTCGGACGATTTCAAGCTTCCGATGGATGTTTATGTGCTCGCCGTGTATCCGCACGCGCACAATCTGGGTCATGTTCTTGAAGCCTATGCGACGCCGCCCGCGGAGTGGAACGCGCCCGGCGGGCGTAAATGGCTGATCCGCATCCCCAACTGGGATCGCAACTGGGAATCCGTGTATCGCTACGAGAACCCGGTGTTTTTGCCGAAAGACACGGTGATTTCGATGCGTTTTCACTACGACAATTCGGCCGCGAATCCGCGGAATCCGCACGATCCGCCGCAGCGCGTTCGGGCCGGGAACAAAGTCAGCGACGAAATGGGCCACCTGTGGCTGCAAGTGCTGCCGGCGGGTCCCCGCGATCGCCGGCTTGAACTCGAAGAAGCGGCCCTTCGCCACAAGCTCGAAAAATATCCCAAGGACGCGCGTTCGCACCTGCACCTGGGCGCGATCCGCCTCGCGCGTATGGATGCGCAAGGCGCGCTTGCCGAGTTCAACACGGCGGTGATTTTCGAGCCGGGGAATGCGGAGGCGCGAAACATGGCCGGGTCCGCGCTTGCGTCGCTGGGACGCGTGAGCGATGCGATGGACCAGTTCCGGCTCGCGCTGAAGCTTCGGCCCGATTATCAGAACGCCCGCTACAATCTCGCCCGTGCCCTGATCAAGGCGGGGAAATCAGGGGAAGCCGTCGAGCTGTTCCGCCAGGTGGTCGCCGCGTTTCCGAACGACGCGCAGTCGCACAACGGACTAGGCGAGGTCCTGTTCAAGCAGGGTAAATTCGACGAGGCGCGTGCTGAGTTCGATCGGGCTATCGCCATCGACCCGGCCTTCGATCTGGCGAAGAAGAATCGCGCGCTGGCGCTCGCCCGCGCAGGCAAGCCGTAGACTCAATTGCTGGCCGTTAATGAACGTCAATGAACATGAATGGGACAGGAGTAGACGCGCCAGACTTTTCCGCAGCTTCTCGCGCGTCGTATCTCGATCCTCCCGCCGCGGCGGCGTGATTACATCGTCGAGATTTTTCCTTCGATCGTGGTGAGACCGCGGCTCGTTCAACTTCCCCCAGGTTTACGGCTTGTGCGCCTATGCGAATTGAATTGTTTGTGAACTTGCGGAAGCCGGGATGCTCGACGTCGAGCGAATATCTCCCTGGCTTGAGATCGGGGAAAGCGAATTCGCCTTTCGCGCCCGACTGCGCGCCGCTCGGATCGGCGACGGTCCCGGAGATCGAACCAGCACCTTGAGCGATCGCCGTGAGAAGAAGGACCGATAAACAGGCTTTATGCGCGTTCATTCACGTTCATTCACGTTCATTAACGGCCAGCAATGCCGTCCGCAGCTTCTCCCACGACGTGTCCAGATCCTCCGGCAATACCCGCGTCTCGCCGACCGTGGTCATGAAGCTCACGTCGCCCTCCCATCTCGGCAGCACGTGCATGTGAATATGCCCCGCCACGCCCGCGCCGGCCGCCTTCCCGATATTCAGCCCGACATTGATCCCGCCGGGGTGATACACCCTGCGCAACGCTTGCTCGGAGCGCTGGGCAAGGCGAATCATCTCTTCGAGCGTCGCCGGCTCAGTCTCCTCCATGGTCGCCACGTGCGCGTAGGGCGCGATCATCAGGTGGCCGCTGGTGTATGGGAACGTATTCAGCAGAACGTAGTTACGCTCGGCGCGCAGCAGGATGTGCGCGGATTTGTCGTCGGCGGCCGCGGCCTTACGGCAGAACAGACACGCTTCGTCGGGAATGGTCTGGGAGACATAGCGATAACGCCAGGGACTCCACAAATGATCCATGTTCCTTAGGATCGCGCAAATACTGCGCTGTGACGAAATGCGTTCGGGCGGTATCAAACCGTAGAGGACCGCGACCGTGAGCAAAAATAACCCCGTTTCCCGTTTACGTGAATATGGCCAGAGCGTGTGGCTCGATTCCCTCAGCCGCCGCCTGCTGCGTGGCGGGCAGTTGAAGCGCTTGATCGAGTCGGACGGACTGTCGGGCGTCACTTCGAACCCGGCGATTTTCGAAAAGGCGATCGGCGAGACCGAAGATTATGACGACGACATCCACCGGCTGCACGACCGGGGTAAATCGGTCGAACAGATTTATCAGGAGCTGGCGATCCGGGATATCCAGGAAGCGGCGGACCTGCTGCGCCCGGTCTTTGAGCGCACCGGCGGAGCGGACGGCTACGTGAGCCTCGAAGTGTCGCCCAAACTGGCGCATGATGCGCAGGGAACCATCGCGGAAGCCGGATCCTTGTGGCGCGCGGTCGAGCGGCCCAACGTGATGATCAAGATTCCCGGCACCAAAGCCGGGCTCGCGGCTATTCAGAAGTGCATCTCGGACGGATTGAACATCAACGTAACTCTTTTGTTCGGGGTGGCGCGGTATCGCGAAGTGGCCGATGCCTATCTTCGGGGTCTCGAGCACCGTGCGCGGCGGAAGCAGGAGTTGAACTCCGTGCGCTCGGTCGCCAGCTTCTTTTTGAGCCGCATAGACGGGTTGCTCGATCCGCTGCTTGACGAAATCGCAGCGCACAAGGTCCCGGATCACGATGAGCCGTCGAATGGCGGAATCGAGAAGGCACGGCTGGCGGCGGAGCTGCGCGGCTCGGTTGCGGTCGCGAGCGCAAAGATCGCCTACGAGACGTATCGGGAAATCGTCGCGAGTGAGCGATTCCAGAAGCTCGAGGGACAGGGCGCGCGCCGGCAGTGGTTATTGTGGGCGAGCACGGGAACCAAGTCGAGAGAGTACAGCGACGTGAAGTATATCGAGCCGCTGATCGGATCGGAAACGATCAACACCATGCCGCTGGAGACGCTCGAGGCGTATCGCGACCAAGGCAATCCAGCGTCACGGATCGAAAAAGGCGTCGATAAGGCTCACCAGGTGATGCGGAGTCTAAGCGAAATCGAGATCGATCTCGCGGAGATGACGGAACGGCTGGAGGACGAAGGCGTGGAGAAGTTCGTGAAGCCGTTCGAGAAGCTCATGGAGCAGATCGAACACAAGGGCGCGGCGGTTCCGGCACATTAACGCCCGAGCGCCCGGGTTCTATTGAGCGATCTTGGCCATGACCAGGCGCAACGATTCCTCCTCGTCCGAAGTACTTGGTCCGCACGCCTTGATTCGCGTTTGCCAGAGCCGCTCCGCCATCGACAGGCGTTCCTCGGCCAGCTCATTGGCCGGGTTTCCGCGGACCCGCGCCGCCAGCAGCTTTTGCGCCTCCGAAATCTGCCCGGCGGCATCGCCGCGGCCGCACAAATCGAGCGCATCGAGGGCGAGCTGTAAAATCCGGGTGGACCGGCTGAACTTCTCCGTCGAGGTAAGCCGCCGCAGGGTCGGATCGAGCTCGGCGACGTTCGCGGCCAGTTGTATTTTTTGTTCGAGCCGGCTCCGGTCCGCGCCGTTCCGGATCGCATTCTGAAACGCCGCCTCCGCCACACGATAGTTTCCGAGCGCGAGCTCCGCGTCGCCTAGTCCACGATAGAGATCGGGATCGTCCGTGTTTTCGCGAAGCAGCCCTCGATAGACGATTTCAGCGCGCGGCGCCGATCCCGCGATCTGGTAGAGTTGCGCGACCCGCCGCAGCACATCGGGATTGTTCGCGGCTTCGGTTTCAAGCGGCAGAATCTCGGCAAGCAGGTCTTTTTGCAAGCCGCGCTCGGCGAGAAGAGTGGCCAGTTCCAGGCGCGCGGCTACTTTCTGCGAGAGCCCGTTTGAGTCCCAGCTTCCGAAGATCGCCCGATGGTAGTAGGAGAATGCGTTGTCCCAATCTCCCTCGCGCGCGAGCAAACGCGCCTCGGCCAGATTCGCTTCCCCGTCATTCGGATTGTGTTCGAGCAGGTCTCGCAGAAGCGTGCCCCCCTCATCGAGTTTGCCGGTCGCGACCAGGGCCGCCGCCAGTTGCAACGCATACCGGCCATTGGAACGATCGAGAGCGTACGCTTTTCTGAGCGGCGCAATCGCGTCCGAGGCGCGGCCTTCGGCGAGCAGAGCCGATCCGCCCGTGAAATCCCGACTGGCTTCGCCGAGCATTTCCGAATGTTCCGTCCGCGCGAGAAACACGTCGACGCCCCACAGAGTGCCGATACTCCCCACGATTACGATAATCAAGCCGAGCCTAGGACGCATGGTCGCCGTCTTTTTGCGCCTCACGAACACCGTAGGCCGCGAGAACGTCCGCAAGCGTCACGATGCCGCACACCTGCCGGAGATTGGCGCGGCTCACGACCGGAATGGTGTCGACCGCGGCGTATCCCATTCGCTCGAGCGCAAGCGACAAGGGATGATCGGGATGGACGTAAGGGAAGGTCGTCGACGCGCCGATGACCTCGCGCAAGGACGCGGCGCCTCCCTTGCGTTCCTCGATATCGCGCACCGTGACGACCCCATCCAGATGCTGCGCTTCGCCGACCGGCCAGGCGTTGCGCCCCATATCCTGTAAGCGCCGGTTGGCGGTCGCGAGATCGAGGTCGGGCGGAAGCAATTCGGAGCCGGTCTGCATCACCTGCCCGACGCGCACGCCGGCGAGCTCCTCGCGCGATTCCGCGGTCGGCAGAAAGACGCCTTCCTGTAAGGCGAGCGCCTCATAAATCGGCTCGCGCTGAAGCTGGTAGGAAATGAAGAAGCTGATGAGATTCGAAATCATCAGCGGCACGATGATCGAATAGTCGCGCGTCATTTCGAAGATCATGATCACGGAGGTGAGCGGAGTGCGAACGATGCCCGCGAACGCCGCGCCCATGCCGACCAGCGCATACGCTCCCGGGTTTGCCGTGACGTGCGGAAACAGACTGTGGGCCACGCTACCGACCGACCCGCCGATCATCGCCCCGATGAACAGGCTGGGGCCGAAGATGCCGCCGGCGTTTCCCGATCCGTAGCAGGCGGGCGTGGCAATGATCTTCAGGATCCCGAGCAGCACGACGCTTTTCAACACGAAGTCGCCGCCGAGCACGGTGTCGACATATTCGTAGCCGACGCCCAGCACCTCCGGAACAAATAGCGCGATCAAGCCGACCAGCAATCCGCCGGCGGCGGGCTGTAACCACGTGGTCGATTTCGGAAACTTGAGAAATCGCGCGCGAATCGCGAGCAGCAGCTTTACAAAGCAAACCGAGCCCAATCCGCCCACCACGCCCAAAATCGCGTAGATTCCGAACTCGACCGGATGCACCAGTTGATACGCCGGCACATGAAACAGCGGCTGATCTCCCAGCACCAGATGCAGAATCATCCACGACGTCGCCGACGCGATGACCACGGAACCGAGCACGGGCGCGTGGGTATCGCCGACGATTTCCTCGAGCGAGAACAGCACCGCCGCGATCGGCGTGTTGAACGCCGCCGCCAGCGCCGCCGAGCAACCCACCGGCACCAATCCTTTCACGCGCTCCGCATCCAGTCCGAACCGGCGGCCCAACACCGACGCAATCCCGGCGCCGATCTGCGCCGACGGTCCTTCGCGCCCCAGCGCAATTCCACTGGCCAGCGATGCCGAGCAACACACGAACTTCCCGATCACGGTCTTGAGCGAAATGTATCCGTTGTTGATGAACAGCGCGTACTTGGTTTGCGGAATGCCGCTGCCGCGCGCGTTCGGAAAGTAGCGGGCGAGCAGGAAGCCGGTCGCGAGCGCGCCGATGGTCGGAATCACAACCCGGCGCCAGGCCGCGCCGGAATCGGGATACAGGCGCGCGGAAAAGCGGCCGGTCAGCAAAATGAATGCGACGACGACCAGGCCCACCAATACGCCGATCAACAGGCTGAGAAAAATGGTGAGCTGTGCATCGCGGTCGCGAAAGCCGGTCAGTTGAACTGTCTTGCCCTTACTTGTGGGAACCACTCTTCCAGATTAAGGGATGCCAGAGTCAAGACGGGATGCCGCGACGCGCGCCGGCCCGATCTTCGCTTCAGGAGGTAATATCACGGTAGCCGTGGGTTTGCGCTCTTGATCCCCAACTGCTGTTCATGATCACTCATCCAAAGACCTTCGCCTGGCATCTCGCGGTCGCCTTGGCCGTCGTCGCGGCGTCGACCGCTTTCTGTTCGCAGGTGCTGCCCGTAAATGCGACCACGGCTGGCTTCACCTACCTGCTGATCGTGCTGGCGATATCGGCGGCCTGGGGATTGTGGGAAGCCGTGGTTGCCGCGGTGGCCGGAATGTTGTGTTTCAATTTTTTCTTCCTCCCTCCCATCGGGCAGTTGACCATTGCGGACCCGCAGAACTGGGTCGCGCTCTTTGCGTTTCTCGCCACTGCGCTGGTTGCCAGCAACATGTCGGATCGCGCCAAGAAGCGGGCTCTTGAAGCCAAAAGTCATCAGCGTGAAACCGAACAGCTCTACACGCTGAGCCGCACGATTCTTTTGACCGACCCGGCTGAGTCCATCGGATTTCAGGCCGCGCGGCATATCGCGGAAATCTTCGATTGTCGCGCCGTCGTTCTGTATGACCGGAGGACCGCGGATATCTTTCGCGCCGGAGCCGAGGACTTGCCGGAGATCGAGTCACAGTTGAAGTCCGTCGCGGAGGATGGAACCACTCGAAACGAACCGGGCGTGGCCGTGGCGGCGATCGTCCTCGGCGGCCGCCCCATCGGAAGCGTCGCGGTGGCGGGCCTCACTTTGTCGGACAACGCGTTCAAGGCCCTGTTGAATCTGGTCGCCATTTCACTCGAGCGCGTCCGCATGGAGGAAGCCGCCCGCCAGGCCGTCGCCGCCCGTCAAAGCGAGGAGTTCAAATCGACTCTGCTCGATGCGATCGCGCATGAGTTCAAAACACCCCTGACTTCGATCAAGGCCGCCTCCACGTCGATGCGATCGGATCACCTCCTGTCTCCCCAATCGCGCGAGCTGGCGTCGATTATCGAAGAGGAAGCCGACCGCATGAATCTGCTGGTGAGCGAGGCTGTTCGAATGTCGCAAATCGACGCCGGCAAGGTGCGATTAGATCGAAAATCGTTCGGCGTTGCCGATTTGCTTCGCGACGTGCTCGCGCCGTTTGAGCCGAGGGCCGAAGGGAGGGAGCTCAAGTTGCTGGCGGGCGATGAGTTGCCGCTGGTATACGCCGACCGCGATCTCGTTTCGCTGGCTCTGAGGCAGTTAATCGACAATGCGCTGAAATACTCGAGACCGGGTTCACCCATCGAAGTTGCCGCGGACGTCAACCGAAGTCATATCGTGATCCGGGTGCGCGATCAAGGGCCTGATATTCCTGAACGTGAACGTGAGCGCATTTTCCAGAAATTCTACCGTTGGCAAGGCACGAAAGCGCATGTTCCGGGGACTGGCCTCGGTTTGTACATCGCGCGGGAAATCGTTCGAACACACGGCGGCGACGCTTGGGTCGAGGGCGAGCCCGGATCGGGGTCGGAATTTTGCGTTTCGTTGCCATATGCGGCGGAGGGCGGTGAAAAATGAGCCTCGGTCGCATTCTGGTGGTCGACGATGAGCCGCAGATCCGGCGCGTGCTGCGCACTACGCTGTCAGCCGAGGGATATGAAGTCAAGGACGCGCGCACCGGCGAAGACGCGTTGATAGCCGTGCGGGAACATCGCTTCGAACTCATTCTGCTCGATATCAACATGCCTGGAATAGGCGGCCTCGAAGCTTGCAACATAATTCGAGCGAGCTCCGAGGTCGTCATCATCATGCTTACGGCTCGTGACGCAGAGGAAGACAAGGTAGCCGCTCTCGACGCTGGAGCAGACGACTACATCACGAAGCCCTTCGGCACTCCGGAGCTGCTCGCGCGCATCAGAGCGGCTCTTCGCCGTCTGCCTACGTCGTCCGAGGGCGGTCCCGAATCGGTCCGCTTCAAAGAATTAGAGATTAACTTCGCGATGCGCCGCGTCACAGCCAACGGAAGCGAGGTTCGTCTCACACCCAAAGAGTTCGATCTGCTTCGTTACCTTGTCGCCAATCCTAACGCGCCGATCAGCCATACCAAGCTTTTGCAGGCGGTTTGGGGACCAGACTATGGGGATCAGGTCGAGTACTTGCGCGTGTTCATCAATCGCCTGCGGAAAAAGATCGAGCCGGACCCTTCAAATCCACGCTATCTGCTGACCGAGCCCTGGGTGGGTTATCGTTTCGTTTTGAACCAAACAAGTTGATCGTCGGCCGCCGAGTCTACAAAATCTTTAGCCGCTGTTTATGCCTTATTTATGCTTTCCCAGCTATCTTTGACCTCGTGAGGGCAAGATGTTAGCGACAGGGACCCGTACCGGAAGCGACCGCTGGTTGAGAAACCAGGGGCCCGGGATTCCAGAGTGCTGTTTTGAAGTGGTTGTGCTCCACACTAATACGGAAGGAACTCTTCGAGCGTTGAGAACCGCGGCAGCTTTGGCGGATGGGCTGAGGGCGCGAATCCGGCTTCTGGTCACGGAAGTTGTACCCTACCCGCTTTCGCTGGACGCGCCCGACATTGCACCGGAATTCACGCAGCGGCATTTCAAAACGATCGCCGCGGACGCCCGCATCGACACGCGTATTGACATCCGCCTCGGCCGCGACGAGGCTCAGATGCTCGAATCTGCTCTCAAGCCAGGCTCGGTGATCGTCATGGGAGTGAGGTCGGGATGGTGGCCGACACCGGAAAGGCGGATGGCGAAACGGCTGAAGCGCCGTGGGCACCAGATCATATTCGCAAGTTTTACAAAGAAGGCGAATGCCCCGAGTGCAGACCCTTGCATCTCCGCCGGAAGCGGGACGGCCGCAGTGCGGTCAATATGAGGACTAAATGCTCGACCTTGTTTATATCTTAGCGGCGATAGTGTTTTTCGTCGCTTGCTGGTACCTGACGAAGGCTTGCGAAAAGCTCTGAGAGGCTCAGGCATGGACTATATCATCGCGGGCATTGCGGCAGTCCTTCTCTTTATCTACCTGATTTACGCGCTGCTCAAACCGGAGAAGTTTTAAGGCGTTATGACTACTAACGGTGTTGTTCAGATCGTCATGTTCTTTCTACTGATTCTGGCGATCACCAAGCCGCTGGGATCCTATATGACCGCCGTGTTTGAGGGCCGGCGGACGTTTATGCATCCCGTGCTGCGTCCGCTCGAGCGGCTGTGTTACGCTGCTGGCGGCGTCAAGGAGTCCGTCGAGCAACGCTGGACGCAGTATGTTGCGAGTCTTCTTACGTTCAGCATCTTCAGCGTCCTGATTCTGTATCTGCTGCTCAAGCTGCAAGGCGTGCTGCCGTTCAACCCGATGGGGTTCGGCACGGCGCATGCGCCGGCCGGCGCCACCCCGATGACGCCCGACCTCGCGTTCAACACGGCCGTCAGCTTCGCCACCAATACCAACTGGCAAAACTATTCTGGCGAGAGCACGCTCAGTTATTTCGTCCAGATGGCGGGGCTGACGATGCACAACTTTGCTTCAGGAGCGGCGGGCATCGCGATCGCGGTCGCGCTCATTCGCGGTTTCGCGCGGCAGCAAGCCACTTCCATTGGAAATTTCTGGACGGATTTAGTGCGCGCGACCGTATACGTGCTGTTGCCGTTGTCGTTGATCGTCGCTTTGCTCTTCTGCTCGCAAGGCGTCATTCAAAATCTGCATCCTTACACGACCGCCGCGACGCTCGAGGGAAAAACGCAGATTATCCCGCAAGGGCCGGTCGCTTCGCAGGAAGCCATCAAGATGATCGGAACCAACGGCGGCGGATTTTTCGGCGCCAACTCGGCGCATCCGTTCGAGAATCCGACGCCGCTGACGAATTTGATTCAGATGCTCGCCATTTTCGCGATTCCCGCGGGATTGACGTACGTGTTCGGAAGCATGGTCGGCGATAAACGGCAAGGCTGGGCGGTGTTTGCCGCCATGTCCGTATTATTTCTTGCAGGCGTCTTCGTTCTCTATCCGGCGGAACAAAGCGGGAATCCGAATTTGACCAAGCTGGGTTTGGCGGCGGACGGGAACATGGAAGGGAAAGAAGTGCGCTTCGGTATCGCTGCCTCAGCACTGTTTGCAACGGTCACCACCGATGCAAGCTGCGGCGCAGTCAACACCATGCATGATAGCCTGACGCCGCTTGGCGGACTGGTTCCGCTTTTCAATATGCAAACCGGAGAGGTGATCTTTGGCGGCGTCGGCGCAGGCATGTACGGAATGCTCCTGTTCGCGATCCTGGCCGTATTCATCGCCGGATTGATGGTGGGGCGCACGCCCGAGTACATCGGAAAGAAGATCGAGGGCAAGGAGGTCAAAATGGCCATGCTTGCTCTCATCGCCACATCCGCCGTGATTCTGATATTCAGCGGAATCTCCTCGGTTGCGGACTTTGCCAAAGGCGGTTACTGGAACGGCGCGAACGGTCCCGCTATCGGCAATTTGACGAACGGGGGACCGCACGGATTCGCGGAAATTCTATACCTGTTCACCAGCAGCGCCGCCAACAATGGCAGTGCCTTCGCGGGAATTAACGGCAACACCCCGTGGTACAACCTGACGGGTGGAATCACGATGTTAGTGGGACGGTTTCTGATCATTATTCCAATGCTGGCCGTCGCGGGAAGTCTTGCCGCAAAGAAACGCGTGCCCGTCACCAGCGGAACGTTGCCCACGCATGGCGGTCTCTTCGTCGGGCTATTGGTAGGAACGGTTGTGATCGTGAGTACGCTGACTTTCTTTCCGGCGCTTTCCCTGGGTCCGATCGTCGAGCATTTCCTGATGCAACAAGGGAGGTTGTTCTAACCCATGGCGCCCATTATCCAGGAACCCAAAGGCGCCGCGGCGGCACACGTTCACACGACCATCGATCCGACGGAACTGCTTCCCAAGAGGCTGGCGCACGCGCGGCCGCTTTTCGATCCGGATATTTTACGCCGGGCGTCGAAGGATTCCTTCAAAAAATTGAATCCGGCGACGCTGATGAAGAATCCGGTGATGTTCGTAGTGGAAGTCGGCGCCGCGATCACCACTATTTTCCTGGTACGCGATATCGCAATTGGAGCCGGCGCCGTCGGATTCACGCTACAGATCACCATCTGGCTGTGGTTCACGGTGCTGTTTGCGAACTTCGCGGAGGCGATGGCCGAGGCCCGCGGAAAAGCTCAAGCGGACGCGCTGCGAAAGACCAAGACGGATTCCATCGCCAAGCGCATCCGTGACGACGGCCGCATTGAAGAGTGTCCCGCATCGCAGCTGCGCGCCACCCATATCGTCGTGTGCGAAACCGGAGACATTATTCCGGGCGACGGCGAAGTGATCGATGGCATCGCGACCGTGGATGAGTCGGTAATCACCGGCGAAAGCGCTCCGGTCATTCGAGAGTCCGGCGGCGACCGCAGCGCCGTTACCGGGGGAACCAAAGTGTTGTCGGACCTGATTCGAATTCGGATCACCTCCAACCCCGGCGAAACGTTTCTCGACCGCATGATCGCTTTGGTCGAAGGAGCGGAGCGGCAAAAAACACCGAATGAGATTGCTCTAAACATTCTAATCGCCGGATTAACCCTGATTTTCCTGCTCGCGGTAATGACCCTTCAGCCGTTCGCCAGGTACAGTGTCGCCGCCGCCGGCTCCGGTATCGTTCCCCCCGTCGCTGTTTTGGTATCGCTACTGGTGTGTCTGATTCCCACGACCATCGGCGGATTGTTATCGGCGATCGGCATCGCGGGCATGGATCGCGTCATGCAGCACAACGTTCTCGCGATGAGCGGTAAAGCCGTAGAGGCATCCGGAGACGTCAATACTTTGCTTCTCGACAAAACCGGGACCATCACCATCGGTAATCGCCAGGCTGTGGAGTTCATCGCAGTCAAAGGCGTCGAAGACTCGGAGCTGGCCGACGCCGCACAGCTTTCGAGTCTGGCCGACGAGACCCCGGAAGGCCGTTCGGTGGTCATCCTGGCGAAGTCGAAATATGGTCTGCGCGGCCGCGAAGTTTCGAGTCACGAGGCGCAATTCATTCCCTTCTCGGCATACACGCGAATGAGCGGCGTCGATCTCGATGGCCGCAGTCTCAGGAAAGGGGCCAGCGACGCGATCGTTCAGTTTGTCCGCGAACGCGGTGGTCAGATTCCGGCGGACCTGATCGAAACGGCGGAGCGGATTTCGCGGCAGGGTGGAACGCCGCTCGCCGTCGCCGATGGGCGCCGCGCCTTGGGCGTGATTCATCTCAAGGACGTCGTGAAAGGCGGGATGAAGGATCGGCTGGCGCAGTTGCGCGCCATGGGTATTCGTACCGTGATGATCACGGGCGACAATCCTCTGACGGCGGCGGCCATTGCTGCCGAAGCCGGCGTGGATGACTTTCTCGCCCAGGCTTCACCCTCCGACAAGCTGGCTTATATTAAGAAAGAGCAAGGCGAAGGCCGGCTGGTTGCCATGACCGGCGACGGCACCAACGATGCTCCCGCTCTCGCTCAGGCGGACGTCGGCTTGGCAATGAACACGGGCACGATGGCGGCCAAAGAGGCCGGCAATATGGTGGACCTGGATTCAAATCCGACCAAGCTTATCGAGGTCGTCGCCATTGGCAAGCAATTGTTGATCACGCGCGGAGCGCTCACCACGTTTTCCATAGCGAACGACGTCGCCAAGTATTTTGCGATCATTCCGGCGATGTTCATGGCGACTTACCCGGCGCTCGGGAAACTGAATATCATGGGCCTGCACACTCCCCAAAGCGCCGTGCTTTCCGCGGTAATTTTTAACGCTCTCATCATTATTGCCTTGGTCCCGCTGGCGCTCCGGGGCGTAAAATACAGGCCGCAGAGCGCGGCGGCAATGTTGCGCCGGAACCTGTTGATCTACGGATTGGGCGGCATTATGGCCCCTTTTCCCGGGATTTGGATCATTGATCAGATGGTTCACGCTTTCCGTCTCGCCTAAAGGATTCGACCATGTGGAAACAAATGCTTCCAGGACTTCGAATGGCAGTGCTGCTGACCATCCTTACCGGCCTGATCTACCCAGGCATCGTGACCGGGCTTTGCCAGATGCTGTTCCCGAACCAGGCCAATGGCAGCCTCCTCAGGCGGGATGGTCGCGTGGTTGGTTCGTCTCTGATCGGACAGAACTTCACGCGTTCGGATTACTTTCAGCCGCGGCTGTCGGCTGCCGGCAACGATGGATACGATGCCACCGCTTCAAATGGGTCGAACCTGGGACCGACCAGCCAGAAATTGATGGATCGCGTCAAAGCTTCCGTCGAAAAATTCCGGAAGGAGAATCCCGATTTCAAGGGTCCGATTCCCGCGGATCTGATGACAGCCTCGGCGAGCGGCTTGGATCCGAATATAAGTCCAGGCGCCGCCCTCGCCCAGGCTTCGCGTATTGCCAATGCCCGCCAAGCGCCAGTCGAGCAAGTGAACCGGCTGATCGCACAGTTCACCGAGTCTCGTGATCTCGGTTTCCTGGGCGACCCGCGAGTCAACGTGCTTCGGTTGAACCTGGAGCTGGATCGCGCATTTCCACGTCGATGACCGCGAGGATTTGAATGGCGCTGTTTTGATCTGAATGTCCCGGAGCGCGCACCAGTGGCGCGTAGCTCCTGTTCCCTGATTTCACCTGATTTCGAAAAGGAAGGACCATGTTTATTCATCCGAAAAAACGTGGCGGCTGGAGCTGTATGCTCGCCGCCGGAATGAGCTGGCTGAGTGTCGGGCTGTGTGCCCAAAGCGCCCCGTCGGCGGACGATGTGGGCGCAACTGCCGCGTTAGCCCGCAACTCTGTTCTTCACGTAACCACCCACGACCCGAGCGGCCAAGTGGTACCTGACGTTCTCGTTGTAGTCGAAAACGCGGACCGACAGATTGCGCGAAGTGTCACCAGTAGCGCCGGTGGAGATATCGACATCACCGGTCTAAGCCCTGGCGAGTATCGGTTGAATGCGAGCAAAACGGGATTTCTGAATTCCTCGGCGACCGTCGAAATGGCTTCGGCGGGAACCATCAGCGTGGAAGTCTCTCTCACGGCTGACAACGCCCCAGGGCGTGAGACGACCAACAGCCCCGATCCCACGAACGCGTCGGACGCCCCGCAGCCAGCGCCAAGTGCTGACCCGGTGGGCGGCAACGCCGACCCTCCCGCGACCAACGCTGCGCCAAAAGGATTTTGGGCGAGGCTTGCCAAAGCGTACTGGGACGACTGGCATCCCTCCGGCCCCACCCCGGATTCGAAATATCGCGGATATCCGCCTCCGGAATCGAATCCTCCGTATCCCTTTAACAATTGGCCGATCGGAGGTACGGTGTGGATCGGCTATAACAACGCTACATCCTATCCGCTGACGACGGCCTTGCAGACCGGCCCGCACGGTGACTGGTGGAAGAAGGCCAACATTCAGATCTATGGCTGGGCGAACGCCGGATTCAACTTCAGCACCAGCACGCAGGAAGTCGGCGGAAAATACGCGAACGCGCCGATGGGTTATAACCAGATACCGAATTCCTTTCAGCTTGATCAGGTGACGCTATACGTCGAGCGTACGCCCGACACTGTCCAAACTGATCACTTTGATTGGGGCTTTCGCATGACCAACCTGTATGGTCTGGATTACCGGTTCACCACCGCCCAGGGGTATTTCAGCCAGCAGCTTCTTCAGACGAAGGCCAACGGCACTCTTGGGAACCAGTACGGATACGATCCGGTGATGTTTTATATCGATCTCTATTTTCCGCATGTGTTCGAGGGCATGATCCTCCGTTTGGGCCGTTATATCTCGTTACCCGATATCGAAGCGCAGTTGGCTCCCAACAACTACACCTATCTTCACTCGCTGACCTACACCTATGATTGCTACACGCAAACCGGAGCAAATGCGACAATTAAGTTCAGCAGCTTTTTCTCATTTCAGGCCGGAGTCTCTCCAGGCTGCGATACGGCCGCGTGGAAGCCAAGCTCCCAGTTGACCCTTAATTTCTGCGAACAGTTCGAATGGCGCGCCGCCCAGGACAACGTTTACGTCTGTGAGAACTCCATTAACTCCGGTAACTATGGCTATAACAACCTCGCGGCTTATTACGTCACCTGGTATCACAAGATCAACAGCAAATGGCACACCGCGAGCGAATCGTGGTACCAGTATGAGAGTAAAACTCCAAACATATTCAATCCCGCAGCCGCGAGCTTGCTGATAACCAACGCCAACGGCGCGTGGTGCAAAACTGCGCAGCAGCTTACCTGCTATGCGCCCGAATGGAGCGTCCTTAACTACACCAACCGGCAACTTGGCGCACATGACTCTATCAGCTTCCGCAACGAATTCTTCGATGACCTCAGAGGTCAGCGGACCGGCGTAAAAGGCCGGTACCTGGAGTCGGGCATCTCCTGGAACCACTGGATCGGAAGCACCATCGTATTCCGGCCTGAGTTGAATTGGGCCCATAACATGGACAATGTGGTCTTTGACGGTGGGACCCGGCACAGCCAGTTCATGTTCGCGAGCGATATCATCTGGTTCTTCTAGCGAAGCGCCGTTGACCACGGCGGCGCCGCCTGCGTGCATAATGGGGGCAGGCCGATGTCACAGACCACCCGAGCTCGCCCCACTCCGGAACAACTGCTCAGGCAGGTCGAGGAAGAAGAGCGGTGCGCCAGGCGGGGAAGATTGAAAATCTTCCTCGGCTACTGCTCCGGCGTCGGCAAGTCTTTTCGCATGTTTGATGAGGGGCGCCGGCGAAAAAAGCGCGGCGAAGACATAGTGGTCGCTGCCGTTCAACCCTCGGCGCCGACCGAAGTTCAGGAACTCCTGCCGGCCTTCGAGGTGATTCCGCCGCTCATCGACGAGGGACGGCCGGCGATCGATGTTCAACGGGTCTTGATCCGTCATCCGCAGGTCTGCCTGATTGACGGCCTTGCCTACCAAAATCCTCCGGGCAGCAAGAACCCGGAACGGTGGCAGGATGTCGAGGAGCTCCTTTCGGCCGGCATTTCGGTCGTGACCTCGATCAATCTCCAGTACGTTAAAGAACGGCAGCGTCAGGTCGAGATAATCCGCGGAAAAAAAGCAAAGGAGTCCGTACCGGAAGCGTTCATTCGCACGGCTGACGAAATCGAGCTGGTCGATGTGGCTCCTGAGTATCTGGTGATTCATTCCTCGGAAATCGCCCAGGCCGGCCTCGGTATTTCTCAAGCGGAACGCCAGCTATCGGAGCTTCGCGAGATCGCGCTGGTGCTGGCCGCCGATGTCGTCGATCACCAGTTGGAGGAGTATCTCCACCATCAGGGCATCGAGCAGGCCTTCGGGACTCAGGAGCGAATTCTAGTGTGCGTCACGCCGAGATCGAACGCGTCGCTCATGATCCACCGCGGCCGCAGACAGGCAGATCGCTTTCACGGCGATTTGTATGTCGTCTACGTTCAGCAGGACGATTTGAAGCCCGAAGACCAGCGGGTTCTCGATGCCAATCTTGCCTGCGCGCGCCAGGCCGATTCACACGTCGAGATCCTGCACGGCGAAGACCCGATCGGGCTGATCCTCGAATTTGCCGCTGGACATGGGATCACCCAGATCTTCGTCGGCCACAGCCAGCAAAACGGATGGTTGAGTGGCTGGAAGGCGAATCCGGTGGAACGCCTGATCCGGGACGCCGAAGGCATTGACGTGCGTGTCTTTCCGCAGGAAGGGCCCCCCGTCGAGCGCCGCGATGGCTGATCCGGCCCCACAGCGGAAGGGAAAGCTCAAGATTCTTCTCGGCTATGCGGCCGGTGTCGGAAAAACCTACAAAATGCTCGAGGAAGCTCATCAGGCCCGGCACGAGGGGCACGACGTCGTGGTCGGGTATTTCGAGCCTCACGGCAGAAAAGACACCATCGAAAAAACCGAAGGTTTGGAAATCCTGCCGAGGCAGCGCGTGATCTACCGTGACCGGGAGTTTGAAGAAATGGACACGGATGCCATTCTGTTGAGGCGCCCCGAAATCTGCGCCGTCGACGAGTTTCCGCACACCAATGTTCCCGGATCGAAAAGAGACAAGCGCTGGGAAGATGTGATGGTCCTGCTCGATGCCGGGATCGATGTGTTGACTACGATGAATATCCAGCATCTGGAGAGCCTGAACGATCAGATGCGCGAGATTGCGGGAGTGAACGTACGTGAAACGATTCCGGACTGGGTGATGCAGCGGGCGGACGAGGTCGTGCTCGTGGACCTTCCGCCACGCGCTCTTCTCAATCGCCTTCAACGCGGAGTGATCTACGGCAAAGAGAAGGCCGAGAAAGCTCTGGTCAACTTTTTCAAGGAATCGACGCTGGGCGCCCTCCGCGAAATGGCGCTCCGGCAAACCGCGCATGAAATCGACTTTCGACAGAGCGAGCAGGATTCCCTCGATCCCGCCTCGCACCGGGAACCATCCGATGAGCGGATTCTGATCCATATCACGGAATCGCCGGCCGCCGTGGCCTTGATCCGGCGCGGAAAACGAGTGGCCGACTATCTCAAAGCCGAATGTTTTGCGGTGTGTGTGCTGGCGTCGCCGGGATTGGCGGGCCTTGCCGCTCCGGTTCGCGAAGCCGTCGAGCGCCATCTCGAATTCGCGCGAAAGCTGCGCATTGAGACGCAGGTCTTGGAGAGTCACGACGCGGCCGCGATGCTGGTGAAATTCGCCCGCGAAAATAACGTGACTCAAATCTTTCTGTCAAAACCTCCCAAGCGAACGATCCCGTTCCTGAACAAACGCCATTTTGTAATGGACGTGGTTCGTCTGGCGACGGATCGGCAAGTCACCGTGGTCGCCGAAAGAAGGCGCGCTGCGGATCGAAAATAGCCGCGATCGTCAACGGCCGGCCGCTGGAATAAAGTTTATGATGTAGAAATGGGGCCGCGATCTTCTCGCACGCTCGCCGCGATCATGTTTATCGGCGCGTTCCTGCTGCCTGCCGGCCGCGCGCAGATCATCGAGTTTGAGCAGGGAGGCTTGAAGTACAAGGCTCTCACCCATCATGGCGTCACCGTGATGTTCGCGCCCTTGTCGACCCACGTGCGGGACTACGCCATCGTCCAGGTGTCCATCGCCAACGGCTCGCAGATTCCGTGGTCCGTCCGTCCGGAGGATTTCAAGTTTGAGCGCGCCGACGGCCAGACCATTGCGGCGTTGCCGGCCGAGACAGTGATTCATGAGCTGATTGAAAAAGCCGGGCGAGCCGACGCCGTCAAGCTGATTTCGGCCTACGAAGCCGGGCTATATGGAATCCCGCAGGTGCATTCGACCAACGGCTACGAAGCCCGGCGCCTGAGCGCGATGGGCGACGCGGGATCGAACAAAATCAGAGCGGCCGCCGCAGCTTCGGCGATCGCGCTGGTCACCACCAAGCTGATGCCCGGCCAGTCGACCGATGGAGCCGTGTTTTACTCCAATCAGGGCAAGCCGCTGGGGACCGGGAAATTGATCGTGAACACCGCCGGCGACACCTACGAGTTTCCGGTTGAGGAGGCGCACGCAGGCAAATGACCACCCCATCCATCGCGAGCCAGCCCATCGGCATCCGACCCACAAGAAATGCCCCTGTCCTTCTGCGCGGCCTGGCCGTGGCCGCCATCTGCGCACTGGCTTTCGCCGGAGGGCAGGGAGTGCCGCCGCGCTCCAAGCCCGCGGATTATCCGGTTCACCAAAGCGCCAAGAATGGGGCGGCCACTGCGACGATCGCGGCGGCCATCGTCCCCTCCGACCAGGTTCGCAAAATGTTTTCGAGCGACATCGCGTCAAATTACGTGGTGGTCGAAGTGGCCATCTACCCTGACGACGGTCAATCCTTCGAAGCCGACCGGTACGATTTTTCGCTCAAGACCGGCGACAAAATCGCGCACGCCGATGCGCCTCCGGACGTGGCGCTGCCATGGGGCGAGAAGAAAAATCCGTTGGACAGCAAGGTGCATGTCACCGAGGATGCGGGCGTGGTCTATTCGCGTTCGAACGACCCCTACTACGGGAAGCGCCAGGGCGTCGGCACCTATGAGAGCACCACGGTGAGCGATGTACCGCCGCCGCAGCAGCCGCAATCGGGTCCCGATCCGCGCGTGGTCGAGGCGAAGCTTCGCGACAAGGCGCTCCCGGAAGGCCGCACTGCCGACCGGGTCGCGGGATATTTATATTTCCCGCAGTATTCGAGGAAGAAAAGAGGCGATGCGGTCGAGCTCGAATACGCGAAGCAGGACGTCGAGGTCGATCTGCGGTTTCCTGCAAAATAGCCGGGCGTTTACGCGCTTCTACGCAGACGCCGCGCGCTTGCTCCTGAGCCGCTCGATCAGCGCGTCCAGTGAAAATAGCCCCGGCCCGAAGATCAGGACGATCAGAAACGCAAACAGGAACTGGTATGGAGCCGCGGCCTGAAACTTGTCGGGATCTGAAAAGATCAGCTTCAGGTTGTCGCGATCTCCTGCAATAAAAGCGACGATCATGTCGATGACGCACATCAGCGCGATTGGCCGCGACGCCAGACCGGCGATCAGTAGAATTCCGCCCACGAATTCGAGCCCCGAGACAAAATAGGCGTTGAACGCGGGCGCCGGAATCCCGAGGTCCGTAAAGTATCCGGTCACTTTGTCGAGATCGTGCAGCTTTCCCCATCCCGTTTGCATGAACTGCCATCCCCAATAGAGGCGGATCAACAGCAGGAGAGGCGATTGCAGGCTGGACGCCGCCTGGATCAACAGCCGGTACAGCTTCTCGATCATCGGCATGGTCAACGAACCTTTCGCGAACGTGGCTTGGATTGCTGGGATTCGGGGCGGCACAACCAGCCCAGCTCCGCCCAAATCGCGAACCAGCTCTCAAGGAGCGGTTCGAGATCTTCCGCCGGCATCGAGCTCGATTTATAGAATTCCGTCAAGGCCGCGCCGATCGTGCGCCGGTTCCGCAGCGCCGAGAGGAGTTGAAATTCTCCAGACGCCATCCGGCGGTAGTATATCGAAAAATCCAGCCGGTGCACGGCGACGAAGATCCGTTCGGGTTTGAGGCGCGC
>Ga0182024_10005321_pt1 | contig 28958 bp, 21 predicted proteins | sample P32metaG_FD_120480 | JGI IMG/M metagenome (GOLD analysis project Ga0182024, IMG submission 120480) | Permafrost microbial communities from Stordalen Mire, Sweden - P3-2 metaG (Illumina Assembly) | ecosystem: Environmental > Terrestrial > Soil > Wetlands > Permafrost | place: Sweden: Stordalen...
CAAATCCACTCGGCCCACCAAAGGCAACATTCAAAATCGGCCACTCCAGTGCGTTGGTGCGGTCAGTGCGGCCAGTGTAGGTATCGAACACCATCGTGGAGGACAACTCCTCATAATCGGATGGCATACGGTAGTATGCGATAGAGTCTCCTGTAGTGAAGTAGTTCATGCATGAAGAACCACAGGCTGTACCGCTCTCCCAGGGACTCACACTTGGCCCGAACGTTCCAGTCAGGAAGCCTAGTTCCGCAATATAGTGCAAGTCCCACCAGCTGGATGTGCCGTAACTCATCTGCGGGCCGTAGAGGATTGGATCGTCGTAGCCTGCGGTATGGATTGCGTTCAAAGCATTGCGACTACGATAGAGTGAATAGCGATACCAACTGCCTTCGCTGGATTCGCCGTCCCGCCCATCGCCAAAGCACGGAACAGAACTCGAACTCCAGGGATTGTCACAGGAAGGCACAGTCGGCAGGTTCGCGTAGGCGGTCTGATAGGCTTGCCAACTTACATTCGGGTCTTCAATGTGCGCCCAGTCTTTATAGAGCATTCCACCGGCTAAATACGTCCAGTAAGCGTGCAGCGACCCAGCAGTTCCGTCGGGACAGACCACATACCGAGTCGCGCTGCAGGTATTAGGGGTCGCAGGATCATCCGCGGCGGTGTCATTGAAAGTCAGGGCGGCGGCAACAAGATACATCTCCTTGCTGTGGGTGTAGTTGTTCCCCATCGCCCGCTGTCCTGTGTAATCAAAAATACTGCCGGTCAGAAACTGCGACGAGCTGTTGTAACCGCCGACAGGCGGGGTTGTTCCCGTCAAGGCCGTGGAAACGACGTTCTGCCCAATCCAGGCGAAGTATTGCCGGGCAGTTGTCAGATCGGCGCTGCTTAGATAGCCGCCACCCATAAGCCAATCCACTGTCAAAGTAAATTGCAGTGTCGAATCAGATCCACGATTTCCTGTGAGACCGTATGGGCCGTCGATGGGACTCGCGCTGTTATTCAGCACCGCGTTCATCATGTAGACCATGATGTCGCGGCTGTAGCATCCCCAGGCAGCGCGGTTGGTGGGCGATGGATCAACCAGCGACATGAAGGCGAAGAGATAAGCGTCAACTTCTTTCCAGTTCGCCACCTGGTTGGAGGAGGGTTGGCCGGTTCCTGACTGGCAGGACCAGTTCCAGATCGCATTATCAGCAGTCAGCGCCGTGTTGGCTCGTGACTGAATGCTGGCGTACATCGGGTTGCCGGCGGTCGCCTTCGCCTGCAAACCGGGCACCATGGCAGCAGTAATCACTAGTCTCGGATGAGTTGTCACCGGTGTGGGCGAGCCGGTGAAGGTGATCGTACTGGTCGCACTGACCGAGTAGTTGGAGTTGCTCGTACCTCTGAGATGGTAGGTTCCGGGCGTAGTCGCGGTGAGCGCAACCGTGCAGGGCTCATTCACAATGCAGGGATTGGTGCCGACGATGGTTCCACCATCAGACGTCCAGGTCACAGTCTTGTCATTTACCCCCGTGACAATCGCAGTGACCGTCTGATAGCTGCCCCGCGGTGCCGTAACGGTAGCGGGGTAAACGTAAATTTCTTGCGCTGCGGCGGGTAGCGAGAGAAGAATGAAACTGTTCCACAAAAATGAAACAACCAACAGGCGTTTCAACATTTATTTCTCCATTCGCGTCCATGTGTTGTCACCCCGGACCGCGAAGATACCCTTGGGTGATCTTGAATTACATGTGCCCGGTTAGTAATCCCCCGGAAGTATCAGAGGTAACCTGATCGGGTCACACGAATGCCCCTGTCACCGTCAGCTGAGAGCGACACTGTCGCACAGACTTTATCGGCTTCTGGAGATATGTCATCAGTGACTTTTCCGGGCTGAGCACACGCACGGAGTTAGTCACCAAAGGATGGCAGGGGGATAGGTCAGGAGACGCAATGGGGCAAAGAGTACGCAGCTCCATTGCGAGAGGCATTGGGACGTAAACGGAAAAATTGTAGGCAGAAAGGGGGAGTCGCTAATCGTCCTGAAGATCACTCAAGAGCGAAGCGAAAAAGCAATACAGACGAGGGGGAATCACTCGCTCAATTAGTAATAAACGGTAGCCTGTTGCACGTCAACCTGTGACCACTACATCGAAAGTGGCATAGACAGAAGGCATATCTTCGCGGCGGCCCACAAGCGACTTGTAACGGATGTCCCCGGTCCAAGATGGAACGCATTTTCCGGTACGCTCACCTCTAAGGAAGGTTTGGTTAGCTTGTTTTGCGCGTAGCGCAGCTCCTGTTCCAAGGCTAGTGTGGTGTCCCAGAAGTTCGCCACATAAATGGAAGGACATTCGACCGACGTAAATCGCGGTAAAGCGGGTTCCTCCACTTCGCTACGCTACGGTCGGAATGACAAATTTATATGATGTATTTAAGAGACAGGACACTAGATCCAGCCGTGGAGTTTGTAGTACACGATCTTGAAGGACTCCACCGTCATGGTCTGGAAACCTGTGATGCGCCCGTTCAAGTGCTCCGAAGCCTTCAACACGTCCGGAATCGGCATCGGTGTGACGTCAATGCCGAGCTTGCGGAAGACTCGGATCGCGCGAAACATATGGAAATCGCTGGTAAGCAATACTTTCTTGCCCGGCATGCCTTCGATCAGGCGCGCTGTTTCGATTCCGTTTTCGCGTGTCGTGGTGGAATGCCATTCAGCCACGATGGCTTGCCGCGGAACTCCCTCCATGGTGAGGAAATCCGCGATCCCAGGGCCTCCACCACCGCTGATCACGATCTTCTGGAAACCGCCCTCATTCCAGGCCATCAGCGCATACCGCGCACGCCAGTAAGACGAGAAAGAAATGAGGCCTTTGTCGTCCGACGCTGCGCTAAGCACGATAAGAATATCGCCCTTTGGTTGTTCAATTGAGCCGGAGTAAGCATGCGCCCACCAATAGTCAATGGGCGTCGCCAGCGCCAGTACTGTAACCAGTCCGATGGCCGCGAGCACGCGAGTGAGGCCGCGGCTTGCGGAGCGCATGATGCTCATACGCGCAGGTCCTGACGCTTGGGTGCCACCGATTCGAGCACGTCGCGCAGTTCTGCTGCAACGGTGCTCCAACTCCTGCTCCAGTGCGCAGAGAGGGCCGCCGCGTCCCAGGTTGTGTCGAGCACCGATGCAAGCGCGTGAGCCAGCGCCGCCGAATCTCTAGGCGGCACCAGCCGTCCGCAAGCGTCACTCATGATCTCGGGAATGCCACCGACATTCGCGGCAACAACAGGACGGCCGCAAGCGAGCGCCTCGAGCACTACATTTGGGCAACCTTCCATGTAACTCGGCAGGGTGACCACGTCCGCTGCCGCCATCCAGATAGCGACCTCGTCGGGAGCGCAACTAGGCAGCGCATGAACGTAGTCTCCAGCGTTGTTAGTCTGAATCGCCTCTTCGATAAGAGGCCGGTCCGGTCCAGCGCCCACAATATACACCTGCAGCTCCGGACGCTGTGGCTTCATCGCGGCCGCCGCCTCAACCAGTTCTCGAAGCCCTTTCTTCAAGTCCATGCGCCCAATGTAGACAACCGCTTGAGAACGTTGGTCAATGTGCAACTTGTCTCTCGCCTCAACTCGATCCCTGACATGGAAAACAGAAAGATCACATCCATTGAGAATCGCTAGGGTCTTCTCAGGGGGGGCGCCCATCAGCACAGCTTTCTTGCGCAGGTCATCACTCACTGTGACCAGAAAATCGACCTCGCGCAGAAGGGCACGCGTGTGGCGGGCTGAAATGAAATCCGCGATGCCGTTGATATCGGATCCGATACCCATCGCCACGACGGGAACCGACAGAGCTTTACCGATCTGCAGAGCGGCGTAACCATCAGGATAAAGAAAGATGCTGAAAATAATATCCGGTGCAAATTTGCGGACATGCGGCAAGAGCACGCGCGCGGCAACTTGTCCATTGAAAGGCCGGGAGATCAGGGGCAGCGCAGGATAGTCGTGGTAGCTCACCTTCACTTCCGGCGGGCTAAACGATGCGTCAAGCTTGTCGTAAATTCGGCTGCGAGGTCGAAGAAAAGAGGGGTACGTCGCATTTGGAAAGAAGACGCGAACGTCGGCTTCTTCCCGGGCAAGAACACGCAGCGTCTGATACGCGGATCGACCCTGCCATGGTTCGGCTGAGCTTGGGAAATACCGCGTGACGACTGCGATCTTGAGCATGGCTAGTCCTCCGTCAAGACAGGCTGAGCGTCCGGCGCATGTGAATCGTTGCCGGTCTGTTTGCCGGCGATGGAGTGCAGTAGCGCAGCATAACGCCGCGCGAGAGCCTTGCGTTCGTACTGCGCAATCTTTGCCAGATCTGGTTGAAACGAAGTGGCCAGCGAGGTGCCGCGGGCCGCAGCGTCTACGAAGAGCTGGCGTATTCCTTCGACATCGTTGATGTCCGCCCACCATCCGGCCCGCAACTCGTCCAGCAGACGTCGCGACTCACCTTGGCTGTTGACTGCGCCAAGAATGGGCTTGCCTCCGCCGACGTAGTCGTAGAACTTGCCTCCCACATTCAGTGGATCGTGGTTGATCAGCAGCACATAGTCCGTTTCGTTCATCGCGGCAAGAGCTTCGCGTTGCGGTATGTAGCCCTTCAACTCCACCATCTCGCCCAATCCGAGAAGGGCTTCGCGGAATCGAGGCTCTTCAATGTGTCCGATGAAGCGAAGTTTGAAGCGCGACTTCAGTTTCGGCGGCAGCGACTGCAGGGCTTCAACCAGGGTTGTTGGCTCGGTCGATGCGTACACCGTGCCGACATAGGTCACGATGATCTTGCCGTCGGCCCGCGGCTCTGGAAGTAAAACCGATCGTTGCAGTTTGGTGCCGTCGAATCCATTGGGGATCAGGTTGAACTTACTGTCTGGCTCCTCCGGGTACCGGGAGCGAATCACGCGGCGTGCCGCTTCGGTCACGGCAAAAACGGCAGTCGCATTTTTAACAGCGCTTGCTTCGGTGTTTTGCGCAATTCTCCGGGTTCGCTCGCTGCGGCTGAACAGGAAGCTGACGAGATCAAATGCGGTCACAAGCCACTCATCGCGGAAGTCAAGAACGATGGGCAGGTCTGGAAACTCCTTGCGGAGTTTCTCAACCAGCAGAAGGGTGGAGAATGGTGGCACCGTGATGAGCACAAGGTCAATGTCGCGCTGCTTGATAATTCGGCGCGCGGCTCGCATGAGCACAGGAAGCCAAGTCACCTGTGGGTCGGGCACGAGAAGCTCCCCCAAGGCTCTCTTGAGCAAGCCCGGCTTGCTGGGGCCGGCACTTGCTGTCCCTTGAGCAGCGGGCGGCTTCCCTCCGGTAATCAGCTTCTTGATCCCTTTCTTGAGTCCGAAGGGAAGGTCGAGGGTTATGGTGCCGTGGACGGTGACTTCTGCAGGAATCTCCTTCAGAAGAGTGGGATCAGCGCCGACGGCAGCAGCGTTGCGAGCGGTCACCACGTCGACCCGGATTCCTTCGCCCGGAAAGTAACGCGCAAGACTGGACGCCCGCATAACTCCCGTGCCTCCGATGGGAGGGAATATGTAGCTGACCAGAAGGACATTGAGGGGCTTCATCAGTTGGTTTCCTCGACACAGACCGCCGGAGCGGGAACGTTCTCGCGACCACGAATAAGGTTGTCGGCAGCCTGGTACATTTGCCAGGCTGTCGCCCAGTGAATTTCGATGCCTCTTCGGTCCGCTTCTTCCGCGAGCCAGTGGAACATATTGCCGAGGCCACCATTGAGCAACGGCTCGAGGTTTCTTTCTGGGGCGCCGTGGGTATAGACCTTCAAGAAGAGGTCCTCACCGATCGTTGGAGCCACATTGAACCACTGTTTGACCCGGGCAGGCGTCGGCATGTCATAGCCAGCGATCTCTCCGCATTCGACGCGTGGCATCAGGCGGCCGCCGAAACGCAAACCGACGGGTCCAGTAATCATTAGCAGGTCGCCTCGTCTGCCGCCGTTGACAGTGGCTTCGATTCCGCGATCAAAGGACTTCGGACGATTGTCGGAATTATTGACACACCAATAGATCTGGTTGACGACGTGCCCCTGTGTGGGGGAGGGAAGGGACGGCATAGTGAAATCGGCGTAGCAGCCAAGATCGCGCAGCAAGGCTATCTCCCCGTTCAGCCCACACGACTTGCCCTCCGGGTGCGAGTTGTCCAGGGCCCAGTTGCCGTGGATAAAACCGAAGACGGTTCTTCCATCCTGTTGGCGAAGAAGGCCGTGGTCATCCGTGAGGCGGCGGCAAAATTCAGTCACCTTCTGAATGAAGGTGTCGCGCTGCTCGTGGTCGTGGTGCAGATGCACTTCCACATCGCCAACGCCAAGACGCACCATCTCCGCTATGCCGTCGAGCAGATCGTGCCGGTATTCTTCCTGCGGATAGAAGAAGCTGTACTGTGCGCGCTGGCCTGAGGCATCGCGAGGCCCATCCTCGGCAATCCGCGGCCATTTGTCACGCCACTTGGCGACACGGCCAAGCGCAGTTTCAACGGATGCTCCCATGCCCAGTGGTTCGTAGTGATCAGTGATTGCAACCCAAGCGCGCTTCGGCTTAGTAGGCCGCACGCTCTTCCGGAGGCGATCCTTCAGATACGGCGCCAGCCAGATTTCCGCGTGTCGAGGGAGCTTCATGGAATTTGTTTGGCCTTTGTGAGTTGCTGCAGTCTGCGGAAGACGCGCCTTCGACAGAACCACCGAACTGAAGTATCGGGCACGCTTCTCTTGTGTGTCACAGTCTCTAGTATCAGTGCAATCGGTTGAATATTTGTGTTGCCGAAGTTGGTTCTTTCCGGCACGGAAAGGGATTCTAATTGAGACGATTCTAATTGAGACCTAAGCTGACCAGCAGCCCTCACGGATGAACCCCAGACCCACACCACCTTGGGCCCACTGGTTAATGCATTCCTCGCGACGCCAGGAAGGGCACTAACCATGCGTCGTAAGAATCTCGGCGATCCGTTCTGCCGCTTTACCATCCCACAGAGGTGGAAAGCTCTTCGGTTTGTCGCGACCCTCCAAAGCTTCCTGAAAGTGGTGCTTGAGCTTTCCCCAATCTCTTCCTATCAAGACATTCGTGCCAGAAGTTATGGTGATGGGACGCTCGGTATTCTCGCGCAAAGTGAGGCATGGCACTCCGAGGTAGGTGGTCTCCTCCTGAATTCCACCCGAGTCGGTAATGACAACCTTTGCATTCTTCTGGAGCGCGAGAAACTCAAGGTACCCTTGCGGATCGATGATACGGAGATTTGGATTGCACTGCTCCAGCCGAGCCGACCACTTCTGTCGCGTCCTCGGATGAACTGGGAATATAAGCGGAAGTCTCTCGCTCAAGCTGTCGAGTACCTGCAACATCGGCAAGAAAGTCGACTCATCATCGACATTCGAGGGACGATGAAGCGTGATCAATCCATACTTATCCAGCGATAGCTCTGCTTTGAGCCTGGGATAAACTTCATCTGCTTTTGGCAGGAATCGAACCAGAGTATCGATCATTACGTTGCCAACAAAGAAGATTTTCTCTCGTGCGATGCCTTCGCGCGCAAGATTCTCATCGCCATCCGTTGAAGGTGTAAACAGCATGTCTGCGAGTTGATCGGTAATCAGGCGATTAATCTCTTCGGGCATTGCACGGTCGAAGGAGCGCAGACCGGACTCAACATGTCCGATGCGAATACCGAGTTTGGCGCAAACCAGCGCTGCAGCAACGGTAGAATTCACGTCGCCATAAACCAGCACAATGTCCGGCCTGCGGGCGAGCACAACCGGTTCAAACAGGCTCATGATCGAGGCGGTTTGCTGCGCGTGAGACCCCGAACCAACGTTCAGGCTCTCGTCTGGATTTGGAATCTCCAATCCCTTGAAAAAGACATCCGACATGAGTGCGTCATAGTGCTGGCCCGTATGCACGAGGATCTGCTCGTGTCCCCGGCTTGCCAGCGCACGGTAAACAGGAGCCGCCTTCATAAAGTTTGGCCGTGCGCCAACTACATGTAGAACCTTCATTGTGAGATCCCTTTCCTCAACCAGGATTTCCATCCTGCTTTCCCGGCTTTAGATATCGGCTTGGTCGCCGATGGTAAGAGCCAGATCAAACCATTAGCGCACCGGCACGTTTCGCGGGCGTTCCTTCAGATACGGATAAACCAGATTTCTAAGTTAGAGGGAGCTTCATTGAGGAGTTTGCTCTATGCCTATTACCATCAAGAGTTTATGTGTATGCTAGATCACATCTACCAAGTCCCAGTATCGAGTAAACTTCTCCCGTCTGTCAAAGACACTGCGTGCAACTTTTGTGTCGATGATCGCGCTAGGCATGCGGTCCATCACTGCCGTAATCGTCGGCGATTCCGACAATCCGGTGAGTTTATCGACGATCTGTGGGATCGAAAAGTGCGAGTTTGAAAGTCACGCTGTTCACCTTCGGAGATGTAGCCATATGAGGAAGTTCAAGCCCCGTACATGGAGCCGCATTCTGAGTAGCTTGGTTGCGGTCTATCCATTCCAGCGTGGGCGAACCCGCTTGCGCTCTATTACCGGCAAATGGCTAGTGGGCCGCCTTCCTTTCGGACCCTGGGTCCGAGTCTCCGGCGTAGTAGACGCTGAATGGGACTTTCTCATGAATAAGGTGAAGGAGGACGCGACGACAGAGTTCGTCAAATCGTTCCTGAGGCCCGGTATGACTTTTGTGGATGTCGGCGCCAACGTCGGCTACTTCACTTTGCTCGCCGCCTCTCTTGGAGCTAGTGTCGTTGCGTACGAACCTACGCCGGCCGTCGTTGAACGTTTACGTGAGAATATCGCGCTTAGTGGCTTCGATAGTGTCACCGTTGTGAATGCAGCCGTTGCAGACAAACGCGGCACCCTTCACTTGTATCAGTCGCCCAACGATCCCGAAGCGAACAACCTGTTTGGTGATGGCGATGATCCGGTGAAAGTCAGGGCCGTAAGCCTGGACGACGACCTGGCAGATCACGGTGTTCAAAAGGTTGACCTGCTGAAAATTGATGCCGAAGGTGCGGAGCCCCTGGTCTTGATCGGAGCGGCTAGACTGCTGAGATCCACTTCTGCCCCTACCATCATTATTGAGGTGAACCCGGTTTCTTTACGGAGCGCCAATTCAGTCCCCGCAGCTGTACTCAGCAGCTTGGAGTCGAGCGGTTATCGCTGTAGTGAACTGGAGCGGGTTATGTATAAAGGAGAGACCGTCGTCAATTATCTTGCAACCCCGGTCAATATGCTCGTAACTCCGGTGTTAGGTCTCCAAGATTTCCCGATGCTCTGATGGAGCGGAATCCGCAATATCTTCCGATACGCTGGTCCAGACAAGTCAGTTCAATCCGAGCAGAAGTGTATTAGAGCACGCCATGTTTAGCCTTCGGCGCTGGAGGTGTCTTGAAACTTACCCCCTTCAGTATGGCTGCTCCCTTTGGGATATCGAGTATCGATTGTTGATTGAGCATCTCCAGCAATAGTCGCATTCCCTTGACTACACCCACCGATCGGGTTCGAATGCGTGGGATTACATTTGCCAGAGCGTCGGCAGCACAACTCGACCGCAGAAGTCCTTCGGGATCGTTCATCCAGGCCGGCCCTGGCAGCGGTGTGCCCATTTTGCTCCTGCGCTCGACTAGCTCGTCATAAACACCTTCCAACGGGCTCAAGACTGTCCCCCATGGAAGCCGGGCGACTGTTTCTTTGGCGTTGCGTGCAAGCTCGACTTTCTTCTCCGGAAACTGGTCGAGCGCAATAATTGCCGACAACAGAGACTCGGCATCATCCACGTCGGCGCTATAGCCGTTGACGCCATCGACAATGAGTTCCGGCACGGCGCCCACTCTGGTTGACACAACGACCGTTCCACATGCCATGGCCTCAAATACTGTGCAGGGCCCTCCTTCGACGCGGGAGGTCTGCAGGTAGACGTCGAGGGCAGAGTACAGCGCCGGGAGATCCGACTTGCGAATGTAACCGGTGGCGCTGGCGGAAATCCCCAGTGCGGTGAGATCTGCGAGTTCTTTTTCCCATCCTGGGCCGCCCAGTACTAGATGGAGATTGGGCAAACGGTTCGCAGCCTTTCGGATGACGTCGAGCAAGACATCCGTACCTTTTCTTCCGCGGTCTAAATCGCTACCTTTGCTGCCGACAAAGCCAAGCACAAAACGGTCGGTGGGGATTCCAAAACGACTCGGATCAATCTCTTTTCGTTGGAAGAACTTTGAGTCGACGCCGTGCGGAACGACGGTGACAGGTATATCGCGTAAGACGCGTTTTCCCAGATATTCTTTCCAACCACGAGTGCAGACCGTCAAGGCCGCACTCTGGTCGATGGCCCTTTGGTGATCCGGTGACCACGTGGTGACGTGATGAATCCAGGTTGCGATTGGAGGCAGCTCGGCCGGGTCGAAGTTGCGGAACAACTGGACAGAAGACTCATTGAGGCAGTGGATCGCATCGACTGCGGGAACCAAGGCTTGAAGCAACTCAGGACGCCTTTCCAGCAGGGATTCTGGCACGAAGTAAAAATCGTACTTGTCCCCAAAGCGCGCAATAATCTGCTTTCCCATGTCACCTATAATCCACCAGGCTACGTTGGGGATCAGAAGGATCCGTGGCTTTCTGCTCATTCCATAGCCTCACCTCTACGGAACCTATTTACTGCGCTCACGGCACAAGTGGCAAAGCGCCACGACTCCCAAAAAGGGGACGGCCACGAACGCAACGATTCAACCATGTATCGAAGTTCATCCTTTAGCCCATTTTCCCGGGCGATCAATCCAGCACTACACAACTGGTCCGCTCGAATCCGGCGCCTCCATGCCCAACGATCAAAGCCTTGCAGACCGTCCAGCAGTGTCGTATCGATGATCTGATCGAGCGCCTGAATCATTCTTCCCGGATTCGCGCTTAGGCTGCCCGGATGAAGGTAAACATCCACAAGGGGATCGGCCACAGCCTCAAACTTCCCCAGTCGTTGCAAACGAACCAACATCTCCCAATCCTCGCAGGCGCGAATATCTTCACGGTAACCGCCATCGTGCATGAGCGCCTCTCGCCTGACGAGGTAAGTGCACGGTATGGGATTACGGTATCGAAGCATCTTCAGTGCCTCGGTCGGGTTGATCGCAGGCAGCACACTACGAATGCCGTTATCGTCGAAAAACCTGATGCCCGTGTAAATGAGCACAACCTCAGGGCGAATGCAGGCAGCCTGACGCTCCAGTTTCTCCGGCAACCACAGGTCGTCGGCGTCCAGTAGCGCGATCCATTCGCTCGAAGCATTTTGGATTCCAGTATTTCTGGCAGCCGATAGCCCTCCATTTATTTCGCGGCTTACGACTTTCGCCCCTAACTCTGCTGCCAACGAGGCCGTGTTGTCGCTCGAGGCGTCGTCGACGACGATGACTTCCTCCGGCTTCAGTGTCTGCGCGAAGACCGACTTAAGGCAGCGAGCTAGAAAAGGCGCTGCATTGTAAGCCGGAATAACGACACTGATCTTCATTCCCATTCTCCTTTTGAGCTGATTTCTGACAGACGTATGTCACGTTGGAATGGTCATCGCTACTGCTCTTCGTCACGTTACTATGTGGACGCGCATTGCGCTATACCTCCTTAGGTCTAGACGTTGCTTGACGTGACTTCGACGAAGCCGGGACGAATCAGAAGCGACACCATCTTATCCAAGGGGCGGGCGATTGGTTTCGGCAACATCCCTGTCAGAACACTGAAGCGTGCGCGATCTTCTGGTTCCAGCACGCGCATTAGGTAGAACAGCCCGCAGAGGACAACCACCGAAGCGCTTCCACCCAGCAAAATTGCCCACAGCGGAGATAGTCGCATGGCTATGAAGTGTGCGCTCAGCGCTGCCAATACGCTAATGAACGTAATCTTTGCCACTTGCATCCAGGGAAGTTTTACGTCGTAAAGATGGATGCCGATTGCCCACATCGTTCCGACAGCCATTACCTGAGCTGCGCCACTTCCGATGCATGCGCCGACTGCACCATGCTTTGGAATGAGGAACCAGGCGACTCCGATATCCACAACACCCGCGAGGACTGTCGCCAGGATGACCTGGCTCTGACGCTCTGTGCTCTGCAACAGGCTCTGCACTGGTCCAATGAAAGCTTTGGGCATGCACAGGAGTGGGGCCAGTGTCACAACCATCGCTGCGCCCGCGTACTGTTTGCCGTATAGGAGGATCAGCGCAGGAAACGCAAGGGATGCGGAGATGAGGTGCAACGGAATTGACGTCAGCGCGAGATAACGAAACGTGGAAGCCACGATGGCCGGAAGCTTGGTTTTGTCGCGCCCGTACTGGGCAAAGATTGTTGCGGCCGCCGCCGACCCGAAAACCGCTGAGCCGATCAGAAGGCGTTCCGCCATGCTAAACGCCACGGAATAGTAGGCAATCTGGCGGATATCCGCGCTGAGATGTTTCAACAGGAAGAATTCCGACCGGTCCCACACGATCATCGCCACGACCATGCTGGCGACGCTCTGCCAGGAGAAGGCGATCATCCGTCCGCGTAACCCAGCGGGCTGAACGTGAGTCGTCTCCCATGAGAGGACACGCTTCATAGTTGGGAAGAACCGCACAAGAAAATCGACCAATCGCGTCAGTAAGACGGCTGCGCCGACCCCGATTACTCCCCACTTCAGCACTACTGTCGCAAGAATCGCGATGAAGAAGACAAATATTGAAATGATGGAAGCCGGCAGATTCGTCGATAACTCTTCGGTCGCGACATTGGCTTGCGCTGAGATGAAATTGACCATGGAAGGCCAGATGCTGAGCACAATGAGTACGGACGCCAGTTTGTAATCGGCACTCGCATCTCTCAGTACCCAGAAAATAATGCCTGTGGTTGCCACCGTGGCCATGGCAGCCTGAATAAGCAGCGTGTGGAGATAGATGTAACGGGCTGTTCCCCGATCGCCCATGCCGATAAACTCGGCCATATATTTCTGAGTGGTTGCAGGGATGCCGAGGCCGCCCAGGCTGCTGACTATGGACGCGATCCAGGCGACGTAGATGATGTAACCCATCTTCGACGGGCCCAAAGTGCGGGCAATTGCGATTGAAGTAAACAGCGTGACGGCGGCGCTGATCACACTCTCAAGACCGTACCAGCCGGTATTCCGGGCGATTGTCTTAGTGTTTGACATGTTGATATTGGCTCTGATCGAACGGCGATGCGTGCATTGTTATTTTTGATGCCAGTCAGTCCGCACAATCTTGTAGCCCGCAGAGATCCGTGTATTGCCGGCTACAGGCATGCTCTCCTCGTTTATCCCTTCCTTACAGCCCTGTCTGCGGGTTCTTGCTCTCGTGAGCCCGCACCATGGACATGGCGTTTTTTCTGGTGAAACGACTGGTTTTCCGGCGGTCCCGGAATCTGCCGTACGTCATTTTGCATGCGACCTTTCATCGTAGCATTGTTCGGCTATGGTTTAAGGGTGCGGAAGATGGCCCAGAAGTTGTAATTACGTTATGGTGAGTGAAATGAGATGTTTGGTTCTTTTCCCGCTTCTTCTGTCGCTACCCGCCGTAGCGCAAAAAATTTACGTTTACCCCGCTACCGTTACGGCACCGCGGGGCAGCTATCAGACGGTCACTGCGATTGTCACGGGGGCAAATGACAAGACTGTGACCTGGACGTCTGATGGCGGAACCATCGTCGGCACCAATCCCTGCGTTGTGAATGAGCCCTGCACGGTTGCGCTCACCACGACTGCGCCCGGAACCTACCATCTGATTGCAAAAAGCAACTCCAACTCGGTCAGGGCGACCAGTACGATCACCTTCACCGGCTCTCCCACACCGGCGACAACTCATCCGAGACTAGTGATTACTGCTGCCATGGTGCCCGGTTTGCGGGCGAAGGCGACCGGCCGCAACCCGATGTACGCCAGCATTCAGGCGCGAGCCAACACGGCGCTGACTGCTGATAATGCGATCTGGAGCTGGTCCTGCCGGTCGGGGACCGGCCAACCCTCTTCCAACCAGATAGCGAACTATAAAGAGCAGCACGCCTACCTCTTCGCCTTCATGTCGCTGGTTGATCCATCGCCCACCAACCGCGCTGCCTGGGGATGCTACAGCCGCGACATCATGGTCTACATGATGAAGGCTGTGCTCAATAACAGCGCGAGTCCCATCGACGGTGTATACGGTCTCACAGGCAATCGTGGGTCTGATTCGACACTGCCATTTACCTTGACAGTCGATTGGCTGATGGGCGGCGGCTATCTCAGCAGCTCAGATCTGACAACTGCGCGGCAATACTTCGCCTTTATCGGGCAGAACATGATTACTACTGCTTTCACGGGGACGCGTGCGGTGGTAGGAAAGTACAACAGCTCGTCGCAGTTTCTGACCGGCAGCATTTTTGATTACACAGGCCAGCGGGCGATGGGGAACAACTACAGCCACAGCAAGGAGATGTATCTTGTTGCCGCCGCCCTGACTTTCAATGACACCACCGCGGATGATCCTGCGACCCCTAATACCTGCAGCGCGACTCGGTATGTGGTCTGTCCCGACGGAACTGCTGGATCGCTGCACGCTTACTGGACGTATTTATCCGGTGGAATGCTCTATAAAGACTGGGCGCACATTGAAGACCCGAATGTAAGTTGGCAAGCCTATCAGACCGCCTACGCGAACCTGCCTACCGTGCCTTCCTGTGACAATCCCTGGAGTTCGCGTCCTGTTCCGTGCTTTGGCGACGGGCGAGGTGGCGAATCCAGCGAAGGCAGTTGGTACCGCTATTCGCTCTATCGTAGTCGCTATGCGTTGAATGCAATCCATACCGCAGGCTACGACGATCCAATCCTCTACGGCCCGCAGATGAGTTACGGCACATCCAGCTGGTGGGACTTGCACTATATTGCGGAACAAGGCTTCCTGACTGGAAAGTTCGGACGAAGTGTGGGCTCTTGGGAGAGCGGTACAGCCTGTGATTCTTCATGCACGGCCTACTTCACTACAGGAGACTCTCTCGCCTACTACCGTATGCCATCCGATTATGAGGAGTTGTCCTCCACGATGGTGTTCGATACCTACACTGGCCGCACTGACCGCACCAACGCACTGGAGTGGCCGATTTTGAATGTTGCCTTTGGTGGCCCGAGTGGCTTTGTCGCGGAACTGGCCAATGACTACGCTTCGGCAGTGGGGATCGACCTTTTCATTGCTCTTCCCGCCGCGGACCCAACTACCACCAGTCCGCCGACCGACCCACGTCCTACATTCCCTACAGACGTGTTTAATGCAGGCAACCAGCATATTCTGGCGCGCAGCGGTTGGACTCCAACCGACACGACGTTCTCTTACTATTGTCCAAATACCGGAATTGATCATGAGCACGAATTTTGCGGGCGCTTCGACATCTTCAGCAAGGGAGAGTACATCACCAAGGGCCGCACCGAGTTCAATAACTATAACAACATCATGTCTGCGGCCCCTCAGAGCAACCTTGCGGGATATATGCAGCCCTCTAATAGCAGCTGCCCGGACAATAATTGCTTTTTGTACGATGCGTATGCCGGCGGAGGCCAGTTCTGGCACTCGTATCAAGCAGGCGAGGTCACTCTATTGCACAACGAGTCCCCTACATATGTAGCGGCCATTGTTGATACCACGAATCTTTATAACGCTAGTTCAGCAGGGGGATTCGGTTATTACAACGGCGTTAGCGCCGCGAGTCGATCCTTAATTTATCTGCGCGGCACCAATCAGGTTGTCTACTATGACCGGGGAATAACCGCTTCCGCACAACCGCACGAAGTATGGCAGGTGGCCACCGGGCCCCTGACAATAAACGGAAACACGGCGAGTTGGCCCACCCGTTCCAGCAAGCAGAAAGCCTACTTCACCAGCCTGCTTCCTTCCGGCGTGACGGTGGCTGATGCCGGTCCGTACACGGGCGAAACGTATCCGCAGAGTTCCGACTGGGAGCCGTATACGAGGGTCGTCGTCGACGCCGGAGCGCAGACATCCACGCAATTCCTGAGTGTGCTGGAGTGGGGTAACTCGTCTTTCGCCAAGAGCGCAACGAGCCTCGTGCACTCATCCAGCGGAACCAACTTCGATGGAGCCCTGATCGGCCCCTCACTGGTGATGTTCATGCGGAACTGGCCGCAAACATTTACCAGCGTCACCTATCCCGCATCTCTCGCGACAACGCAGTACATCTCCGACCTGACTCCGAATACCAGCTACGCCATCACCGGTGACGGAGCTCCCACAAGCGCAACCACCGATGCAGCCGGTGTCCTTACGTTTCGCGTTACAGGGACAGGGAGCATCACTGTCAAGGCGAACGTCAGCGTTAAACTGTTGCCCACGAATCCCAAGGTTAGTAGCCTCTCAAAGAAAATGACGATTGGCGGCGTCGCTGTCGCCTGCATCGCTGTCACGGCGTGGAAGCTTTGCAGCGTGAAGGGGGCGGCTTGATTCATGACAATGGACACGTCTCCATGTTTTGAGATTGTCGATTCCTCAAATCTTTTGCCCCGGTTACACCAGTGTGCGGGTCTTGGGCGGCGGAAAGCTGCGTCTGGAACGAAGGTTAACTCCTTGGCTGCTTCGGGCCGACGGGTCGATTATGAACCGTTGGGTATCCCACAAACGCGTCTGTGCGTGGGAATTCGCCAGATAACCTTCGATAAAACTAGGCAAAAGTTCGAACACGGTCTTTACTATGTAAAGCACCGGTCGCCAGGTCTCGACCAGCTCTCTATGTCTGAGACAATCAAGACGATTGTGCTGCGGAGAAGTGCACAGTGAAGATCGTCTTTTGGCTGTCGCTGATTGGCATCCTCTACACCTACGTGGGCTATCCGGTAATAATGTGGATGCTCGCGTCGCTGCGGCCACGGCCATGGAAGACAGCTCCGATCACTCCAAGCGTAAGTATTGTGCTCGCCGTCCGTAATGGCGTGTCGCTGCTCCCGCGCCAGATTCAGCATCTCCTTAGCCTGGATTACCCCAATCTTAAAGAGATCATCATTGTTTCTGACGGTTCAACTGACGGCACAGCGGAATTGCTTGCCCGCCAGCCGGACCCACGCATTCACGCCATCATCCTCGAAGAGCACAGCGGAAAGGCAGTCGGTGTAAATGCCGGTATGGCACGAGCTACGTCAGACGTGATCGTGTTTGCGGACGTTCGGCCTAACATTGCTCCGGGCGCGATTCAGCACATGGTTGCTAACTTTGCCGACGAGAAGGTTGGCTGCGTATCCGGTACTCTCGAAATCAGCCATGAGGTCAACGATGCGGCCTCAGCGGCGGTGGGTGGGTTCTACTGGCGCTATGAACGATGGATCAGGACATGTGAGGCCGCCAGCGACTCTCCGGTCGGGGTCTGCGGATGTTTCTACGCTATTCGCCGTGAACTTGCTGTGCCGCAGCCAGCGGGCATCATTCTCGACGACATGTTTCAGCCGCTTTCGATCATTCGGCAGGGCTACCGATCCGTCGTAGATCCGCTTGCCTTTGTTTACGACACCGCGCCTGCGAAAGTTGTGGGCGAGTTCCATCGCAAAGTCCGAACGCTGGCGGGAAACTTCCAACTCTTCCAGCTGGCACCGTGGATGTTGACTCCGCAGAATCGAGCGCTATTCCGACTTGTTTCGCACAAAGTGATGCGCTTGGTTGTGCCTTATCTACTGATTCTTCTGTTGGGCTCGGCTATCGTGCTCTCGGTCGGTTCTCGATTCTATGCGGTTGTTGCTGCTCTTCAAGTCTTCGGCTGGATCATCGCTATCATCGGCCTGCGCTACAAAGTTCCGGTTCTTCATCGTGTCGCCGGCCCGGCCAGCGCGCTGCTCATGCTCAATGCCGCGGCAGTGGTGGGGCTCTACAAGTTCCTCTTCACCCATGGCCCTCTTTCGGAGATATGGAATTCGGGCAAACCGCACCCGCCCGCGGCGGATGTCGCGGGATTTGATGCGACCCAGAACGCATGCCATGATTCACCTCGACAGGAGGCCACGAAACGATCATGATCTACAATCGGGCTTTACCCATTTCCGGGCTGGGAATTAGAGCCGTAGTGTCTTGCGTCGCGCTTCATGGTGAGTTGGCCGGGACGGCAGGACAGAATCACGCCGCTGTGGCTGTCGTCGACGGCGGACCGCCGATCCCATTGATGTATGCTTGCGTTCGGAATTTGTGAAGACGTGGACCCCATCCGTACCGCATTGGAGGGATTGCCACATGACGAATCTTAGGAACAATAGTACAAGGCAAGAAACTACAAGGACCCAGTGGAGTCACATATACGAGCTAATTTCGGAACGATGGCCGAAGCGACGACTAATGAGCTCCGAACTCTTTTCCGGTTCGATCGCCGAGCTGATGCACCCCCCTGCCGGTCAGATCCCCTTTCTCGACGGCTTGCGATCAATCGCCGTTCTGCTTGTGATTAGTGGTCATTTTAGCTATAGGTTTGCGGAAGCTTATGGCCAAAACCGTTATTCCAGACTCCCTTTCGTCGCGAACGGCTGGATCGGAGTCGATTTATTCTTCGTTCTTAGTGGCTTCTTCATTGGAAGTCAATTGTGGAAGGAGCTCAAAGATCGGGGATCCATCGCAGTTGGCCGATTTGTGATGCGTCGCGGATTTCGAATCTGGCCGTTGTACTACTTCACTTATCTATGTGTTCTCACTTTTGCGCTGACGCTCGGGTACGGCGCGGCTGCGAAGGAATATGGTTGGTCAGACCTTATCTTCCTTACAAACTTCCACAATCGCGGCCTGGTCATGGGGAGTTGGTCTCTCTGCACCGAAGAGCAGTTCTACATTGTCGCGCCACTAGCGTTGTATTTCATGGCGCGGTATATACGGTCGATCCGAAGCTATCGGATTCTCTTGTGGGGACTGTTGCTTGCCGTTCTGATTCTCCGAGCGATCGTGTGGACACACGCTACCGGGCACTTTTTCAGCCACAGCCCCCAACTCTTCGCCACGATCTCCTACAGTTCCGTCACTCATTGTGACGGGCTGATCATCGGGCTGATTATTTCGAATTTCTGGGTTGCGCGTGACAAGCCAGCTCTGAAGGTGGCAACTCCCGGCGTCTTGATTGCAGTGGCCGTCGTCCTCATGATCGGACTAAATCACATACAGAGAGAAGTTTTCGACTTCACAGTACTAGCGCTGTTGTTTGGATCGCTTGTATGGCTTGGACTCCAACGTAGGATAGGTCTCTTCAATTCCCGCTTGTTTTATTGGATATCTCGGCTGTCTTTCGGCATGTACCTGAATCATGAGTATATGTGCCCCTGGGTAGTGGGTTCGTTGCTTCCCAAACTGCCCTTTTCGACGCGGCTTCCAGTATTCACCAATCTGATGGGAGTTGCTTTGATTACGCTGTTCTCGGCTGGGATAGCGCTCGCGACCTTTTGCTTAGTGGAACATCCGTTCCTGCAAATGAGAAAAGCCGTGCTTGGACGTTATCAGCATAAGTCTGCACCTGATTCTGAATCTCTTCTGCCGCAAAGTCCTCCGGAATTAAATGTTGTAGAGCCAGCATCCACCCAGACCTAAAGTTCAAAGACATCTGGCTTTCGCGTAGGAGTTTTCTCAACATACGAGCCCCGTATTTCCCGGTCCTCGAAAGACCGTCATGGGGTTGATTATTGCAACGAGGTTGACACTATGTTTTTTGATTCCCACATCCTCAGGATTAAGCGAGCCGAAACTCCTTTCTACGCACGCTTGAAGAGGATTGGAAAGATGGTACAGACTTTCCAACTGCCGATTCCGCGGGCATTGGACTCCATCTACACGCTCATAGGCTATTTGAAGCGTCTGAGGTATGAGAGCGGAGAGAGAATCAGTGTTGCTTTTTACCGATTTCCTGTTCTTCGTTCCATGTGCGTCTCGATCGGCGAGCGACTGCGGATGGAGGAGATCCCCGGCATCGTTGGCACGGTCAAGATTTATATCGGGGACGATGTGTACCTTTCTGGACGATCCATGATCATTGGCGGCCGCATCTTTCCCGACCCCGAATTCAGGGTAGGGAACAGAACCTTCATCGGTACGGGGTGCACATTTACAGTTGGCAGGTCCATCACAATTGGAGATGACGTGCTTATCGCAGGCGGGTGCTCCCTCGCCGACTACTCCGCCCATCCGCTCGACCCTGAAAAGCGAATTGCTGGAGAACAGGTCGAGCCTGAAGACGTTCGTCCTGTCCGTATAGGAAACAAGGCATGGCTCGGACGAGGAGCTACCATCCTTCCCGGCGTTACGATTGGCGAAGGCGCCGTAGTCGGTGCGGCTGCAGTTGTTACTAAGGATGTTCCTGCGGGACACATCTGCGTTGGAAACCCGGGCAGGTTACTCTCGCGAACGGTCTACGACGCCAGACCTGACCGCACTCTGAAAAATGAGTAGCAAGAATCAGCGGTTTGCTGCGCGCCTTGCACGCGGAGTGTTTTGATAGAGGTCCGTGTAGGCGTCGACCATAGTCTGTAGAGCAAAGTGCGCACGGAACGTTGATTTCGCGTTTGCCGAGAACTTTTCCCGTTCTGTCTCGTTACTCGCCAGTTTCAGAATGGCCGCAGCCATCTCCGGAGCGCTGGTTGTCGAAACGGTATATCCCGCGTTCGCCAGACGAACAACTTCAGCCATTCCGCCCACGTCGGTGACAATTGCCGGCATTCCCAGCGAGAAGGCCTGCAGGAGCGACATCGGTAGGCCTTCCGACTTCGATGACATGATGAAGGCATCGGCCGCTGAGTAGAATGGCGCTACGTCGAGTTGTTGCCCCCAAAATGTCACCTCTGACGCAATGCCCAGTTCCGCGGCCAGATTCTCCAGCATCTTGCGCTCACTGCCATCGCCTACCATCCACAATCTCAGGCCCGGCATCGACGAAAGCGCGGCGCGAAAGGCATCCAGTAGCAAGGCATGATTCTTCACCTGCGCAAGCCGGCCAACGTAGATCAACGTGAATTCGCTCTTCGGCAGCAAGCGGTCGCCTGGGGCTAGCGTCAGCGGAAGTGCACCATTGTACACGCGAACAAGTTTTCTTGCCGGTACGTTGTGCACGCGCTTTATATTGTTAGTTGTTGCGTCGCAAATGCCGACCACCCAGTCACAAAATCTGGCCGCCAGCCCGTACTTCAATTCCATGATCGCGTTATGCGGAGGTGCAACCAGGCTGTGCCGGGTCGACACAATGCTCGGCACGCCTGCCATTCTGGCAGGTATTGCCGCATAGATCGTCGGGGTGGGGTTATGGAGGTGGACAACATCAGGCCTCGACCTCTTGAATATTCCGAAGAAGCTTTGAGTAGCATCCGACATGTGCTTGCCTACGTTCGCTTGCACGACGAAGCCTTCTTCTCGCATCTGCTCGCCAAGTGCACCAAGAGCGGTGACCGCATAGACACGCGGGTCGTGCCCCTGTTCTCGCTGTAGGCGACACATCTGCAACACGAGCGTCTCAGCGCCCCCCACCTCCATGCTGTCAACCACGTGAGCAATTTTCATTCGTTGCCTGGGTCTCGGTGGTGCGATGCGGGTCCGTTCTCTGTTCGTTTCATTGTGTCGGTAAGCATTTAATCAGTGCATCACGTTCACAACTCGCAACATGATGTACATCGTTAGAATCAGCACGATCGCTAGCCCAGCAGAATTCCGCATCACGCGCCCAGGTCGCAGGCGGGGAGCAACCATCCCTCGGCGCAGCGCCATCTCGAAAACCACCTCAGCGATACCGCCCAGAAGGAACAGAGTGACTACAAAAGCGCGAGACAGAAACCACCCCGCAACCAGAAATCCCGTCAGCGACAAAAGGATGAGCCATCCTAAGCTGCAAATTTCTTCTCTGTCGACCGTCTCGATCGTTCTTATCGTGTTTGAAAAGGGGGTTGCCTCGAGTACGATCGGCACTCCCTCCCCTACTTTCGCGGGCGAAGCGATTTCCAGGGTATCCCTCACTGTGGGGAACAGGAACAAGGCCCAGAAGTACAATCCGAGCATTCCAAGCTCCGCCGCGCAGACCACGAGTGAGTTGTGCGCGGTTTGACCGGCATGGTCCGCCATCGCACCGAAGCCCACTCCGAACAATGGATAAGCCTTGAATAGTTGCAGGCCTTCGCCCCAGAGAGCTGTGCGATCTTCGCCAGCATTGACAGAAATATCCCGCCCGCCTGCGAGGTGAAGGGCTGACGCTGCAGCAAACAATGCGCCTACTATCAGCAGCGAAGGCACCGTCCCAAGGCGTCGCCGTATCGCCACGAACGCCATCGCCAATAGGGCCATGATTGCACCGCGTGAGTGAGTCAGATACGCCCCATACAGCAGCGCAGACACTGGCAATAATACAAATCCAATGTTCCGAAGGGTCTTCTTCGGTCTCCAAAAGATGAATACGAGCGGAAGCACGCACACAATCAGCTGGGCAAAGTCATTGGGATCGTCGATCTGTCCCTGTCCCTTCAGTCGATAGAACCACTGACCCGCACTGTTCGACATTCCCAAAAAATAAGGAGAGATATTCTCTGGTGGAACATCACCGTTCTCGGCTTGGGCAGCGCTCACAGGTACTGTATGTTGGAGGTCGATAGCCCCGTGTGCAATCACAAATAGGCAGACAAACAACATCGTCAGGATGAGAATGCGCAACCTTTTAATAGAGTTGCAGTGCAGACAAACCAGGAAGTATGCGAAAGCATTCGGAATAAATTGCAAGAACGCTGGCATACCGCCGCCGATCCAATGCATCCCAAAGACCACTGAAAAAAAGGTGGCAACCCCCAGGCCGATCAAAGCCAAGGACTGCGGCGTCTTAAAAATGAATGATTCAGTCAGCGCAGGCATTGATACGAGCAATACGAGCACCGCAATAAACAGCTCAATGCGATAGTCCGCAAGCGATCCGAATATGTCGACGGGTGTGAGGTAGTACGTAACGAAATAGAGAATACTTAGGAAAAAACCCATTATGATGGTCTGAGTAGAGTTAGCAGACTCAAGGATAACCCAAAGGCAAGTGCCGACCTCTTTAAGATGCGCGGTTCACAGGCTATTGTGCGCCTGAAGGCAACTGGCAGATCCTCACCATCCTGGGTGCGATGAGCCTGCGCGGCATGATCGCCCCATGACCGTCGAGGCCGCGACCGACGTCGAAATTTTCCTTGCCTACCTCGACGAGGAGCTCTGCCCACAGCTTTCGTGCAGGAGATCTGGTCGTGATGGACAATCTCTCCTCGCACAAGGTGCAAGGCGTTCGCGAACGTATCCGGGCCATGGGGGCCGATCTGCTGTGCCGGCCGCCCTACTCGCCTGATCTCAACCCGATCGAAAAGGCTTGGTCCAAACTCAAACAACTGCTTCGCACGGCAAAGGCCGTACCCGCGAAGCCCTCGAGCGGCCATCACGGAGCACCTCTCGGCTATCACCACGAAAAATGCTCAAGCTTGGTTCAGACCAAAACCCGCAGACTATATACCTATGAGAGAAATGCTCTAGCAATCCGGCGAAGACGAATTGTCAGCCCAACAAAGCGAGTTCCTTGTCCGCGTCCTTTGCTGTTTGTGAGTTGGGGGCCAAGGCTACCGCCTTCTTGAGTTGAATCACAGCGTCGCTGTTGTTGGAGAGTTTTGTGTAGATCATGCCCAGGTGATAATGCATGGAGGCGTTGTTTGGCTCAGCCTTCAGGGCGTCCTCCAGAAGATCGCGCGCGGAGGCGTAGTTGCCCTTCTGGAAGTAGACCCAGGCCAAAGTATCGGCGGTGCTGGGTGCATTGGGCAGAGCGCGGCGTGCGATTTGAGCGAGTGAGAGCGCCACGTCAAGGTTCTGTCCAGTCTCGACCATGAGGTAGGCGAGGTTGTTGGCGGCGACAGGCTGTTCAGGCTGAATGGCAAGAGCCTTTTTATAGGAGGCCATGGCCCCGTCACGATCGCCCTGGGTCTCCTGGAGGGACCCCAGGAGGGTGAAAGCTCGCGCATCGCCTGGGTGGTCTTTCGTCCACTGCTCCCATTTTGCGATGGCCTTGGTGGGGTCGCCTTGGCTGACCTCAGCCCTGGTGTAGATCATGACGGCGGTGCTGTCGTTGGGCTGGAGTTGCATGGCCTTTTCCGCCGAAGTTAGCGCTCCTGCCGGATCGCCGCTACCTAACTGAAGCTCGGCGAGAAGATCGTACATGTCGTTATTTTGCGGCGATTTGGCAATTTGGTCCTGAACGCGGCTAATTGCTTTTGGAGTCTGCTTCTCAAAGACGAACGTGGCGGCCAATAGACGCAGGGCTCGTGAACCGTTCGGATTATAGAGGAGCGACTGCTCGATGAATGTGCGTGCTTCAGGGATTTTCTTCTGCACCAAGCGAAGCTGAGCGAGTTCGAGGTAGGCGTTTGCGTTCTTGGGGTCGAGCTTGATGGCCTGGTGAAAGTCTGCATCGGCCTTATCCAACTCATTTCGGCTGACGTTTGCCATACCGCGCCAGATGTAGGGATTTGCCGCCTGCGGAGCGACCGCGATGGTGGTGTCGGCTACCTGGCTCAGGGTGGTGAAGTCGTGGGTCTCAATCGAAATCTCGGCAAGACCGGTCTCGGCGTCCAGATTTCTGGGATTCAGCTTTGCCGCGTCGCGGTAGCTTTGCTGGGCGACCGTCATGTCGCCCTTGGCGCGGGCGGCGCGGGCCAGCCAGAGCTTGACCCCCAAACTATCGGGGTTGGCCTTGGCTGATTTCTGGAGAAGATTGAAGGCATCGTTGGTCTTGCCGTCGTTGAGCAGGACCATGCCGTTGAGAATGGCAACCTCGGGGAGGCTGCTGTCAGTTTTGGCCAGATCGGCGCCCACCGCCCTGGCTTTATCGATGTTTTTGTCGAGAATGAGGATGCGCGCGTAGGCCAACTTGAGGGGAGCGCTCTTGGGGTGTTTGGCGACGAGATCGGCGTAGGCGGTCTGAGCCTTGTCGAGCTGGTTGGTGCGAATGTAGTAGTTCGCGAGCAGGCTAGCGCCGCCTTCTGTGTCGCCGAGATCGTCGGATGCCTGATGGAGGGTCTCCTCGGCTTTTGCGGGATCGTTCTGGCGCAGGTAGAGATCGGCGAGGGTGGCGCGGGCCATGAGGTTTTTGGGATCGGCTGCCACAGCGGCCTTCATCTGGTCGAGAGCACCTGCCAGATCGCCCTTCTTCTGCAGGAGCGCAGACAGGACCATATGGGCTCCGACGTTCTTGTTATCGAGGGAGACGGCCTTGCGGAGTTGCTGTTCGCCATCGCTTGCGGTCGCGGGGTCACTGCTCTGGAGCACGCCGAGGGTGGCGTGGAAGGCGGCGCGATCCGGCGAGATGGTGAGGGCATGTTGAATTTGGGTGAGTGCCTCGGCGCGATTGCCCTTGGCGGCTGCAGCCGCAGCGAGCAGGGCAAAGGCATCTGCGTTATTGCCATCGATGGCGAGGACGGCGTTTGCCTGATCGGTGGCCTTATCGGGCAGACGGCCGGCGAGCAGGATGTTTCCCAGGTCGATGCGCGCTTTCACATTGTTCGGCTGGAGATCGACGGTGCGCCTCAGCTCCTGATAGGCCGGGAGGACAGCACCCTGCTTGAGATAGGCCTTAGAGAGCTGATAGTGAGCCTCGCCGAAGTTGTGGTCGACCCTGAGCGCGTTCTCGAACTGGATGGCCGCTTCCTTGGTCTTGCCTTCGTTCGCGTAGCGTTTTCCGCTCTCCAGATATCTCTGCTTAAGCTTGTTGGGATCGCGATGGCAGCCGGCGGTGAAACCAAGTGCGAGGGAGACGGCCAGAACTGCTGAGACCCGAGATGCTGGAGTTAGTGAGATTCTCATTGCTTTATTTCCTCAATCATTTCTGGAGCGAGCTTTTGTCTGTCCTGTCCGCGTCACCGTTGTTGTCATTGTCCAATACGGCAGCGCGCACGGTTTGCGAAAAACCTACCACTTTTGTGTGGCTTAATTCGGAATGAAACGGGGCAGATACGGCGCCATCTGCTGCGTAAAGTGAGTTGCCCGGTCTTCGGCCGCCTCCAGTGGTTCGTTTGGCATGACGGGGGTGATGACGCGGACGAGTGCGCCGTCGGTGCGGTTGGTACGGATCGCGTCGGTAACCATGTAGAGCTTTGCGAGGTATTCGTTGGGGACGCTGCGGCCATGTGCCTGGTACCAGTAGATGACAACCTGCTTGGTCTCGCCGTTGCTGATGACGTACTCTCCGACCTTATAGTTCTTGCCGTCGACGTCCTTGATGGTGACGTATTTTTGCGAGTCGAAGGTCCAACCGGCGCCAGGCAGGCAGTGCTGCGGGGAGTGCATGGTCTGGCCGGTGCGCTGGGTGGCAAAGTAGCCGATGAAGAGACTGATCGGCGGCTGGGCTGCGGGGCTTGACAAGGAAGAGCTCTGCGCGAGGCTGGCGGTTGGCTGAGTGGTGTAGAGCCGGTTGAGGAAGTCACCCTTGCCGAGCACCTCCAGAGTCGCGTCATCAAGCGGGAAGTCCTGCGCGGTCCAATTGCCGAAGGTCTCTGGCATGTGGCTCAGGGGTTCGCTGGGGGCGAGGCGGTCAGTGTCCCCACGGCCTTGGAGGACCAAGGCAGTTGCCAGAAGAAGGACCATGATGGTCCAGAAACGCGGGGATTTCATCATGTTTATGCCTTTACCGGTGCCTTTGCCGGAGAGATGAGCCGCATGAGGCGGTGGACGAGGTAGAGGCAGCCGAGCGAAATGACGAACATGACCCAGCCGGAGAACTCGTGGAAGAATCCCAGAGCCTTGTCCGGATCCCAATATTGTACGCAAAGGCCGGTGCCGACGATGCGGAAGACGTTGGCAGTGACGGCAATGGGGATGGCGGCAAGAGCGAGAATCCAGCGGCGGCGGGTGGTGCGCTCGAGGAAGTACCCATAGAAGATGGCCAAGGTGAAGAGGCTCATGAGGGAGCGGATGCCGCTGCAGGCTTCGGCGACCTCCAGCTTCATGACCGGGAGCTGGATGACGTTGCCCTCGAGCAGGACCGGAACGCCCAGCAGAGGCAGGATATCGCTGGCGATGCGGGAGGCGAAGAGCTGAAGCGGGAAAGTGATCTGGTTGAAGAGGATGGTCGGAAACGGAATGGCAAGGACGAGAACCAGGAGGGGAAAGCGCAGCTCGCGGAGCATGAGTGAGCCGAAGAGGGTCCAAATCAGACCGGCAAGAAGGAGGACGAAGGAGATTCGGGCCGTAAAGAGATCGACGCCATAGATCCCTAGAATCAGAAGGATGATCGCGAATACGACCAGAACGATTCCGCGCCAGGATTGCTGAATGGGCGTCTTGCGGAGGGTCTTTCTTTTGTCCCAGAGCAGGAAGAGTGCGAAGAACGGGACAAGGAAGCCGTGGGAGTAATCCGGAATGGTGTACCAGTCGTATACCAGCTTGATGGCCACCCGGTAGTAAATGACGGCCAGCAAGATAGCGATGGCGGCGTAGGGGAACCAGAACAGCCAAGGGGCAGAGCTCGCTTCGCGAGGCTTGTTCCCGGCGTCCGGAAGGATCGCAGTGGCGTAGGGTTCGACTGGAGTGCTGTTGGACATCATCCGTAAGACGTTATACTTCACAGACCACCCATATGCAATTTGTGTGCACCTTGCGTACCGTTCGCTCAAGCCTATCGCTTCTTGATTTACCGCGCAAAGATACTAAAGTGGTAGGTAAAATGCCACTGAGGGGAGAAACATTTCGCACTTAGGCTGCTAATCTGCATATCGAGGAGTGCTTAGGACGGCGCACCTGTCTATAGAAGAGAGAGGTGAAATCTTGCAATCTCGAAAAAGTTTACTCCTATTGCGAGTTTTGGCAGTCGGTGTGCTGCTGTCTGTATGCGTATCTATAGAATACCTATGAATGTACGTTGCACAAACAAGATGGAGACCAGTCGAAGTTGCAAGAATTTGCACGAGATTTTTCGAATTTGAGGTCTCTCAAAGCTATGTCCCTATTGGTGAAAGAGATAACGACCTGAAAGACAACCAAAAAAGGCTGGCGTGAGTTGCTCATTTGCCATTCCAAGCATCCGAGAAGAGACCATCTCAGGAATCCGCAGGGTCATCAAATTGTGGCGCTCATTTGTTGGGGGGAATATGTATGGGAGTTATGCAATGAAGGTGTTTTGTTTCATGTTTGCAGTCATGCTGGCCACCGCGCCGGTTGCGGCGACGGCACAGGCAGCGCAGAGTAGTTCCCACCCGGCGGCGACCGTTGCACCGGTTGCTACGGAAGCGCCACAGACCACGGTTCCCCCTGCCACGGTTCCCGCTGCCGCGGTGCCGCCGAGAGCCGCTGCGCCGAACTATGCGGGGCCTCTCGACGCGTCGCGCTACGTCATCGGGCCGGAGGATTCGTTGCAGGTGACGGTGTGGAAGGAACCCACGCTTTCGGGTACGATCCCGGTTCGTCCTGACGGGATGATCTCGCTGGTTCTTGTGGGGGACCTGCCGGCTGCCGGGCTGACCCCAATGGCGCTGGGGGAGGATATCTCGCAACGACTGAAGAAGTACATTCAGGATCCGGTTGTGACGGTGGTGGTGCTTGGCGTGAACAGTCAGCGCATCTTCCTGGTTGGCGAGGTGATGCATGTCGGGCCGCTCATGTTGACTCCCGGGATGACGATCCTACAGGCGATTGTGGGTGCCGGCGGTCTAACGCAGTTCGCGAGTTCGAAGCACATTTATATTTTGCGGACCGAAGCCGGCAAGCAGCAGAAGATGCCGTTCAATTATAAACAGGCGCTGAAAGGCGAAAACGAGGGGGTCTCGCTTCTTCCTGGAGACACGATCGTCGTTCCATGAAGGAAGTTATGAAGGTTCGGATAGCCCCATTAGCGCTGCTTTTGATCTTGACGACGAGTTTGATCTCGTATGGACAGGCTGTGCCGGCCGGCATGGCGACCATTAGTCAAGGTCCGAATGCTATCGC